>Ga0209340_1001529_pt1 | contig 16157 bp, 17 predicted proteins | sample EPASupsiteSAE323_FD_187266 | JGI IMG/M metagenome (GOLD analysis project Ga0209340, IMG submission 187266) | Bioremediated contaminated groundwater from EPA Superfund site, New Mexico - Sample SAE3-23 (SPAdes) (version 2) | ecosystem: Environmental > Aquatic > Deep subsurface > Groundwater >... | reverse complement strand
CGTTCTTCATGACGTAATTGGAATCGGCAAAAAGGAATAGATTAGTTTATTTTTTTCTTATAATATATCCTTAAGAAATAGAAATAGCATACTTTATAAAAAAATAAATGTAACAATCACTTTACAAAAATAGGAAATATTAGCAATTAATTTAACCGTTTTGATTTTAATTTCATGTAAAATAAATTTTTAAAAGTTGTATTTATTCTAGATAAGGGGAAGAAAATGGAACCAACAATGGGATCACCTGTTAATTTTCAGCCACCAGTTTACCCAACGGCTCAACCAATGCAGCCACAAGCACAAGCACCGACATCCGGAGCTTCTGCAGTTAGTATTAATATCATAGAACCAAAGGCATATGGAAGTGCTCCATCTACCCAGTGTGCAGCTCCAATGCCTCAATTATATAATTATCCTGTAGCTCCAATGTATAATTATCCTCAATCTCCATGTTATGCAATGCCTCAAGCTCCTATTTATGGACAACAACCATCAATGTACACACCACCTGTATTAGCTCCTGTACCACAGGCTCAAGATCCTCAACAGATTATTACACCTGCACCAGTACCGCCTCCACCATCATTGGTAGACCAACAACCTGTTCCTGCACAAACCACAGAACAAAAACCTGTTCAGGAAAATGTCCAGCCGGAACAGCCAGCAGCACAAGTAGATATTGCAGGTTTAAATAAAGCTTTAGTTTCTGCAAATTTTGATGAACAGACTACAGCAATCGAAAAAATTGCAGAAATTGGCCAATCAAATAACCAGCAGGCAGCTACACTTATAAATGAAGATATTTTCAAAAATTTAACAGAAATAATTTCAAAAGACACATCAAAACTTCCTGATGCAGATAAAGCAAAAGCCGAAGGAAACAAAATAATTGGTATGTGGACAATGGCAGTACTACAAAAGAATCTTAGAGATGCAGTAAATACTGAATTAAAAGCTCAAAACCAGCCAGGTTTACCTCTTTACGAATTACCAGGAATGGCTCAAATCGAAAAGAATGTTAAATCAGACCCAAATCCACAGGTCAGATCGGCAGGCATTCAGGCACTAAGATATCTCGCTCAACCTGAAGATTATAAAGCATTATCCGATGTTTTAAATACAACTATTCAAACAGAAAAAGATGCAACCGTTAAAGCTGATGCACAAAGCACATTAAGTGCTCTTCCTCAGCCAGCAACTACAGAACAACCAGCACAACCTGCAGCAGCACAACCAACACAACAAGAACAAAAAGCACCATCTCAACAGGTTGCTGCATAATATTAAACTTCCCCACACAAAAAAATCCCACCTTTGCGGGTGGGATTTTTGCAAATTAACCATGAAAACAGGATGATTGTAAATCAGTAATATCAACTACCCATTTTCATCTTGATGAATAGAGCTGTCTTGAGGCTTTAATAAAGAATAAAGTATGCAAGTTTGCTGTTATAGCCAAAGGAGATTTATTATAATGCTTATTATGGATGGATTTTTAAACTACCAGACATTGATTATTTCATACGTAATAACACTACCACTATGGGCTTTTGCGGTATGGAAAACAAAAAAAACGTTAAAATCAAAATATATTCCAACTCTGGCAATTGGCTCAGCTTTTTGTTTAATAATAATGATGTTTGATATTCCAGTTTTTGGGAGATTAACAGGTCATGCCATTGGTGCAACATTATTAAGTCTTATATTCGGCCCATGGGCAAGTTCAATTATAATTTCTATAACGCTTGCCATTCAGGCACTTTTTTTCGAGAATGGCGGGATTTTATCTTTAGCTGCTAATAGCCTAATTATAGGTTTTCTTGCATCGTTTACCGGATATTATAGCTACAAATTTCTGATATCTCTTTTCCCAAATGAAATTAGAGCCAAAATGCTTGCTTCCGGCATCTCTGGATATATTTCGCTGGTAATAGCATCTATTTTTATAGGAATAATTCTTGGTATTCAGCCTTTATTAAACTATACTGCTAACAGCACATCATTGTATTTTCCAAATTCTTTTAAAATTTCAATTCCCTTAATGCTTATTGGACATATACTTATATTTGGCTGGGTTGAATTTATCATTACAGCCCTGTCTCTTGGATTCCTGCTGAAAGAAAAAAGCCCAGTGTTAAATTTTTCAAAAGAGGATTTATCGCTTATAATCAACTGATACAGTATGATCACTATATAATACAGGTGTTTTTTAACTCATTCTAAGTAATCTCTTGACGTAACAGTTGGTTATTAGTATTATTTTACTGTTGAAATAAATATAATTTATGATTATGCCGAGATAGCTCAGTCGGTAGAGCAAGGGACTGAAAATCCCTGTGTCGACAGTTCGATTCTGTCTCTCGGCATTTTTTTATTGTTGAGTTTTAGCGATTTGAGAAATTTTTAGTTTTTTATTTGCGTCAAATTATACCTATTATTAAATTAATAAAAATTCATACTGATAGGTCATAACCATCCTATAGACTGCTCTCACAAAAATTTATTTAATTGTTTTTAAAAGTTCAGATAAGTCCATATCAAAAGCAATAGCTAATTTATAAAGTACTATTAAACTAGGGTTTCTTTCGGCTCGTTCAATTCTGCCTATATAAGTTCTATCTAAATTAGCTTTCAATGCCAAATCTTCTTGCGACAGACCTTTTTCTGTCCTAAGTTTTTTAACACTTTCAGCAAATTTTTTTAGAATAATATCTTCCATATTTTAAATATATATGTTATTATGTGCCAATAGTCGACAGCCAATTGGCACATAATCATAAGGAGAATTTTTATGGAAATACTTGAAGCTATTGGAACAGACTTAAAAATGTCTATTGATGATCTTATAAATGAAATCAAAAAAGATAAAACCGAAATAAAAAAAATCAAAAAGAAAATTGGAATGATTAAACCTAATCAGGAATAATGAAATTCCTATAGTAAAATTTTAATTTTGTAACTCTCATATTTTGTCTATTTTCTTTCAGCAATTTTATTATGTTTTGTCAAAATTATTTTTTGCCAACAAGTAATTAGAAGCAATTTTTGCCTTAAAAATGTTTTTATATAAATAAGGGAATTTATTCCTGTTACTTTAGCATGCCAATAAGGTTAAAAATGGAAGTATCAAAACTCTATCCACAACTTAATACAAACGATAGAAGACAGCAAGATATTCCCGTCGACAAGGACAGGCGTATTGGCATGGATAGAAGAGAAACTACAAGACCGACATTAGATTTAAAATTAGGTCAGGATATTGAAAGAACTAAGCAAATATTTGCTCCATTCCTAAAAAATGATGAATATTTAAGACAATCAGATAATAATAAACAGAATAAAAATAATAATAACCTTGTTATGGAAGGAGTTTTAAGTGTTATTCCTGCGACTAGAAGAATAACAACTGTAGAAAATAATAAAGATAATCCTATAAAAGCTGTCGGACTTACATTAATTGGTTTAATTAATCTAAAAGAAGATTTCAGGGATTTAATGTCCATAATAGGTCGTACAAAGTCTGAAGCTCCTGAAGATTATTATGCTTTATATAAATTTTTCACAGGAACTATCCTTGAAGCTCCACTAGAGAAAACTAATATAGGTAGATTTATCGTTCATAAGCTTGATAAACCCATTTCTGATACAAAAGCTTGTCAAATTATCCGTTCTTTACTTGATGTTAAAGAGGAGCAAGAAATTTTCCAGAAAGAAGTTAAACTTCCTTTCGGCAAAAGTGACGTAGTAATTAGAGAATATGTAAAGCATGAAGGTTCTTTTATTGGTAGATTAGCCTGTTTAACAATGAATAGAATTACAAAATTAGGATTAATCTTTATGTCACTTTTAGAAATTCCTGCAATATACAAATCAGTTAAAAATAAGAAAGATTATTCTCAAATACCTAAATCAGCAATAAATGTTACTTCCTGTGTTATTTGTGGAGCTTCATTTAGTGCTTTATTATCCTTATTAACACATTCACCTGCTGGCTCTGTTATAGGACTTGGAGTAGGCTTATTTATTGGGGATAAATTATCAAAACAAGTAAATTATTTTTTAGGCTGAGTTTTTTGTTTTAAAGCTTCTTCTGCTAACGCAAGTCTTTTTTTTGAAATCTGGTCTGTGCCGGTTTTTAAAGATTCAATAATCTTGTTTAATTCTTCAGCTGTGAATTGAGCATAATAATTTAGCGGTTTTTGTCCAGTAAAAGATTGATTTCTTGACCCATAATTAAAAGAACTTACTAACATTTTTTGATTCTCTCTTCTTAATTTCTCTTCTGATTATTATAAAACATGTAAAAATCAAAATTGCCTTTATATTTTATATTTTTCTGAAATTTTTGATATAACATGATAATTGTTATATTGATTTAAAAAATAAATTACAAAACGTAGATAGCTTAGAGTCAAATAGCATATGCAAGAATATCTATACAGATTTCGTTCAATAGATAGCCTATTAAAATTTAAAGAACTAGAAAACCAAGAGATATACTTTGCTTCTCCTGAAGAACTTAACGATCCTATGGAAGGCTATAAAGATATTTTCTGGACTGGTGATGAAATTATCTGGAAAAATTTTTTAAAGCATTATTTATTATGCTTAGAAAACGTATGTGCTTTGCTTATTATTGGTGGAGAAGATTATGAAATAAAAAATGAACATATTTCTATTTTTAGGACGTTAGATGACCTACCAACACAACAGTATAAAAATTTGTACAGGGAAATATGTTTATTATTTTTCAAAAATAGCAAAATGAAAAATTATCCAAAAGGATTTGCATCACGTAAAAACCCTATAAGAAGTGATGAACTTAATTTACATTTTAAAATCATACATTTTAGTGCTTTGGATTCAATTTTTACAGTTTTAAATAAACACAAACTTCTATCAAACTTACCAAAGAATAACCCTTTAAGAAATTTCTCAAATCTACCTATGAAAGATGACTTATTCAAACTTACTAATATAGTTGAAAAACAACATTCAGATCTTAATTCGGAAATTTTATTTAATGTAGTAAACAATGTGTTTAATCAAACAGAATTAATACATCTGTACAATAATCCTAACTTTTTAGGAAGTAAAAATAGAAGATTTGTTCTCTTGGATTTTCCTAAAATCTATATAAAGCAGTTAGAAAAGCTTGTTCATCCTGAATGGTATGCAGCTTGTTTTTTAAATGATTATACAAATGCATCTATGTGGGGATACTACGGTTATAACCATACAGGAGTATGTCTCAAATTTAAAACTCTATCAGTTCAACAACAGTCGGGAAAGCTTTTTAGTTTATACGGAATTACAGGATGGCAGGGAAATCAAGATGAAATAAAGCCAATATATAGTTTTACAAATCATCAATTTTATAAAGTTGATTATAATTCCAAATATCCTGAAATTGACTTTTTTAAAAATATTGGGCGACTACCTATTCCTATTTTAAAAAAATATTGGTATATGGATGAAAACAATAATATAAGTATTTGTGCAGATGATATCTTTAACAATGAAGAAAATTGGCGTAAAACATATTGGGATAATTTTACTAAAGGAATATCTATTAAACTTAATGACTGGTTACATGAAAATGAATACAGATTAATTATATATAGTTTATTAGGTGATGAGTATGATACCTGTGAAAAACGCAAACTTAAATATAATTTTTTTGATATAGAAGGAATTATATTTGGTATAAAAACACCTATAGAAGATAAGCTAAAAATAATGAAAATTATCGAAAATAAATGTCAAAAGGAAAATCGTACAGATTTTAAGTTTTATCAAGCTTACTATTCTAGAGATACAGGAAAAATAGAAGCAAATGAGATGAGTTTACTAAAAGTTAAATTAGACAGTAAATTAGACAGATAGTAAAAAATCTTTAACTATAGATATTTTTATTAATGCTAATGATAAATCATATGATTAAGATATAAATTTAAATCTGTTTTTGGTATAAATAATATGTTTATATTTTACACAGAGTTGAATTATGTATATTTCACAAGTAAAGATTAAAGGATTTAGAAATTTTAAATATGCTGTAATTAATTTAAACCCTAAATCTTTAATTATTGGACCAAACGATGTTGGTAAATCAAATTTAATATACGCATTAAGAATTGTTTTAGATAAATCACTATCTGAAAGTAGTCTAGAACCTAGCGATTCTGATTTTTATGTAAAAGAAGATACAAATGAAATGTTAATTACTGTTAAATTTTCTGATATACAGAAAGATCCTCAAAAAGATGAGTGTATATTTTCTAGGCTAGGTAAACATATTAGTGATAATAATGAATTATTTATTAGATATAAAGCATGGCGAGATAGAGTGGGCGGTAAAAAAGATTATACTTTTTTTATTGCTGAATCTGAAGAAAATTTAGAAAAAAATGATCCTATAGATTGCCGTTATTATACTAAATATTTAAATCTTGAATACGTTCATAGTAATAGAGATCTAATGAACTATTTAAAAAAAGAGAAAAGTAAAATTCTTGAAACAGCAAGAAGTCGCCGAAATGATGAAACTACTAAGCAAGATACTATTGTAGAAAGCAATATTAAAAACAAATTAGAAGAAGTTAATACTGAAATTAATAAATTATCATATATAAAATCATCAACTTGTTGCTTTAATGCTGAATTAAAATTATTAAATCAATGTGAAACTGAAAGTATAGAATTTAACTCAGGTTCTATTGACACAAATAAATATATTAATAATTTAGATTTAGTTTCAAAATTCGGAGATAAGACTGTAAATTTAGGCGGAGACGGCAAAGCAAACCAAATATTTTTAACAATGTGGGCAACTAAAAATAACCCTGATATTCCTGAATACGTTGAAGAAATTAAAATTTATTGCATAGAAGAACCTGAAGCACATTTACATCCGCACAAACAGAGAAATCTTGCCAAATATTTAACAGATAGATTTAACAGCCAAATCATATTAACCACTCATTCTCCACAAATAGCTTGTGAGTTTTCTCCTAATTCAATGGTTAAATTATATGATTGTAGTAAAGGTTCTTTGGCTTCGCAAAATGGCTGTTCCTCAATTATTCAAGAAACATTTGATAACTTTGGATATAGATTAAATATTATTCCTGCCGAAGCTTTCTTTTCAGATTTAATTTTTCTTGTAGAAGGTGTTTCTGAAGTTTTATTTTATAAAGCATTAGCAAAAGTCTTGAATATTTCGTTGGATTCTTTAAATATAAGCATATTATCTGTTGAAGGAATTGGCTTTCAAACATATATAGATATTTTCAGTAAGTTAAATGTAAGAATTGTAGTAAGAACAGATAATGATATAGTACAAATGAAACAATCAAAAGCAGACAAAGAACAAGGAATATTACCTAAATACCGTTTGAGCGGTTTTGAGCGAGCAATAAAAATTAATAATGTTCTTAATCAAGACAAGATTAATAATATAGATAATTTGAAGAATATTCCAGATAAAGATTCTATACCAGATGAAATAATTACATATACAAGCCAGTTAAGACAAATATTTGAAAAAAATAATATATTTCTTTCAAAAAAGGATTTTGAAACCGATTTAGCTCAAACAGAATTAAAAGATGAACTTATAGAATTTTATGAGCTACCTGAAGAGTCATCAGAGGTTGATATTGTGAAAAAAATGCAAGAGAAAAAGGGGATAAATATTTATGAATTTTTAGAAAATTATAAAGATTCTCTTGTTAAATTAATTAACAGTGATATGGCTAAACCTCTAACAAAGTGTCAGGAAATTCTTTTTAATGAAAGTGTTTTAGAATGTCTAACACAACTTTAATTAATCAGTTAGCAAAAAAAGAACCTACAAAAGAACAAATAGCTATAATAGAAAATGAAAATAATCGTGTTGTAATCGCAGTACCAGGAAGCGGTAAGACTTATACGCTATCTTTAATAATAAAGAATACTTTAAGTGATCTTCCAAGTTATAAGGGTGTTATTGCAATATCTTATACAAATAAAGCAAGTGATGAATTAAAAAATAGAAGTCTTGAAGGTAGTATTGATCATAAATGTTCATATTTTGGAACAATAGATAGTTTTTATAATAATGAAATAATTAGGCCATTTTTACCTAGAATTTGGGGATATATATCTAAGGAAGTCCAAATAATTGATTTTAAAAATGTAGAAATAATTGATCCTGCTGATTTAGAAGTTTTAGATAAATTAAATAAAAAGATTTGTTCACTAGATAATCAAGCCTTAAATATTTTAAAAAAATACTACAATAAAGGATTTATTTTTATTGAGCTTCTAGGAAAACTTGGATTATTTGTTTTAGAACATTCACTTAGCCTTCAAAAATATTTAAAAGCTAGATATACTCATATAATTGTTGATGAATACCAAGATTCTGGGGAAGAACAGCATTTATTATTCTTGTCATTAGTAAGATTAGGAATTATTGGTATTGCAGTTGGAGATATTGACCAATCAATATTTAGGTGGGCAGGAAAAGATCCTCAGTATTTAATAAATTTATCTAAACAAAAAAACAATTTTAAAACATTTACTTTATCTAGAAATCATAGGTGTCATCCAAGTATTGTCAATTATTCTATGAGGTTATTATCTCCAAATGTCGAATTATGTAAAGTGGAAGAAAACAGAGTTTTTAGCTGGAATATTATAGGCAGTCAGGTTGAAATAGCTAAAAGAATAGATGAATTATTGCCTAAAATTAAAGAAAAATACAATGTTTCAAATAATAGTGATATTGGTTTATTAGTAAGAAATGATACTTCAGGTAGTATAGTAAATAAAAATTTAGTTACAGATCATAAATATATCAAAAGTACAACCTTAGATAGCGATTCAAATATCTGGAGTAGTATATTTGTTGATGTATTATTTTTTATTTTTAATGATAAACAATCAATTCAAAGCTTTATTGATAAATGGATAATACACGATTTAGCCCAAAAGATAAAAAGTGCAATAATTAAAGATTTAATCTATTTGAGAAAGATTAATGATGGAAATTTCTTAGATAATATACACATTTTCAAGAATATTGCTCAAAATTTATATCCAAATCAATATAGTTTAAAATCATTGAATTTACTGAAAAGTGTTCTTGAAAATGAAAATAATATTTATTCTTATTATCCAATTAAAAATAATGAATTACAGATAATGACACTACATAAAGCTAAGGGATTAGAATTTGATATAGTATTTCATCTGGATTTATATAATAAAGTTATCCCCTCGAAAAGAGCTATTGACGGTAACGAATTAGACAAAAAAGAAGATTTAAATTTACACTATGTAGGAATTACAAGAGCTAAAAAATGTTGTTTATTAGTTACTTCCACTCAAAATTATGTAAATTATCAAGGAAAATTGAATTTATGGAATGCCCAACCTTCAATTTTTCTATCTATTAATAATTTGCCATCGCTCAGAACGTGAGTAATAAAATAAATATGTTTTGATTTTTATTGCAAATTTGCTACAATAGATCAGAAATTACAGGATTCAATGCGGGCTAAAACCCAGTAGAATCAGGGTCTGGATCGACTGAAAATCCCTGTGTCGACAGTTCGATTCTGTCTCTCGGCATATTTTTATTGCATATAACAAAATTTAATGAATATATATTCTAAAATTATTAAAAAACTTATATAATAAAATTAGTAGGCTAGTTATTAAAGGGGAAAAAAAGTGGCAAATATATTAATTATTGATGATTCCAATTTTTCAAGGTTAACTATTAGAAAGTATCTGGAAGAAGCAGGGCATATAGTTGTCGGTGAAGCAGAAAATGGTGAAATAGGATTGGAATTATATAAACAGCTTTCACCTGATTTAGTTACTATGGATATGTTAATGCCTGTTTGTGACGGTATTACTTCTTTAAAAAGCATTTTAAAGTATGATTCCAAAGCTAAAATCATTATTTGTACTGAAATAGGACAGCAAAACGTTGGTCTGAGATCAATACAACTTGGAGCAAAGAATTTTGCCGTAAAACCAATTCATAAAGAACATTTTCTGGAAGTAATCGGAAATACATTGAATGACAAAAAAGTTCAATCAAAGGATAAAAAACCCGAATTAGATGAACAAGCAATTACCAAACAATTATCATTTGATAATATTTTGATCAAAAATCCTAATGAAACATACACTCTTTCATTAGTTGATGATTCATTAAAAGACATTGGATTTTTGAGAAAAGATTTTATTACAATCGACAAGCTTATCAAGCCTAATATTAATGATATGGTACTTGTTTCAGTAAATAATAACTTTGTAATTGGCTATTACAAGAAAGATAATGGAAAAGATATCGAAATAGAACCTGCCAACAAAGAAAAATATAAGATTATATGCGATAAAGAACATTTGGTAGGTGTCATTATAGGATTAGTCAGAAAACTAAGAGACTGATTATTCCATGAATATACTTTTTTACGGATTTAATATTCTAAAATTATTAAAAAAATTATATAATAAAAAAGTAGGTTAAAATTAGTAGGCTAATTATTAAAGGGGTAAATAAGTGGCAAACATATTAATTGTTGATGATTCCAGTTTTTCAAGATTAACTATTAGAAAATACTTGGAAGAAGCAGGGCATACCATTGTCGGCGAAGCAGGCAATGGCGAAGTGGGACTGGAATTATATAAACAACTCTCTCCTGATCTAGTTACTATGGATATGTTAATGCCTGTTTGTGACGGTATTACTTCTTTAAAAAGTATTTTAAAATATGATCAAAAGGCTAAAGTGGTTATTTGCACTGAAATAGGACAGCAAAATATTGTTATAAAATCAATACAGCAAGGAGCAAAGAATTTTGCCGTAAAACCAATTCATAGAGAAAATTTCTTAAATATGATTAATGGTATATTAGACGATAATAAAGCTAAATCAAAGAAAAAAAGACCAGAATTGGATGAAAAAATGATTACAAAACAATTATCATTTGACAACATTCTAATCAAAAATCCGGATGATACTTACTCTCTTTCATTAAAAGATGATTCATTAAAAGATATAGGCTTCCTGCTAAATGATATCTTAATAATCGACAGGCTTATTGAACCTAATATCGGCGATATAGTTCTTATATGCTTAAATAAAAACTTTGTAATTGGCTATTATAGAAAAGATAATGATAATGATATTGAAATAGAACCTGCTCACAATAAGAAAGATATTATGATAGAATCATCCGGCGCTAATACTGATAAATATATCATAATAGAATCTGCTAATAATGAGAAATATAAGATTATATGTGACAAAGAATATTTAGTTGGAGTAATAACCGGATCTGTCAGAAAACTAAGAAACTGAGTCTCTTATATTATAATACCTTGTTAATGTTTTATAAGTTACTTACCTGCATTAATTCGGTAATTTAATTCCAAATATTCAATAATTCTGTCTGATTCATACATAATAATCTGGTTGTCCAGATCAACCAGCAAAGGTACCTGATCTTTGCCACCTAAAGTCATTATTATTTGTCTTTTTTCAGTTCCTTTTGCTACGTTTCTACAAATATAATCAATATTTAATTCAGTTAATTTTTCTCTGACTTTCCTACAGTACGGACACTGCTCAAATTGATAAAGCTCTAACATAATAACTCCTTTAATAATAATTTATTATTAAGTCTGATTAATAGTTAACAATCAAAAAATAATTTTTTAGAATCCACAACCGGATAATATTACGTAAATATAATGTATGATCCGGATAAATGCTTTTAAAATTTACATTAGACTTATACAAATCTTTTTCATACAAAGAAAAACCTATCAAACAACCATATTTTCAAAAAATTTTAAGTGTAAAAGTTACTTTTAATCTTGTACATTATGTTTTAAAGGATAAAATCATGAAAAACTTTTTTATATCTATAATTGAATATCAGGTACAACATGTAAAGTTTATTTAAGTCACCCATAAATTTATGTTATAAAATTTTTAAATGTGGAAAAACATGAATATCTAGTGAGCAATCTTCCTTCAATCCTTCTCTCTAATTCCTCTCTCTAATATGTGGTAGACTTAAAACCGGAAATCCCGGTTTTTTTTTGTTCATTTTTCTTATAAATTTATATTATGAAAAATAATTGTGCAAAGGGAAAAATTGGAGAAAACCTTGCTGAAGAATTCTTAATTAGCAATGGCTTTAAAATACTTGAAAAAAACTGGCGTTATTCGAGACAGGGAGAGCTCGATATAATTGCTTTTGACAAAAATACTCTTGTTTTTGTTGAAGTAAAAGCACGGAGTAGTATTAGTTTTGGCTACCCTATAGAAGCTATTGATAAAAATAAAATGAATAAAATAAAAACACTGGCAGGGATATATTTAAGCGAAAATAAAGAACTGAAATTTAAAAAAATAAGATTTGATGCAGTAGCGGTTATTCTTGAAGAAAAACCTAAAATAAATCACTATAAAGATATTTACCAATTTTAAAAGGAATTTGAATATGAGTCTTTTTGACATACTTGAAGAACAAAATAAGCAAATACCGCTTGCAGAAATATTAAGACCCAAAACTTTAGAGGATTTTTTCGGACAAACTGATATAATCAAAGAAAATTCAGCTGTCTGGAATTTGCTTAAATCAGGAAGGCTTTTTTCATTAATACTCTGGGGACCTCCCGGCTGCGGAAAAACTACGCTGGCAAGAATTATATCAAAAGAAACAGACAGTATTTTTATTGAACTCAGCGCTGTAAGCTCAGGTATAAAAGATATAAGAGAAACTGTTGAAACTGCAAAAAATGAACTTAGAACATCCGGAAAAAAAACTATTTTATTTATAGACGAGATTCATAGATACAATAAAACCCAACAGGATGCCCTTTTACCTTATCTAGAAAATGGAACAATATATTTAATGGGCTCCACTACGGAAAATCCTTCTTTTCAAGTTATCCCCGCTTTAATATCAAGGGTTCAAATACTCATCTTAAAGCCGCTTGATAATGAAAATTTGCTTAAAATAATCAGAAACGGATATAAATATCTGATAGATAAATATGGAAAAATCAATCTCGATCCAGAAATAGGAGAATTTATAGTAAAACATTCTCAGGGCGATGCAAGAATAGCTCTAAATCTTGTTGAGACGTCATATTTTGCCTCAACATTCAAAGAAGATACAAGAATTTTAACCATTAAAATTCTTGAAAGCCTTGTACAAAAAAGATACATTAAATACGGCCTTCAAGAACATTACGACCATGCTTCAGCATTTCAGAAAAGTCTGAGAGGTTCAGATCCAAATGCAGCAATTTACTGGCTTGCAAAGATGATTTCAGCAGGAGAAGATCCCAGATTCATAGCAAGAAGACTTGTCGTTACCGCAAGTGAAGATATAGGAAATGCTGATCCTAAAGCTCTTGAGATTGCATTGAATGCGTACAAAGCAGTTGAATTACTCGGACTTCCGGAAGGTAGAATTCCTCTTGCTCAAGCTGTAATATATGTTGCCAAAGCTCCAAAATCAAACGAAACCATTACGGCTATTGATAAAGCCCTTCACGATATCGAAGTGAGCGGTGAAAGCTATCCACCTCCAGATCATTTAAAAGATAGTCATTACAAAGATGCCTCTAACTATGGATTCGGTAAAGGATATGTTTATTCTCATGACCATCCCGAAATAAAACAAAATTTCCTGCCAAAAGAACTTGATGGAAAAACATATTTAACTTGAAGCAAAGCTCATTCTTGACGAAAACTGTTAATTATTAAGAATTTTTTATATTTTTTTAATGAATTATTCCGTAGCCGCAGAGTGTATAGTATGGTATCAGGTCATTTTCGAGAGAAAGTTTGACAATCCCGGATTCAATGCTGTTCTTTTTACAATATAGTAACGAATTTATCTTATCCAGGTTTATTTTGTCCAGATTTAAAACAGTTATTACAGTATTAATCTCTTCACCTGGACATAGCAAAAGATTTGAATTTTTAATTGAATTAAAATTGACGTTAATTAATGCAGGTAACTGATATTCCTTATTTTTTTTCTTTAATGAAACCGTTCTTTCAGCATTATTATGTTTTTTAAAAGTTTTCTCTGATAATGCAAGCTTATTAATATATTTCATATCAAAAGAAAATTTGTCTTCTGTCAGAATTTTCATACTATCAAATAAACTATCAATAAAATTTGTTTTATAGGAGACATCTCTGGAATAATGGTTTAAATCTATAAATAACTTGAAGACCGTATTATTTTTGAGACATTCCTGATATGTTGTATTTTTTAGTTTATAGGCTAAATTTTTATAGTTAACAGGATTACCGACTTTATATAATGCAAGATTTTGTATATTTAAACTGGATTCTGTATAAATACTTAAATTTTCAATGTTCTGTAAATTTTCAAGTAGTCTTTTATCATTTATAATATGAAAATTTTCAAGTAATTGTCTGAAAATATTATTTTTATAAAAATTCTTTCTGTTATTATAGCTGGTAATATCATCAATATTAGATAATTCCAGATCAACAATATCAAGTTCCTGGCTTACATAATTATTAAAATCTTCATTCTTTTCTTTGAAAGAATTATAAATAAAAGCTTTTTTAGAAATATTTTTTAAATATTCACCTGATATAAACGGATTGCCATTACAATCTTTTTGAAAATAACAATAATTCTGAATTTTTTTAAAATTTAAAGTTTCAATATTATACTGACTAACACTTTCAAGAAAACCTGTGTTTAAGAGTCCATAATTATTAAGCCATTTATAAGTATTATTATACCCATTTTCTCGAATATACAGATTGAATTTCTTATAAAGGTCTATTTTAGATAATATTTCATAAAAAATTTTTTCTTTGATAATGTAAGCTTGATTATCAAAAAGAATAGGTGGTATCAAATAATTCTTTTTGTCAGAAATATTCATTGGAGAAGACAAGTAACAAAAAGTATCAGCTGTAATCAATCTTTTAATCCTCAGGCAAGGGTTTTAAACAAAAGTCTTCCAAGCTCAATCAAGGCTCGAAAGACACATTATCTGGTAGGTTAATATTTAGTTTTGAGCAGGATATCTTAGCCGCATAATTGAAATAACTTGTTTATATAATTATTTTACTTGAACAAATTTAATTAAGACTTAACATATTTTCGGTTTTAATATTTATTTATGTTTTTAACAATATAAATATAATTTGTATTGTTATTCGGAATTCCGGTAATTACAACCAGAATACGCTTAAAATTACCAGAAATTTAGTTTCCTAAACTTTCGGTAATTAAATTACCTATTTAATTATTTTTATAATTTATTTTTTTTATGAATAACTTTTTAATTTACTGCTTTTCATATACAGAAATATTTGCAATTCCAGCATTTCTACCTGCATCCATCACTTTTACAACATCCCCATGCGTTGAATCACCTGATGCCTGAATTAAAAGTCCATCTTTTTTTACTTTTGCAGCATCCTGAATTGTAAACAACAGATTATCAGCAGTTATAGGTTTTCCATCCATTGAATATTCACCTTTTGGAGATACATCAATGGTTATTGTTTTTGTTTCTTTTGGCTTTTCTTTAACTTCCTGCTCATTCGGTACCATCAACTTCAATCCCTGCTGATCAAGCAAGGGAGCGATAACCATCATAATAATTAACAGAACAAGGAAGATATCCGTTAAAGGAGTTATATTAATTTCATTAAATATTTGTCTTTGTTTTCTGTTTGATGACATAATTTATTCCTAATTGATTAATATTCCTGTACTGATTCTCGATTATTTTGCAAATCCTCCTCATCAGTTGAAGACTGACTTTGCTCCAAATCTTTTTGCTGTTTTCTGCTAAGAGGCTCGCCCGCTACGGTTAATTTTTCATAACCTGCATATTCTGAGGCTCTTATGACTTTCATTATATCCTTGCTTTTTGTTTTAGCATCAGCTTTGACAACTATATTTTTTTCTTTAGTTAAATTAATAAGTTTGGCAAGTTCTGATTGAAGGTTAGCAGGATCTACACGTACATTATTAAGAAAATATTCAGCGTTTGCAGTTATTGATACTGTTACATTTTTATCATCAACACTTGCCCCGCTGTTAATTTCAGGCATGTTTATATTTTTGTCC
>Ga0209340_1001527_pt1 | contig 16174 bp, 14 predicted proteins | sample EPASupsiteSAE323_FD_187266 | JGI IMG/M metagenome (GOLD analysis project Ga0209340, IMG submission 187266) | Bioremediated contaminated groundwater from EPA Superfund site, New Mexico - Sample SAE3-23 (SPAdes) (version 2) | ecosystem: Environmental > Aquatic > Deep subsurface > Groundwater >... | reverse complement strand
AAAAAATTAATCGATATCCGAAACCAGGTAAAGAAATAAAATATTTTACGCAGGGGCCAGGCATGCCTGGCCCCTACCTTATCTAATTAGTATTTCTGGTATAATCGGGAGACTGAATTTAAAGGCCTTTTGGTATTATTTCCACCTGGATATCCCAAACAGAAATAATGTCTTTACCGGATTTCTCGATAAATACCAGTTTGAATTTTCCCAGGAACCCCTGTGAAGGTATCCAATAAAAAGTACCACGTTCTTTATCCAGAGTCGAACCGATAGGAAGTGCTTTTATTTTTTCTCCAACCACTTCAAAGCCATCCGGCGCATTTACAGTTTCAAAATATATTTCTAGTGGTTCAAGTTCATGAAGAGTGATTTCATACACTCCATTCGCACCCGGCGAGAGTGTTTCCTTGAGAATATCCTGACCGAACCCTCTTTTGATATGGAGAGTTTTTCCTGTAGTTGTTCTGAAAGGTTGTAAAGAAGAATAGGATATTGCACAAGGGGTATTAATATTTTGGAGATTTACCGTTAATGGATCAATTTCAATTGAAGAAGTGGAATTTGAAACGGTGAAATAACGGCTTCCTATTCCATCGGTATTGCCTGCCGAATCGCGCGCGACCCACTGGATCGTATGCAAACCGTTGGAATAATTCCATGTATTGATAAAAAAATATCCACCAGCCCCACCTGTATTCATGTATCCTGGAAATAACGTTGAAATGTCAGGCCTGGGAAGATTATAAACCGCGTTTCCCAGTTTCATACTGTCCACGTACACATCGATCATTGAACCGTCGATCGCAATTTGGTTCGGGTTTGGCGTGAGAACCCACCCGTAATTTACAAACTCACTGCCGGAAGCTGTTCCACCCTGTGTCGGTGTATCAATTGCCCCGAAAGGTTTTACCGTATGTGCATTGTCACATATAATAACTTTTGTGCCGAAAATAGTCGATTTCCCTGATTTATCAAAGGCTTCGGCATAAAGCGTAAACCATCCGTTGCCCCCATTCGGCAGCATATTGGTTAAAAGCATATATCCCCAACCTGCGCGTGTATTATTGGGATAATCCGAATACAACGCCGCTACATCGGGGCGCGCTCCGTTTACAAACGTTGCTTCCCCTAAATAAACCAGTTCTCCCGGTTCTCCCCTGTAAATATTAACTAGTTCCACACCTTTATCATCCAGTGCCCAACCTGTTACAGGAATACTTCCGGATACATTTGAAAAATTAACCGGGGTTTCAAAGGCACCGAAAGGAGGATCTTTTTCCGGTTTTTGAGTATCTATCTTTTCTTTCCATTCGAATGAATACAGGTAACTCGCCGCTTCGCTCGATGAAACAGAAAATAATGCTGAAAATGTCCCTGTCTCTTTTGTATACAGAGCAGTAGTTGTCGTTCCTGTCCCGTAGTTATATTCATAGCCTATTATATCGGACTCGCCAAGGTCGATCACTTTATTTGCATTATTCAATACCGCAAAATAGACTTTTGAAAAATAAGCCAGGTACGTTGCACTTGAGTTTTTCACCGTTCCTTCCAGTAATGCGTTTCCCGATTTTGAAGAGAAAACCGGCTTTTCTTTGAAATCGATCAACGCCTGTGCAGTGGTCAAATCCAAAACCTGGTAGCTCATGCTGTAGATCACTTTCCCAACTGTTAAATATTGGAAGGAAGAAGTGATTTTGAAAAAACCTTTGTCCCCCGCTTCCAGGGCATTCGTGTAGGTATCCGTTTCTTTTAAGATGACGTTTTTTCCACCTTTCGCGTAAGTGGAAGCGCTTCCAAGGTAATGATTATTTGAATCATAAAACAATGCTGTAATCGTTACATAAACAACCGCTATCGAGCCGTTGTTTGTGCAGGTTCCCATCAGTGTGAAGTTCCCGTTTTCACCCGAACGGGCATAAAGGGAATCCTGATCGATTGAGATAATTACATCGCGGAGGGTTTTATTCTTTTCCTGTTCAAGGATAAACCGATGATTTGAGATACCTATCCCGGGAGAAGATTTATCATAATGGTTTTGCGCCCATAATCCGTAAGACTGAGTAGCAAATACTATCATAATCAAAAAGAAGCCGTATTTTTTCATTTGTTTTACCTTTACATAGGCAATATTAGCATATTGGGGAAATATAGTCAATTTTTCAAGAACCCGGTTTGTAAATATTCATTTGAAACAATCTCCATTGAGCCTGACTATATTTTTTATGTTAGATAGGAATAATACAAATAGAAAGGTATTCAATTGATGGCGGGTGTTTATAAAAAAGAAATAATAGTGTAAAATATAGAATTATAAAGGAGGTTTAATGCAAGAACAAAACATTTACCCCATTTACCAGGTCGATGCATTTACCCGGCAATTATTTAAAGGAAACCCGGCAGGTGTTGTTCCTTTTGCTGACGGTTTAACCGAAACCCAGATGCAAGACATCGCCAGGGAATTTAATAATTCCGAAACCGCTTTCATCCTCAAACCCACAGCCCGCGATCATGATGTGTGGGTTCGATTTTTTACTCCGACGAAAGAAGTCCCAATATGCGGGCACGCTACTATTTCAGCTCACTATGTCCGCGCAATACTGGAAAAACTTCCTCCACGGCAGATACTTCAAAAAACCGGCGCAGGAATTCTCCCTGTCGATATTATAAAAGAAAACAATGACTATAAAATCATGATGACCCAGGGGAAAATTGAATTCGGCCCCATTCTCGCAAATGTTCATTTCAACACATTGCTTACAGCACTAAGCCTATCTCCTTCCGATATCGATGATCGCTGCCCTGTTCAAATCGTTTCAACAGGTCATGGGAAAATAATCCTCGGTATAAAGCAGAAAGAACAATTGGATAAGCTTTCACCTGACATGGGTTTATTAAGCAGGCTGGGAGATGAAATCCATTGTCCCGGTTTTTTTATTTTTACGTTTGATTCCCCGGATTCGAAAATATTGACACATGGCAGGATGTTTGCTCCTGGAATCGGGATAAACGAAGACCCGGTTACAGGAAATGCAAACGGTCCACTCGGTGCATATCTAGTCAAACATAACCTTGTTCCTCACGATGGGAAATTCTTCCGTTTCAGGACACGCCAGGGCGAAGCCATACGTCGCCCGGGTGAAATGGATGTTCTTGTCGATATCGAAAACAATAATCCTTCCCGGGTCAGGATAGTAGGTGAAGCTGTTATCGCTTTCCACTCCGAATTAAAAATTTAAATCGATCAGCCTTGAATATTGTTCATGTGTATGTATCAAAACAGCTTTCTCAATAACAAGATTACAAAAAAACGAAAATAGTTTTGATTTCACCCCTTGACATTTCTTTCAAGGATGGATATCATATTAAAGAGTAACGATCATGTTAGATATAAACGCTTCTTTATTAGGCATAGCTCTGTTAATAACCATTCTCCTGTTCATCTTGAACAAGATTTTCTTCAAACCTGTTGGAAAAGTTCTTGATGAACGAGAAACCAAAATTAAAACCGATACGACTGAAATCGACACAAAAACCAAAGAAATTGAAGAATTAACTCTTGGAATCGAACGCCGTATCAAAGAAACCCAGCGTGAATCCCGGAAAATAAGAGAAGAACTTATTAAAAAAGGCGAGGAAGTCCGCGAAATTCGCCTCCAGGATGCACGTGAAAAAGCCAAAGATATCTCTAATACCCGTTTGAAACAACTGGAAGACGAAATATCCCTGGCTGAAAAACAACTGGAACTTCAAATCACTTCTTTCAGCCATAAACTGAAAGAAATTTTTGTAACTCCATAAGCAAACGATTTTTAAAGAAAGAAATTACATCGACAGTTACTGTTGATAAAACGAGATAATAGTGAATATGAACAAACGAGTAAAAGTTCTTGGTATCGTTCTCCTGGTACTGGCTTTCGGATGTTCGGGACTGTTTGCCGAAGGCCCCGAAAAAGAAGAGCACCATTTCGACTGGATGGCCTTTTCCGGGAAACTGGTCAATGCCGTTATCCTTTTCGGTTTACTGATCTACCTCCTGAAAAAACCCATATCCAATTACCTGAAACAAAAAAGCCTTGAAATTCATTCCGATATTTCACGCAGGGAAGAAACACTATCTGTAACCTCTTCTCAACTTGAAGAAATCAAGGAACGATTAAAAAAAATCGAAGAAGAAATCGCGGGTATGAAAATCACAGCAGAAGAACAGGGAAACACTGAACGAAAACGCATAGAGGAGAACGCTGAAACTGAAGCCCAACGTATCCTGGAACTTACAGAAGCCGAAATCGATACCAAAGTCGAAAATGCCATCCGAAACCTTAAAAGCCGTATCACAGATCTTACCATCGAACATTTTAAAAATGATATCGGGGCTCAACTCGATGCAAGAGCCCATGAAAAAATAATCGAAAAAAATATCGAATCTTGCGGAGATATCCTTGAAAGAACATAGTGTCGCCAAACGATATGCTTCAGGCCTGGTAAAATCTATCGAGTCCTCCCACGAATATCAGACCATCAAAACAGAGCTGATCGAATTCCTCCGTATACTTAACTCCATAGATACATTCAAAGCCGGTATGGAAACCGCCCTATTCTCTATCAACCAGAAAACCGACGTCCTCACTTCGGTCAACTCCAGAATAAAACTCCTTCCCAAAACCTATCAATTCCTCATGACCGTCATTGAAGAAAACCGTCTTATTTTCCTGGAATCGATGATCCATCTCATGGAAGAGTTATGGCTCGAAAAAAACGGGATCGAAAAACTCAAAGTTTTCTCCGTTGTCCCTCTTACTCCAGTCCTGGAATCCAGGTTAGTTCATAACCTGGAAAAAGCATTCAAGAAAAAAATAATGATCGAAAAAGAAATAGATCCGACCCTGATTGCAGGAATCAAAATCCAGCGAGGGTTGGTCTTTTACGATTTCTCAATCGAAGGAAATCTGAAAAAACTAAAAGAAGTACTATTGGCAGACTATCCTGGAACCTCTGCCCAAGGGGAGCACTAAATGCAGATTAAAGTTGAAGAAATCAGTGAGTTAATCAGACAGAAAATCGAAGGCTTTAAATTAGACTTTGATAAAGACGAAACCGGGATCGTAGTATCTGTGGGTGATGGTATCGCACAGATTTACGGGCTGGAAAACGTCATGTATAATGAACTGATCGAATTCCCGCACAATATTTACGGTATCGCACTTAACCTCGAAGAAGACAACGTGGGTGCGATTATCCTGGGCGAAGGCTTTAAAATCAAAGGCGGTGATAAAGTCAGGCGTACCAACCGGATCGTTTCGGTTCCAACAGGTGAAGGACTGATCGGGCGTGTAGTTACCCCGCTCGGTGAACCCCTTGACGGCAAAGGCCCTCTCAACGTAAAACCGGAAGATTATAAACCTATCGAACAAATCGCCCCGGGCGTTATTGCACGAAGCCCGGTTAAAGAACCGCTCCAAACAGGTATCAAAGCCATCGATGCTATGATCCCGATCGGAAGAGGACAGCGCGAATTAATCATCGGAGACCGCCAGACAGGAAAAACCGCTATCGCACTCGATACTATCATTAACCAGAAAGGCCAGAACGTTGTCTGTGTTTACGTAGCTATCGGACAAAAACAATCCACTATAGCCCAGGTTATTAAAACTCTCGAAGATACCGGGGCAATGAATTATTCGGTTGTTGTAGTTGCAGGTGCTTCTTCCCCTGCGTCACTTCAATATATCGCACCTTATGCCGGCTGCGCCATGGGCGAATACTTCAGAGACAACGGGAAACACTCGCTACTCGTTTATGATGATCTCTCAAAACATGCTACTGCATACCGTGAGATTTCACTTCTCTTGCGCCGTCCACCTGGCCGCGAAGCGTACCCCGGCGATGTTTTCTACCTCCACTCCCGCTTACTTGAACGCGCTGCCAAACTCAACGATGAAAAAGGAGGTGGTTCTCTTACCGCTCTTCCCATCATTGAAACCCAGGCTTCAGACGTATCAGGTTATATTCCTACGAACGTTATTTCCATTACTGATGGTCAGATATATCTTTTACCCGAACTTTTCAACGCAGGTCAACGCCCCGCAATCGATGTCGGTATATCCGTGTCCCGCGTCGGCGGAAATGCACAGATCAAAGCTATGAAACAAATCGCAGGCTCCCTGAAACTCGAACTTGCTCAATTCAGAGAACTCGCTGCATTTACCCAGTTCGGCTCCGATCTCGATGCTGCTACCATCAAATTACTCGAACGAGGGAAACGCCTCTCCGAACTCCTCAAACAAAATGAAGGCGTACCCATGCCCGTCGAAGAACAAATCCTTGTAATCTTTGCCGGAACAGCCGGATTCCTGGATAAATGGCCTTTACACGCTATTGCCAGGTTTGAGCAACAACTCCTTGATCACCTCCGTAAAAACCACGGTGATATCTTACGCGAAATCCGCGAAAAGAAAAGCCTCAGCGACGATTTGAAACAAAAAATGAATGATGTCCTGAACGAGTTTAACGGAGAATTCCAGGGATAATAGATAATTAAAAAATAACAGAATAGAATGGCTCAAAATTTAATCGACTTAAGACGACGAATCAAATCGGTTAAGGATACGCAGAAGACTACAAAAGCAATGAAAACAGTCTCTGCCGCCAAACTTCGGCGAAGCGTATCGGAAGTCAACCGCAACCGCCCCATTCTCGACAAAATCGACTCCATCCTCCTCCAATCCGAAAAAGTATGCCACATGAACAATCACCCCTTCCTCCAGGAACGAAAAGAAGGACATACTGTTGTGGTTGTAGTTTCCGCAGATAAAGGCCTTTGCGGTGCTTTCAATTCACGTCTCATCTCCAAAACCGAATCCCATTTCAAACAACTCATCGAAACCGAATCCTATACCCCTTACCTTATTACTGTTGGCAATAAAGCAACTCGCTACTTTTCCAAACGAAAATTCGAGATCAAAAAAATGTACCCCGGGATTATGACCCGCCTCAAATACGAAAACGCTTACGAACTTTCTCAATACCTCCAGAAAATTTATCTGTCTCAGACCGATGAAATAAAGAAAATCGAATTTATTTTTACCGAATTCGTGTCCGCCGGGAAACAGGAAGTGAATTTCAAGTCTCTTTTCCCGATAACTCACCGGTGTGACGATACCAATGAGAATGATACAAAGGATATCGAATATATATATGAACCTTCGGCAGAAGCTATTTTTAAATATTTACTGCCCAGGTATATCGATTCGACTATATTCCAGATATTATTGCAGTCATCCGCATCGGAGCATGCAGCCAGGATGGTTGCAATGGACCTGGCTACCAAAAACGCCAGCGAAATGATCCGAACCCTGACACTCACCATGAATAAAATGCGACAGGCGTCGATTACCAAAGAATTACTAGAAATAATTACCGCCACCGAAGCTCTGAAAAAATAGGAGGACGTATGAGTGCTGAACCCAATACTACAAATTATAAAAATATAGGAAAAGTCATCGAAGTCATCGGGCCCGTAGTTGATGTCGAATTTCCCCAGGGAAATTTACCCGATATATACAATGCGATTGTGATCGATTCCGAAGGTTTCGAAGTTGCTTCTCCCATACATATTATAACAGAAGTCCAGTTTCATCTTGGAGAAAACAGGGTTAGAACTGTTTCCATGCATCCCACAGATGGTCTCGTGCGTGGAATGAAAGCCTTTGATACCGGGGGACCCATTTCTGTTCCTGTCGGACGCGGAGTTCTCGGACGTGTTTTGAATGTAATCGGTGATCCTGTTGACAGTGACGAACCTGTTCAATATGAAAAACGCTACCCCATCCACCGCCCTGCTCCTACTCTCGAAGAACAAAATACCAAAATGGAACTCTTTGAGACCGGGATCAAAGTCATCGACCTTCTCGAACCTTATTTAAAAGGTGGAAAAATTGGTCTGTTCGGTGGAGCAGGTGTTGGTAAAACTGTTCTTATTATGGAAATGATTAACAATGTTGCCAAGAAACATGGTGGTTTGACTGTTTTCGCAGGTGTTGGTGAACGTACTCGTGAAGGAAACGACCTCTGGCTTGATTTTAAACAATCCGGTGTTATCGATAAAACCGCTTTGATCTACGGACAGATGACCGAACCCCCCGGCGCACGTTTACGAGTCGCTCTCACCGGCCTCACTGTCGCAGAATACTTCAGGGATGAAGAAGGTCTCGATACGCTCTTATTTATCGATAATATATTCCGGTTTACACAGGCCGGGTCCGAAGTTTCTGCTACTCTTGGACGTATGCCTTCTGCTGTTGGTTACCAGCCAAACCTTGCTACCGAAATGGGCGAAATGCAGGAACGTATTACCTCAACTACAAAAGGTTCTATTACCTCCATCCAGGCCATTTACGTTCCCGCTGACGATTACACCGACCCCGCACCTGCAACGACTTTCGCTCACCTTGATGCAACCACGAACTTATCCCGCCAACTCACCGAAATCGGTATCTACCCTGCCGTCGATCCCCTCGCTTCTTACTCACGGATTCTTGATCCCAAAATCATCGGCGAAGAACATTACAGTGTTGCAAGAAAAGTCAAAGAAATCCTCCAGCGATATAAAGATTTACAGGATATTATAGCCATCCTGGGTATGGAAGAACTCTCAGATGAAGATAAAACCATAGTCGCTCGTGCCAGGAAAATCCAGAAGTTCCTTTCTCAGCCGTTCTTTGTTGCTGCTGAATTTACCGGTATGGCTGGAAAATATGTCGAACTTAAAGACACGATTAAGAGTTTTAAAGAACTTGCCGAAGGTAAATATGACGATCTCCCGGAACAGGCTTTCTATATGGTAGGCGCTATCGAAGAGGCCATCGAAAAAGCAAAGAAATTGAAAATCGAGGAGAAATAAACCCGATGCACGACCATATCCACCTTGAAATCATAACCGCTGTCGATCTTCCCATCAAAGTCAACATCAAACAACTCTACATCCCTACTCATCAAGGTGAAACCGGTATCATGGAACATCATAGACCATATATTACTCTTTTGCAGCCCGGGGAAATCTTTTATACCGATACGGTTAATAAGAATCATCATCACTTTATTAAGGAAGGGTTCCTGGAAATGAATGAGAATCATATTGTTATCATTGCCGATTCCATCGAACCCGAAGATTCTTTACTCAAAAATAAAGAAGAAATCGAAAAGCAATTAACCTTTCTTGATGCGAAGATAAAATCGTTTCATAAAATTGAAGAAGGAATGTCGCAGGAAGAGATTGAGAAAATGCCGCAGGAACTCGATAATACATTAAGAGAGTATTCTCAATATGAAATCCGCCGGAATATCATTCGTAAGATTGAAAAAGAGCACGTGAAGTAAAGGAACTTTATTCGCTTTTATATTCTTTTTTTCGTGAAAGTATCCTGTTGTTTTGCTTGAGGCTTCGTATTGCTTCTTGTCTTATTGCGGGGAATGGGTCGTGTTCGAAGATTTCTTCAAGAAGATTCTGAATTTTTTGGGTTCCAAAAGCCTGAAATGCTCTTACGATTTTCCACCTAACCAGGGAATCATCTATGTGTTTTGAATACGCCACGAGTAATTCTGTTTCAATCTCAGGGTCGTTTGGTTTCATATAAAATGATATGTATCCGACAGCATCTATTGCTTCCAAAATCTGTTGACGTTTTCCATCCTGGAGAACTTTTAATAATCCCGGTATGGCAGGTGGCCCGATTCGAATTATTGTACGTGCGACAATATCGCGAGGTAAAGGGTAATTCTTTTTCTCAAAATTTTTTGCAGGTAAATTCTTGTGTTGGTTGGAACCGATAGTTCCTAATAATTCAAGTAAAGCCGGGACAGCAATTTTACCTATTTTTGCAAGTGAATTACTTATTTCTATTCGTGTGTAGAGTGTTTTTGTGGTTTGGAAGGCGGAGCAGAGTATCGGGATAGATTCCGGTTTTTTTCTTTGTCCTAGAATATAGGCAGCGGTAGTGCGTTCCTGTGGTAAAGAACTGGAAAGAAGTTTGTACAATTTTTCATCCGGGAGGTCGGTATAAGGTTGTATAAATCCCGGTGTGATCTGGCCTCTTTTTATGCGATTGGAAAGTTTAATACTGTCAGAAGGATTAGTTTCTATATGTTTCATATCTATACTTTTAGCATTTTAAAGGGAGGAAGTCAACCTGTTGCATTCAATCCCAATTCACAGGAAAATTTAATGAATCCTTGAATTGCCAGGATTTCAAAAAAGGATGATAAAGAGAGTCTGAGTCAAAACAATCTCTTCTGCTGTAAGGCAGTTCAATTCCATAATATTCAATTGATTAATTAAAAAATGTTTGTGAGTCTATTGCAATAACTCAACAATGTTATTAAGTAATTGAATTGGTTATCAGAAATCATTGTATGTATTGTTTTTCTCGGCACAATAACCGATAGTTAAAAAAAATCATTTTTTACATTTTTTCTATCTCTTCTGCTGTAAGACCCGTCACTTCCAAGCTAAATGTTATATCACTCCCATTTCCTTTCAGTTTTCGAACAATCATGTTATTCCTCTTCTTTCAACCCACACCCGCTTTAAGCCCATTGCTGAACTGGCTTATACTCTTTTAATTACATTTATCATTTTCCAGGATGAAGTAATCTATTACAATTTTTTCTCCCCAGCAATGAACATTTTTAAAAAAATATTATCTCATTAAATGTTCTTCCCATCTTATTTCTATAATTTCTCAAAAATACTTGACATACAACTCACCAGGGAGTAAAATATTGCCGCTTGTTACTTTTACAAGCAAAAAACCTGTCACGGAACTATTTATGATGAACAAAGTACTTATTTATTATACAAAATTGAAAATTCATCAAAGAACGATACCCATTCCTTCACAAATCCCCTCAATAAACAAAAAACACTCCTTCTTCACCTATAATTCCAAACTGCGAAGGATTTCCAGGAGAAAAGAACTCGAAATTCTACGGTTTTGCGTCCGTGAGGCTTCCAAATTGCCTAAACGACGCAAGTTCGCGTCCATGGAGCCCCCAAATTGCCTACCCGACGCAGGTTAACGTCCGCTAAGCTTCCAAATCGCCTACATGACGCAAGTTCGCGTCCGTGGAGCCTCCAAATTGCTTACACGACGCAGGTTAGCGTCCACCAGACCTTATTTATGCCAAAACGACGCAATTTTGCGCCCTTCTGGCACATTTCAAGCCGAACTGAGGCTTTTGAAGAAAAAATGAACCCCCAGGGGTTCCAAAACTACAAAATAAACAACAATTTTTAAAATATATAGCAAAGGATAACCATGATAATCAAAAATCGAAAAAAAGTACTGCAAGATATCGCAGGACGTGTCAAAATTATCCGTATGAACAACCATCTTTCTATTACCCAGATGTACCACCGCATGGGCCTCACCCGAGATTGCTACTATAAAGTAGAAGCAGGCACAGCAGTCCCTAACCTGGATTTCCTCCATTCTATGATGAATCATTTTGGGATTTCTATCGAATGGGTGCTGTTCGGAACAGGAGAGATGCTAAACCCCTTACGTACAAAACAATCCAACCCAACACTGTCCCGCGAAGTGGCCCCGGGCGAATTCGATAATCTCTTCAACCTGATGCAAAACGACCCACGCTTCAAACACGAAATCTTTACCCATTACTATAAATATATAGAAGAAAACCGGAACTGATATCCTATCTCTCCTTCTGGTTTCTTTAATGGTTTCTCACAGGGCACACAGAGGCACAGGGGAAAAAAGAAGATAAGAAGCCGGGAAGCTGAGAAGCCAGTCAATGAGGAGCGCTCGATTATTGTTTAACAGAAACGGGTTGATATATTTCGTAGGGGCACCTCCCCTGTGAGTGCCCTGATATGTAGAAATAATATGCGTTTTGGGCAGGCACGGGGACCTGCCCCTACTGAAAATTACATTCTTGTGTTTCTATCCAATATCGATCAATAACACAATTCCTAAAACCTAGCGCCAGCTACTCACACTCACACCGACACTCACACACTCTTTTTATATTTTTTTGCCAAAAAATTGACATTTTTTCTAAAGTATTGGAACAATAATCCGAAATAGGAAGCGTAAAGTTCTCGGAGTATTTCAATGAAACTGGACGACGTTACACTACAAAACATCCTGAAAGCCTACGGCAATAATTTGAAAGCGACAAAACCAAAACAAAAAATCACTAAAGAAGAACTCCAAACTTTCCAACAAAATAACCCAACAAAAAAATTAGACTCCGAAGACCTTGAACTGATTAACTATAATAAAGATGGAAAAACAGCCGTAACCCAAAAGAAAAAAGACGCCCTGGTCGATTTCTTTCAATAACCTACCCCTGAATTGGTATCAAAATTGCTCCAAATACCTGGAGTATAACAATGAACAAATTTATTTTCTTTACAGACGATAAAATTTTTATTTCAAAAATACAGGATATATTCTCTTCAAAAGACGTATCTTTTCAGCCTCCTGAAAATTTCCCCAATACGGAGAAGAATCCGAAACTGGTGATTGTTGACGGAGATTCAATTCCGCTTTATCAATCGATGTCAAAATTAGAACACATTAAACGGAAAAAAATTCCTGTGGTTTACATCTTCACAGACCTGGACGGGAAAGGCGTAATGGAAATGCTCCAGAAAGGCGCTGTTTCAATTCTTTTTAAAGAATCCCCGGGAGAATGGATTAAAAAAGAATTGGATAACATCCTGGATAACTTCAATTACCTTGAAAGGGTAAAAGATATGGCAGAAAACGAATCTCGCACGCGCCAATTCCTGAAAGTGATCAACTCCCTGACTTCTGATATTGATATTAATACGATCATGAACCAGATTCTAAAATCGATGGTTGAAACATTTCACCTGGATTGCACGATCTTTTTTATCGTGAAAAATAACCGCCTGGAACATAAACTGGAAGTGGGAAAGACAGGTAAAAACTACACAGGCAAATGCTGGGAACTTGAAACCAAAAAAACAAACTGGCTGTCGAAACTCCAGGAAAAAAGAAAACCGATATATTTCAAACAAACTGAAAAAGAAGGCTGCGAACAGGATTTCCCTGCAAATACGCTGCTGCTTCCGCTGGTGATCAAAGAACAATTCCTGGGAATGATCGCAGCGTTTAAAAATGAAAATTCACCGCTGTTTACCAGGAATGAAATCGATCTGCTGAAAGGTTTCTCTGAACAAACAGCGCTGGCTCTTGAAAACGCAAAACTTTATTGGGATGTAATCAAAACACGGGAGAGGCTTGTAAAACGGGAAAAAGAAGCGCTGTTGAGCCAGACCATCCTGAGCCTGAACCATGAAATCAATAACCCGTTAAGCATCATCTCTATGGAAGCCCAATTACTACAAAAACGAATCGAATCAAGCGAAAACAGTATCGAATCGCGAATCGCACGAATCGAAAAAAACATCGACCGTATCAAAGTAATCCTTGAAAAAATATCCTCCCTGAGCGTGGATACACTGCCACTGACAGACTACGTGAAAGGGAAAAAAATGCTGGACCTCTATGAACACCAAACCAAATTCTAAGAAAAATAGTTTATATTGGCTGTGCGGATGGTTTTTAATTGCCATCCTGTTTGTTTCTTTTGCAATGGGAGCGAAGAAAACGTCCCCGGATTCCAAAACACCGACAAAATCGAAACCGGCTGCATCGACTTCTTCGACTGCCCCGGATAAATCGATGGGAACTTCAAACGAAAAAAAGACTCCGGCTTCAACAGGTGATGAAAATGAATCAACACCATCTCCATTATCGGGACCGGTAGCGGACATCAAACAGCTTTACGATTCGGGTAAATACTCGATTGCCCTTGAGAAATCGTTGAACCTGTTGGCTTCAAAAGAAGACAAACTGTCACCTGCTGATGGAGCGGCTCTTTATTATTTTGTGGGAATGTCCTACATGAAGAATAATACGACAGGGATAGGTGTGGATTACCTTAAAAAAGTGGAGAAGAAATCGATTTCGTCGGAATACACGAAATTAGCCTACCTGGAATTGGTGAAAGCATTAAAGGATGATTCATTTCAGAAAACAATCTACCTTGAAAAAGTATTTGAAAGATTCCCTGAAACACCGGAAGCATTGGATGCAGGAATTGAACTGGGGAAAGAATATTTGCGGTTAAAAAATTATAGAAGAGCTCTCCCGGTTCTTGAATCGATGGTTAAAACATGGAAAAAAGGGGAAGAAAAACCGGAATTATATTTGTTTTTAGCCATGGGGTATTCAGGTGTGAATAACCAGGTGGATGCATCGATAAACCTAACAGAAGCTGAAAAGAAAATGGGAGAAGAGCTTCGCAAGAACCCGGACTATTTATTTGAAGCCGGGAAAATCTACCTGAAGAACAATAATTCCAAAAAAGCGGCAGAATACCTTGAACTATTATATAATGTTTATCCGAATTTTCGAGATTTTTACGAAGCAACTGTTTTACTGGCCCAGGCGTATGAATTGCAAGGCAATCCTCCGCTTGCTGCTGCATTTATTATGCGTGCACTGCGTAAAAAACCGGAAAACAAATACCTGTATATGCTCGATCTCCAATTGGCCCGGGTATTGATGGCAATGAGCAAAGAAGACCAGGCTAAACTGAAACAGGTTTACCCACTGGTTACAACTCCTGAAAAGTTGCTTAATACTGTTAAAAATGAATCGCCGAACCTGGAAGAACGCAAAATGGCTGCGATCTTACTGGGCCAGGTATACCAGAAAGATAATAACCTGGGAAAAACCGTGGATAATTTTTACAAATACCTCTCTGAAAAACGGGACCCGGTTATTGAGAAGATGTTTAAAGATAGCCTGGATTCGTATTTGCTTGACCTGGGAAATAAGAAAAATTACGAAGGTGCTTTCGATACCTGGATGAAAGTAAAAAACCGGAAAAGCTATCTTTCCGGGGATAATTTAATCAAGTTCGGGGATATCCTGGTTAAAATGAAATTGTTTGCCAATGCAGAAGGTGTATTCTTGCATATATTAAAATACAGGATGTATGAACAAAAATGGCAGGAAGCCAACCTGAGTATGGTGCGAATGACATTTAAAACGCTCCGGTTCCAGGATTGTCTCACATACATCGGGAAGCTGCAATCTCTCCAGGAACCGGAAAACAGCGAAATTAACCTCTATAAATATCTCTCGTATCGATTCTTGAAAAAAGATGCAATGGCTTTACCTACCCTGGAAATTGCTACATCTCAATTTGCAACCGTATCGAATGCCTATCAATTCCGGTTAATGCTGGAGAAAATACTTTTGCTGGAACAGGAAAGAAAATTCGATGATGCGTTACTAATTTGCGACACACTCACAGCTTTCCCAGATCCTTTCCCTGAAGATAAAAACCAGCTTTTTATTTCCACAGGGAATCTTTATTACTGGAAAAGTGACCTGGATAAAGCGATTCCATTCTACCAGATTGCATATCAAAGTGGTAAAGATCTCACCAAAACCAACAAAGAGTGGATATTGTACCAGCTTATTAATATTTATAAGCGAAAAGGAAATAAAGCGGAGGCCGACCGGTTGACAACCGAACTCCGAACGTTAAACCCGGAATCATTCTGGGTGAGACAACTGGATAAATTCAACCGGTAAACAACATGTCCGATAAAGAAGAACTGGAAAAACTAAAAAAAACGTTCGAGGATTTCATAACCCTATCGAATCACCTTGAACGGTCTTACGAGACATTAAAAGAGGAATCGCAGTTACTTTCGTTTTATTTATCGAATATACTCGATAATTTGAGTTCAGCCATTATGGTATTCGATAATAATCGTATCCTCAATTTATGGAACGGAGAAGCGAAGCGCTATTTCCCCATGCTCGAATCAAAAAATCCCCCGGTTTCGTTTGATGAATTAAAGCATCAGAATGTCATCGATATCGATTCTTTCTTTGAACAGGAGCAAATCAAGACTAAAGTGACGGAAATCGAAATCGAGATAGATAATAATTGGATGTGGCTTGAAATTCATTCTTCGCCGTTTATTAATTCGAAACGGGAAAAGATCGGTTATTTGCTGGTAATCGATGATAAAACCGAATTTAAGAAGTTGCAGTTGAAATCGCAGCAGGAAGACAGGCTGCGTGTAATGGGAGAGCTCGCC
>Ga0209340_1001524_pt1 | contig 16210 bp, 12 predicted proteins | sample EPASupsiteSAE323_FD_187266 | JGI IMG/M metagenome (GOLD analysis project Ga0209340, IMG submission 187266) | Bioremediated contaminated groundwater from EPA Superfund site, New Mexico - Sample SAE3-23 (SPAdes) (version 2) | ecosystem: Environmental > Aquatic > Deep subsurface > Groundwater >... | reverse complement strand
CCCTCTCGAAGATGCCGGAACTCAAGCACTGTGCTGTTGCGGTTGAGAAGATCCCGGAGGCCTGATCACCATGACCAAAAAAGGAGATATGCTCTATGCATGGACAACGGACGCAGGTCTTGCCCAAAAGGCCGAATGTGGCGGGGCAGTAACCGGACTTCTCAAATATGCGCTTGAGAGCAAAACCGTTGATGCCGTGCTTGCTGTAACGCGTGGCATCGACCTGTACGATGCGGTTCCTGTCCTTGTCACCAACCCACAAGACCTGGACAAGACTGCCGGTTCGCTTCACTGCGGAACCGTCCTCCTCTCCAAACTGGTAACAGAATACGCGCCCAGGATGGCCGGTAAAAAACTGGGACTTGTTGTCAAAGGCTGCGACATGATGGGGATCCTTGAACTTGCCAAGCGCAAGATGGTCAACCTTGACAACATCATCATGATCGGGGTCAACTGCGGAGGATCGGTCAGCCCTGTCCTCGCCCGGAAGATGATCGCCGACAAATATGGCGTGGATCCGAACAAGGTAACAAAAGAAGAGATCGACAAGGGCCAGTTCATCATCGAGTACGAGGGTGGCCACAAGGGCATCCCGGTTGACGAACTTGAAGAGGCAGGGTACGGCCGCAGGTCCAACTGCCGCCGCTGCAAAGTAAAGATTCCCCGCCAGGCCGATCTTGCCTGCGGGAACTGGGGCGTTATCGGACCCAAAGCCGGCAAGGCTACCTTTGTCGAGGTCTGCTCTGAGAAAGGTGCAGCACTCTTAACAAAAGCAGTCGCTGCCAATAAGCTTGCCACGGAACCGGCAAACCCCAAAGGTATCGAGATTCGCGGCAAGGTTGAAGGTGCAATGTTCAAGCTTGGCGACAAGTGGCGCAAACACGACTTTGAAACACTTGCACCCAATCTTTGGGAAACCATTGCAAAAGAGACGGCCCGGTGCATGAAATGTTATTCATGCATTGACAAGTGCCCGGTATGTGTTACGGTTGCTGATAAGTTCAAACAGCCCGACAGCATGGTCCGGCACGGATTCATGCCGGCAGACCAGATGTTCCACCTTCGCAGGTTTGCCCACATTGCAGATTCCTGCATCAACTGCGGCCAGTGTGAAGAACTCTGCCCCTCGGAAATTCCGCTGGCTCTCTTCTCGCATGCAATCCGGACAGAAGCTGACAAGATATTCGAACCAAAGCTGGGGAAGGCAGCATACACCAATTAATTTTTAAGGTACGAAAAACCGGATAACTGCCGACCTGTAATCAAATCACCCTTCCGAACGAACCTTTCATCTTCAGAGATAAACCCAGAATATGCCGGATAAATCCCGGGAATTATCCCATTTCCCGGGCAATTTTTTTAATTACGATTTATGCAGATTACCCGGGTTCTATTGAATAATATTTCCGAACTGAACGATCATAAATTCCATCAAAAACCGGATTGCAACCCATCGGTAATTTTCGTTTTTTTCCCTTTGTTGAAGTTTGCAATATAATCCTCGTACCGGTGAATCCGTTTGCTGACCGGAAACGGGATGCCGGTGGTCGGCATGATCGCTTCGCCCCGGTCGAGGGCCAGGAACTTGATACGGCCGGATCTTAACCCTTTCGGTACTTTGGGTGGGGGACCCAGCGGATACTCAATCGTCCGTAGTATTCCGGCCCGCCGGCTCGCGTTTCATGGGGCAGACCTCTGCGTTTTCCATCTCGCCGTTGGCCCACGAGTATCTTTCCCGTATGCTCAGGGGCAGATCCTTTTCAGGAATGGGTACAAACCCGAACGATGTATAGAAATCCACGAGATGCAGTACCGCGTACATATACAGTACGGAATTACCACACTCCCGGACCAGGACTTCGAGGGCATTCCGGGCGTACCCGTTTCCCCATAATTCTTCCCACGTGAAGATCCAATCCACCTCGTACCCGTCATCGTGACGCTTGCACCGGGCGATGCTGACCGGCGTGTCTTCAATGAACACGGCAAAGATCCGGTCATGTTCAGGATCTGATTTCGTCTGATGGTAGTCAAACCAGATCTTCTCGGCTAAGTAAAACTCGGATGTGGCAAGTTCGCGGGTATTAATCTCGAGCTGGATAGCAGTGAACATGACCAGCACGGGTTTTTTGGTGAGTGCGGCAACCTTTGAAGTCGTGATGCCGAGGGGGACTTTCCGGATATAGTCCCGTTTCCCAAAACGGGCCATCATGACGAGCGAGACTGCCTCTTCATCTGCGACAATGACGATCTGCCGGGTCGGGTCGCCGTACCGGACCATCATCTTCACCCGTATATCCGGTTGGGTTTCCTTGATCTTCTCACGGGCATCCGCGAGGCGTTATTCCACTTCCCGGAGGATGAAATTCATCCGCTCTTCGGTTTCAATCTGCCGGATGACATGGAGAAGAATGATCTCCGAGACCCCTTCGAGCTCGCCAACGAATTTCAGTGCCACGTTTGCGGGCCGGGAGAAATCGAGCGGAAAGAGGATCCTATGGAAGAGCGGCCCTTCCATCATCCGGGGACCGAAGGTAAAGAATCCCTGCTCAGGAAACCGCATGATAAGGACGTGGGTACGGCTATGGGCAAGGACTTCGATGTCGTCATGGCCGAGAAGGAGATTACTCAGGCGCCCTTTCCTGGCCCCCATGATGATGAGAGACGGCCGCTCGGTCTCGGCAGTTTTGAGAATTGCTGCCGGAATGTCATGGCTGGGATCTTCTTTTATCAGGCACCTCACCGCAATATCCGGGTTTGTTATGAGTGCCTGCTGCTGTTCTGCATCCTCACGTTCCCGGACAAGGGTATGGCCGGGGCGGATGATATGGAGTAAGACGACCTCCCGGATATTCCGTATATCGTTTGAACAGGCCACGAGCTTTTCGGATGTCTCCGATAGATCGGTGGGAATGAGGACTTTTTCAAACATCGCATTGGCCCTGCTATCGATGATTGTATGTCCGGTTTGTTCTTATGCGTGATGATCCGGCACCGGCAGGGGAAAAAGGGGGAGGATCAAAATACCAAGGAGAGAATCCTTTGCGGTATTCCCGGAAGGTTAAGTACGGGAAACGCTCCGGTGTCTCTTTTCAGGATCCCGGAAAATTATTTTTCCGGACCGGTTCTCTTGCTCAGTAGTTCCCCCGCTTAACGATATATCTCACAGAACTAAGTGGTACGTATGAGTGAAGCACAATTATCCGAGGCAATAAAGAACCTCGTGATCTTCATGATAGGATTTGCAATCGCAGGCACGGTCATCGCACTGGCATGGTACTTTGCCATAGATCTCCCGGTCCAGCACGCAGCGCTCCTCCCGCCCGCAAATTTCGATTGATCCAATACTCGTCTTAAAAAAAATCCGGCGTTTTCTTTTTTTATGATCCGATATCCCGTTGTTGTATCCCCTTTGCCGGATGACCGGTATCACGAACACTTAAATAATTTCGCTCCCCTCATTAAACGATATCCTGAGGAGTTGAAAAACCGGTATGTCTGAAGCACAATCATCCGATGCAATGAAAAATCTCGTATTGTTTATGATAAAGATGGCAATCCTGGGTCTTGTGATCGCGTTTGCCTGGTATTATCTGGTGGATCTGCCCCTCCAGCAGGCAGCGCTCCATTTGCCAACAAACACAGGCTTTACCTGAAAAACGCCCCGGCGTTTTTCTCGTTGCGTGGACCGGGACTACGGCACCATATCCCCGACGTAAAAATAACGGCGAAATAGTTCCTTCCCTGACCGTTATATCTCCACGGAATGAGTGACAATTATGAGCGAAGCACAATCATCGAATGCAATGAAAAATCTCGTGATCTTTATGATTAAGCTGGCAATCCTGGGCCTTGTCATCGCGTTTGCCGGGTATTATCTGGTAGATCTGCCCCTCCAACAGGCAGCGCTCCACCCGCCCTTAAACATCCCCTACACATGATACGATTACCCTGCCGCAACAAACCGGGACTTCCCGGCTGATCTCTTTTTTACTTCTTCGTGCCGGGCCGCCGGTACCAGGTCCGCCCGTAGTGATCCTTCTCTTCAGCCAGGGTCCGGTTTTTCACGCACCGCTGCAGATATCTCCGGAAGAGTTCTTCTGATATATCCCCGGCCTGCCAGGACACAGTGGCAGGACAGAATTTTCCCCCGGACCGGGTAAGGTAACGTTCGAGTCTCTTTTCCATCCGGGTTTCAAGGGGCTCGGTTCTTTTCCTGCCCGGTATAGGGCCCGGCACCGGGGAATCACAGCCTGCATATTGTTCCGGGCCTTTGCCTTCTTTCCAGATATTCTTGCATCGCTTGCAGTGCCAGGAAAAGAGATGATCGTACACTTCATTGCTGGAACAGAACGGGCAGTTTGGCAGGGGTCGTCATCCCGGTACAGGAACGTAACGATAGTTGCCCCGTGGAATGTGACTTTCTTTATGCAGCTTGTGCCGGGCCGGTATTTTTTCCTGCGTTTTTTGTATTTTCATGATGGGTAATAATTGTCTGGATCTTTTCCGGCCGGATTATTGGTATCAGAACCCTGAGTCAAGCCCGTCCCGGATATTCTTTTTTGGTTCCTTGTTGAGGCCCGCGATATAATCCTCGTACCGGTGAATCCGTGTGCTGACCGGAAACGGGATGCCAATCGTCGAGATGATTGCTTCACCCCGGTCAAGGGTCTGGATCTCGATCTCCATCTTGCTGAGATCCTGTTTCGCGCTGCCCATGATGATCTCCCGGTCGCCCCGGTCGCCAAGACCCATGACAACAAACGTGTTGATCTGGGCAAGCACCTTGGGATCAACATTTTTCGGCTGCTGGGTGACAACACAGAGGCCGACCCCGAACTTCCGGCCTTCCATCGCACATTCGCGGAAAACCTGTGTTGAAGAGCCCCCGCTTGCAAGCACCCGCTGGGCTTCTTCGATTGTAATGAGAACCTGGTGGGAAGATTCCTGGCGGTCGTCGATACCGAACCCGCGTGCTTCCGAGCGGTGCTTCTCCATGATCATCCGGGTGATGACCGAAAGGACGAAGAGTTCACTCCGTTCTCCCATATCCGGGATATCGATAAGGACAACCCGGTTGTCGTGGAGATTTTTGAGGATTTCAGGGATGGCGGAACCGGTCGGCCGGAAAAATGCCTGGTTGCCATTCACCAGGTTCTCAATATGCCGCTTGATGACCCGGACCGGGCCCCCCATGGAGTTCCGGATCTGCCAGGAAAGACTACCCTCCCGTATCCCGGCTGCTGCAGGATCCTTGATGGGGAAAATTTCCGGATCGACGTCTGCGAAGAAATCGATGACATCTTTTCCCGGGACGCGTGAGAAGGCTTCGATGATATCGTACTGGGGTGACGTGAGATCGTACAGGATGGAGAGATCGCTGATCCGGAAATCATCGTATTCAAGAAAGAGCCGGTTCATGGAGTATTTTCTCCGGTCATTCTCCCCGCGTATCGTGAAGATGGCAAGCCCGTCTTTTCCTTCCGTATAATGGACAAGCCCCCGGGTCGGCTCACCGGTTGAGGATTTCCCGCCGCTGACATATTCCCCGTGCGGATCGACAATCAGGAGACCGAACTTTTTCTTCTGCATGCAGGACGCACAGAAGGTCTTCATAAAATTGGACTTTCCCATACCCGTTGTTGCAAAGACGCCCATGTGCTGCGGGAGTACCCGGGCAGGAATCCGGACCGCGACGTCGGCAAGAACGTCCTGGCCGCTCCGCATCAGGCCGACTTCGATCTCGCCCATCTGTTCGGTCAGGAACCGGAAATCCCCGGCATCGGGATCTTCAACCAGGGAAAATTTTGACGGGATGGTACGGGGCTTGTGGAATTTCCCGTCAGCATCGACAAAACCGAGAGGAACCGCATCAACGGTTACAAAGACATCCTCGCCAAGACCGTAGAACTGCTCGGTATAGGCCCGGGTATCCCATTTGGGATCGGCAAAGTTGGAATCATGCGAGAGATCCGTCACCTTTGCAAAGAACGTTGACTGTTTAGTTGTATCGGTGATCTTTTTTATATCCCCGATATAGAGCGTCTCGTTATGAGGGGCAATGAAGCGGTACGAGAGGACGCTTCGTCCGATAAGCCGGTATTTTGATGGATCCGAGTTTTCAATATCGTGCAAATGCATCATGGTAATCTCCGAACAGGATCTCATAGGTCTGCCGATCCATGCCGGCATCGGTAAGCCGGCCAAGGATATCCGATTTCAGTTTTTCTACCACATCTTCACCGATAACAACCGTGCGGTGGGCATCGAGCAGAGGGTAAGGGTAACCGGGAACACGGCCGTCAGCCGAACAGGCGGCGAGACGATCCATGATATGACCGGCCCGGTCCCGGGACGCATCCTTGGGTAACTCAATCTTGAGCGGTGACCGGGCTTTCGGGTGAAGAAGAGCGACATACATCTCTCCATGCGTCCATTGCGGGAACTGGGCATGATCAAGGATTGCGGGATCGATTTTGATCCACCACGGGGCTTTGATGCCAAGATTTTTTGCAAGGCCGCTGATGGACGGGAGGAGCGGATGACCCCCGCCCCACGTAGCGGACGTGACTTTGCTGATCCCCGCAAGTCCAATCTCTTTTTCCTTGCAGGCACGATCGATCCGGGTAAGAACCGGATCATGGCTGGCGTGCGAGACCCGCAGGGGACCATCGCGGAGGAGCAGGGAGCCGGCCGGAAGATCCCGGGCTGCCTGCTCCGTGACCCAGTACTCCACGGTATCCCGGAGGATGCCGGCTGCCCGGGTGAAATCCTCATTTGACAAGGGTTTTCCCGGGGGATGACCGAAGCAGTCTGCGTAAAGGACCGGGAAATCCTGGTTTTCTTCATCCGGCCCGATCAGGGCAAACGTCATGGGAGTTACCGAACGCCGGCTTCGTTCCATGTCAATAAAGGAAGTACGGGCCGCCCGGACAACCGTAAGTGCCATACTGCCGGATTCCAGGAGCATGACATTACTCCCGTCAATGGCACAGACTTCCCCGCAGGAAGAAGGAGTGCATGAGATAAAATCCGCATGCCTGATCCAGCAGGCTGATGCAAATTTCTCAACAAGGTTTGCCGGGACTTTTGCCCGGATCCGGCCAGCCGCCTCTTTTACTGCATTCGGGTATTCGTCCTTCATCCGTTGATCCTAATGTGGCATGTAATGGAATATAAGGGGGTGGGGGTGCGGGGAGAAACTGGAATATGCAGATCCGTATTCAGACCGGGCCGCATTAAAATTTTTAATACGGATATACTGGTATCGTTCAGGATGTTCTATAATCCATAATCTTCCCCATCCACCCGGACAACAGCGAAGTTGAATATTTTTCATTGTCCCCGGAATGTTTTTGATGCTATGAACACGGCAACGGAGTGAAGAATCGAGAAGCGGGAACCTTAATATAATCCCGATAAAAGACAGCTCCGGGATTAATCATGCGATACGCTTATCCTGCTCTTCTGCTCTGCATTTTCCTCACGGGCTGTCTTGTTATTGCCGGCTGTACCAGTTCCTCCGGGCCGGCACAGGGCACTCCCACCCCGACAACCATCCCGGTGCCGCCCAAAGGAACGACACTCACCCTCAGCGAGATCATACCGTATGTCGATGCGGCCGCAGCGTATGCAAAGGAAGCGGGAAAAGAAAAGGCGATTGCCGAATTCAATAATCCGGATAGCGTCTTCAACTCGGGAGAAGCATACATCTTTGCCGAAGGCATGGACGGGACCGCTCTTGCAGAACCCTTCGAACACGAGATCGTCGGGAAAAATATCCTGGATATCACAGACCCCTATGGTATCCCGCTCGAACGCAACCTTGTAGATACAGCCCGCACCGGAAAGGGACTGGTCAGTTATCATTACCGGAACCCGGCGAATAATAATTCCATTGAACCCAAGGTCTCGTATGTCGTGAATGTTGACGGAACCTATTTTGTCGGGGCCGGGTATTACGAAAATGTTGGCACGGTCTTTCCTGCTGCGGGCAGATATGCCGATCAGCAGGACATCACACGCGGAGAACTCGTGGCGTTTGTAGAAGAGGCCCGGGACTATGCACTGACCCATCCACAGGAGCAGGCATTAGCGGCGTTTAACAACCAGTCCGGACCGTTCATCCAGAAGGAGATGTATATCATCGCGTATGATTCCAGCGAACGGAACCTTGCGCATCCGTACTCCCCGCTGATACGGAACCTTTCCCTGAAACACTACAATGACCAGGATTCGGTCGCAACCATTGCAGAACTTGCGGATATCGCACAAAGCGGGGGAGGGTTTGCCCATACCACCCAGCAGATTCCTGTCAACGGGACGCTCATCTTTGCACCAAAACTACAGTACGTGCTGCCGGTCGATGGTACCTGGTGGATCTCTGCTGCAATCCTCAACCCGGATTATACGCAGCTCCGCACCGGAAACCTGACGGGTATCCGGATCCGGAACCAGACGCAGGAAGATCTCTATTCACTCGTTGATCGTGCAGTCCGGTATGCTCAGGAGAACGGGAAAGAAAAGACTCTTGCAGAGATCAACAAGCCTGACGGGAGCTTTGTGAACGGCAATCTCTTTGTCTGGGCCTCGGACTTTGACGGCAACCTTCTGGCTGATCCGTTCTTAAAAGATCTTTCCGGCAAAAACCAGATGGACTATACCGATGCATATGGTGAGATGACTACCCGTACCGGCATCAGTGCCATAACAACCGGTACCGGGTATGTGCATGGAATGTTTGCGGATACGTCAGCAGGATCTGATCGGCTTATCCCGAAACTCATGTACATGAAGGCAGTCGATGATACCTGGTGGATTGGAAGCGGGATCTATGGTGTCGAGGTCCGGCAACAGGGATAGACTGCGGGAAATCTTTGCCGGGAAAACTGGTGCGTCCCGGCCTTCATTCTACTTCTCTTACCCGGCTCGCGTTGTCTGATCCCATCTCGACTGCCAGCGTGTTGGCAAACTCGCCATGGATCTCCGGGATGTGGGAGATGAGGATGATCTGGGGGAACCGGGATTCAAGTGCCCGGAGCGTTGTCAAAAGATTAGTGCGGCGTTCCTCGTCCTGGCTGCCGAAGATCTCATCAAAGATAAGGAGCGTGCTCTCATGCACATGGTGGAGCCCGGCAAGGTACCGCGAGAGGGCTATCCGGAGTGCGACTGCGATATCGTCCTGTTCTCCTCCGCTGAACCGTTCGATGGGATAATCGTTGTCGATATCCCGGACAAGGAGGTTGAAGTCGTCGTCCAGCAGGACCTGTTCGTACCTCCCGCCGGTGATCTCGCTGATGATCTGGCCGACCTCGCTTTCGATCCTGCTCCGTACAACCTGCATGAGATAGATCACGTAGTCGGCAATGATCGTTCGGGTCAGTTTCAGCAGCTCGATCTCTTCCCTGCGGGACTCGGATTCTTTCCGGAGTTCATCGATCCGTGCTGTAACTTTTTTATTATTTTCTATCTTCTCGTTTGTATGCAGCAGGCGTTCTCCAACCCGGGCGGTCTCGGCATCCATCGTCCGGAGGGCTGCGTCGATCTCCGAGCGTGCCTGTTCAAGCACCGGGCCCTGGGCAGGATCAAAGATTGAACGGGCGATCTGGTTTTTAAGTTCGGCAAGATTGGCCTGCTTCTCATTGATTTGCCGGTCAAGATCCACTGCCTGGTTCTTCAGGGCTGCAGCTTCGGCAAGGTTCCGTCCCAGCTCGTTGAACCGGGCCTGGAGCTTTTCGAGCCCGGCAACATCCTGCCCGGTTTTTTCAAAGACCGCTTCATCGAATGCGAGCCCGGCAATTTTTTCTGCAAGAACCTGCACAGCCCGGCTCCGGGCAGCATAATCTTTTTCGAGAACGTTTCGTTCGGCTTCAAGAGTTTCCCGTGTTGCCTGTTTCTCAAGCAGGGACCGGAGCCCGGCAAGGTTCTGCTTCTCGCGGGCGATCCGGTCTTTTTCCGCAGCAAGGATCTCCTGCTCGCCACAGACTTCGACAGCCTCGTCCTGGATGGCTTCGAGCTTTGTCTCGAACTCCTTTTCGATCTCGCCATAATGGGTACCGAGCTTCTGCCGGCAGAGTGGGCAGGTACCCTCAGCACCGGCGTTACGGATTGTGTCCCAGTCCGCAAGCAGTTTTTTGCGCTCGGCAACAAGCCGGTCCTGCCGGGCAGAGAGCGTGCCGATAGCATGCATGAGTTCGGCAGTCCGGGAGGTTATTGCAGACTCAAGGGCTGCATCCGTAATCTCCGGTCCGATCTTCAGATTCTCACGGATTGTCTGCGAAAGCCGGGAAATTTTCTCCCGCTCGCTGTCAAGGGCTGCAACTTTTGCAGCTGCCTGATCAAGCCGAAGCCGTAGATTGCCGGTTTCACGTTCAGCAAACCGGTGTTCGGCTTTAGCCGAATCCGATTCGGTTTTTTTCTTTCGCAATGTTTCAAGTTCCAGCTTTTTCTGCGGGAGGGGGGCGAGACGTTCTTCAAGCGACCGGTACTCGGCGTCGAGCCCGGAGAGCCCAGCAATCTTTTTCTTTATCGATTCCTGCTGGCCAAGAAGCCCGGTGATCTCAGCTGCAAGGGATTTTTCGCGTTCGGCACGTTTCGTGTATTCCGTTTTCCGCTCGGAAAATTCTGCAAGAGCTGCATCGGACTGCATCTTCTTTTTCCGAAGTTCCTCGTGCCGGCTCCGGAGTTCTGCAAGGTTTGCCTCAAAACCTGCAACCAATGCCAGCAGGGCAGGGAGATCCTCTTCGCTTTGCCGCTCGGAAAGTGCCCTGAGTTCTCCTTCAAGAGTTTTGAGCGAATCTGCCTTTGTATCGATCCGCTCCTTTAAGATCTTCTGGCTCTCGACATTGAGGTAATCGATCCCGAGGGCTTTCTGGAACCATTCCTTTCGCTTGCCGGGCGTTGTCTCAAGGAGCGTTAAGAGATCTTTCTGGCCGGCATACACGGTGTTCCTGAAATCCACCGGGCCCATGCCGAGCGTGCGACGGACTTCCGTCTCGACCTGGCTCACGCCGGTTGCCATCAGTTTTCCTTCGCGGTGGAACGATGCGTCGTGCGTGACGGTCTTTCCCTTCTTGAAGATCCGGACAACCGAATACAGGTCGCCCCCGATCCGGAAATCGAGCCGGACTTCACACTTGTCCTTTGGGCCGGCAAACGATGAGACGATATAATCGGCCGAAATCCCGGTTGCCTGCACGCCATACAGGGCAAAGAAGATCGCCTGCACGAGGCTAGACTTGCCGGTCCCGTTGTTGCCGAGGATGCCGGTGATGCCGTCACGGAAATGGATCTCTTCGTTTTTGAACCGCTTGAAATTCTTGAGCACCAGCCGGTCGAGAATCATGATACAACTCCATCCTGACGCTCTCTGGGGCTTTGCCCCCGCCGCGTGGGCATCCCCTGGGGGAGATAACTGGTATTCTGAGTGGAGTTATAATCGAGTAAGAAGCCGGTTTCAGCTGAAGTGAAGCCCCGCTCATGCCAACCCTGTTCCCTCAGGGGGCGGGGGCATATGCGATTCTTCGGAATTACCTGGTCTGCCGGGATGTTCCCCGCGATGTCGCCCCGTTGATTTTTCCCGTCACAGAATCTGCCACAGGGGAACATGCATCGTATCCGGGTACCGATACCGGCAGTTCCGGTAACCCGGTTAATCGTTATCATTCCGTTTCCTCCCGGTGCTCTTCCATGACGGTCTTTAAGACTTCAAGGCCGCACGAGGCAAGATATTCTTTCTGCTTTGGCGAAAACTGCTGCTTGTCAAGAAACGCGGTGAATTCCGTTAAGTAATCAATGCCCCGCACATCCTGCTGGAGCGGGACCGGCCGGTCTGCGTCCCTGCCGATGACCCGGATCTTCAGGTCGAGCAGCTGTTCCCGTATGCCCGCAAGATCTTTCATATCGATCCCTTTGCCGGGTTCCCGGATGGGACCGTCGAGGGTCACCTGCGCCATCGCGTACTTCGGCACTGCTTTTTGTCCGACCCGTGCGATAATCTCGCCGGTGATATCTGACGGGTGCAGGCTTTCGCACGCGATCTTCCCGAGATCGATCATCGGCGTTTTCGGGAGCGTGAGATGCCTTACCTCGTGCCGGCCCGGGTCAACGAGCAGGCCGCCCTTGGTATCTGCGATCTCGCCGTACGTGAGAAACTCGGTCGAGCCCGAATACCAGGCATTGTCCGTGATCTGGCACTGGCGGTGATAATGGCCGAGCGCAATGTAATCGAACTGATCCGAGAGGATCGTTCCGTCCAGCTCATGCTCGGCAACCGTTGCAAGCCGCTTGTCCTTGATCGCAGTTGCAAGCCCGTGGGTCACGAGCACGTTGGGATGCGATGAAGAGAGTTCGACCTGGTCGTAGGCCACACGGTAATCCTCGGGCCGGAGCATGTTCGGGATCAGGTGAAAGAGCGTGTCACCGATCTCGACCTTCTCGTACCGGAATTTATAGGCCGCCGTGATCTCTGCCTTATGATAGGTCAGGACTTCGAACGGCGAGGTCGTGTACCGGGTCTTCACCATGCTGTGGTTGCCGGCAATGATGACAACCGGGATACCGGCTGCGTGGAGCCGTTCGAGGGCTTCGAGCACGGTCGTGTAGGCTCTTGTCTTTGGTTTTACCGTGTCGAATAAATCGCCGGCATGGACGAGCACGTCGGGTTTCTGCTGAATGATCTCATCTATCGCTTTGAGGAAGTTGTCGTACACCTGCTTCTCGCGGAGGTTCATGCCGGATTCGGGGTCGAGACGGTTAAACGCGGCGAGGCCCAGGTGGGTGTCGGCGATGTGAATGAGTTTCATTGTGTCTGATTTTTATTTTGGGTGTGGAGGGATATAAGTGGGTGGGGGGAAGGGGGGAAACTGTGAGCACGTTTTGTGTGTATTTTCGCTTGGGAATAATTATGAATCACTCGGAAAATTTAGAGGACAATATATATATACGAAATTTTTATTTTTCGCTTTAATACTAAAGCGAAAGAACAATAAGTTCATAAGAATATATTTAATTAATTTAATGTATACTATCGAAGCTCTTTTAAGAGATATTAAAGGCCATAAAATTGCTCTCTTTTTAGGTGCTGGGGCTTCGAGATGTTCGTTGATGTCGGAAGAGCATCAACTTCCCGATGGGAATGAAATGAAAAAAAATCTCTATGAACATCGATATGCGACAAAATCTGGTAAAATTATCGACTTGGAAACTTTTTTAAAATATGAAAAAAAATTTAGAGATGAATTCAAAATTGTATCAGAATATATCCCACCTGAAGTTGTTTGGGAGCATTGTCTTGCAAAACAAGGGAATGAATTAACATGGTATTATCCAACTATCGAAAAAATGTTCGGGAAGAAAAAATACATTCCTTTATCGTACAAACTTCTGGCTTGGCTTCATTTATCAAAAGAGAGACATATCAATCAAATTGTCACAACTAATTTTGATGAAAAACTAGAAGAAGCGTATAAGTTATTACAACAGCGAAATTTGTTTTCCACAGTAAATATTTTTACTGCTGCTTTGAAGGAGGATTTCAAACATTTTTCAGATATATCTAATGAGACGAGAACTATTTTTAAATTACATGGAACGTTGTCAAAACCATACACGATAATTTCTAGTGCGCAAGAAATGAATGAAAAATTAATCCCAGAGAAATTTAATCGTTTAAAAAATATTTTTGCGAACAATGATATCATTATCTTTGTTGGATATGCGTGTAATGATAATGATATTTTTAATTCATTAATGGAAATCAGCACGGAAGAAAAAAAACCAAAGATCATTTGGGTTAAAAGAACCAAATTGGATGATGAAGCAACTAATATAAAAAAACTTTTAAACTCTTTTAATCCGGGTAAGGATCCAGAAAAGAATCTTTACATATCTGATAGTTATAATTTTTTTTTAGAATTCTTCAATCATTTCATCGATCGAGAAGTAATCGATTTGCCCTTAATTAAAGAACAAACAGAATTTATTTCAGAAAGAATTATCAAAGGTTTTGAACATCCTACAAGTCTTTTTCATAAAGAACCTATTTCTGATATTGTATATGGTACAATAAAATTTCCTGATGAATATAGTGAAAATATTTTTAAAATAATAAACTCCTGCGATATGCAAAGATTGAGGGATATCAAACAATTATCATTTGCACAATACAAATTCCCGTGCGCAACGCATTCAAGATTTTCACATTCATTAGGTGTTGCGTACCTTGTTTCCCAAGCTCTGACTACCAATCGCAATTTTAGTGATGTGGATAAAAATGACGTAAAGAATACAATATATGCTGCTTTATTGCATGATGTGGGACATGGTCCTTTAGGTCATGTTCAAGATAAGTTTTACGATAGACGGGGAAAGCGAAATGACCATGAGGAATTCACTTCGAAATTTATCGATGGTGGATTAATTGATTTAAATAAAGTTCTCAAAGATGTTGATGTCAATATTAATTTTGTTAAGAATTTAATCGTAAATAATCCAGAAAAATCTGAACAGAATAAAAAGAATTCAAAAAAATTATTTTTATCATGGTTAATTACGGATTATGCATTAGATTTAGACAGAATAGACTTTTTAATGCGAGATCTTGTGATGACTCATCACAGAACAAATTTTACACCTCCCTCTTCTCTTCAACAGCATTTTCAAAATGAAAAATTAGAGCTTCAACAAAAAGAATTGTCATATAATGATATTGTCAAAGAATTCATCTCATGTCTTAATATTGCAACATATGATGAATTGGATGACTCAATTAAAACAAAATTTTCCTCAGAATCCAGAATTTTATATTTAGAAGATAGAGGTACCTGCAAAATTGACGTTCTTCTCTCATATTTATTAGATTTGTATGTCGAAATGTACACAAATGTCTATTATAATGATCGAATAGCCAGTGCGGAAGCAATGATGGCAAAAGCTTTAAATATTGCTTATGAAATGGGAGATATCGATAGGTCCAGTTTATACACATTCACAGATTCAGAAATGTTTTCATATCTCGAGAGTTTAGAGAATGATATAATTCGAGAATTAGTTTATTCTGTGAAATATCGAAAAATTTTTAGAGGAATTGTAGAATTTGATCTCCCCACGCCAAGTGGGGTGTACGCAGCTTTGATCGAAGAAAAAATATCGAAAGAATTCAATATCCCTCAATATGATTTTGATAATTTGGTTATTGTGAATATTCCGAGGAAGAAGGATATTAAAAATTTGTATGTAAAAATTGATAATAAAGTTGTAGCCTATCCAAAGATTTCCGAATATAAGAAAAAATTTTTAATGATAAAAGGAAAAATTTTCATTAACCCAAATTCGGATATTTTCTCTTCGTTCGAAGCAAAAGAAAAAGTTTTAGGTATTTTACGTGAGATGAAAATTAAATCCAATATTATTGGTGTAGGAAAAGTAAAAATTAATACAAAAAATCACATTCTTGATAAATTTTTATAAATTTGATAACAACTCCGTATATTTGAAACTCATATTCATGAAAATATTCAAAAATATATCTTCTTCAGATCTCACCATTCAGGTAGTGTACCCGAAGTGCTGTAAAAAGTGAAGATGCCCTGTATCCAACAGTGAATTGACAAACCAAAGAGGAACAGGGCAATGAATCTAAGCGACATTGTACTAAATTATCTTGCCGATAACGAGACGGGCATGCAGCAACTCATCACATGGTTCCTGAATGATGTGATGAACGAGGAAGTGGCTCAGCAGGCGGGAGTACCGCGCTATGCGAGGTCCAGTGCGAGGAGAGCGCACCGGAACGGGTACCGGCAGAGATCGCTCAAGACCCGGTTCGGAGAACTCAGTCTTCTGAAACCGCAGCTACGGGAGATCCCGTTTGAGACGAAAGTCTTTGATCGGTACTCTCGGACTGAGAAAGCCCTGGTGAATGCAATCATCGAATCCTATCTTCAGGGCGTATCGACACGAAATGTCGAGAAAGTTGTCTCATGTCTGGGAGTCAACCAACTGTCAGCCTCGTATGTATCGAAGGTTGCTCAGGAACTCGATGAAAAAGTCCATGTGTTTTTAGAAAACCCGATTGACTCTTACATTCCATTCTTGTTCGTTGATGCTTCGTATTTCAAAGTGAGAGACGGAGCCCGGTATGTCAGCAAAGCTCTTTTTGTTGTAGCCGGTGTGAGAACGGATGGATACCGGGAGATCTTTACGTTCAGCA
>Ga0209340_1001522_pt1 | contig 16213 bp, 26 predicted proteins | sample EPASupsiteSAE323_FD_187266 | JGI IMG/M metagenome (GOLD analysis project Ga0209340, IMG submission 187266) | Bioremediated contaminated groundwater from EPA Superfund site, New Mexico - Sample SAE3-23 (SPAdes) (version 2) | ecosystem: Environmental > Aquatic > Deep subsurface > Groundwater >... | reverse complement strand
TTGAGAGTGTAAAAAGCCCCACAAATGATACAAAACTCACAAAAAGGACACTCAAAATTGCATACAACCAAGGCATATTTTCTTATTAAATCTCATGACCCTACTATATATAAAAAAAGAGTTTTTGTCAATAGAAAAAACCGCTTTTGAGCGGTTTTTTATAATGATAAAAATTTAGCGAAAGAGCTTTTTTACCCAGCCAAAAAGGCTAAATCCTTTTTGTTCTTCTTGAACCAAACCTCGAAGTTCATTCTTTAGCCCATCAAGTACTTGTAATTGCTCAGTTAGAGCTGTCTTGTCTGCCGTGTTTGTGAGTTGTTCTCGGAGAGCCTTTATTTCTGCTACTTTTGCTTCATATGCAGTCAAACGCTCTTCTAATTCTGCAACCGTAGCATCATCTTGCCCAACAAGAAATCTCATAAATTTACTTCTCTTTTGTAACTTTACAAGTCTTTCTTCTGCTTCATCAAAATTCCTATTTTGTTCTTGGGCAATTTCACGTACCTGTTCTCCAATACCTCGCACTGTTCTGTCGGACACTTTTACCATTTCTTGTACTGCATTTGCTACAGCACTTCTTCTTTCGAGAGCCCTGTCTGATGGTGTTGAAGTGGAGGTTTTATGCTCCTGCACTCGTTCACGATCCTGAGTGGAAGTTGTATCAGGATCCTCTACAGAAGCATTATTCGTATTTCCATTATTGGATCCATTTCCCTGTCCCTTTTGTGAAGACGCAAAAGCAAAGACAGGCAAAGATGCAAATCCAAACAAGAATAAAATGAAAAAGAGTTTTTTCATAGTAAATAAATTAAAAATTATTTCTACAAAAAGTATACACCTAAAATAAAAACAAGACAAATACTTGTCTTGTTTTTATAGAATCAAATTTTACTTACAACTACTGCAACAACCCTTTTTATTCGTAAACAGATTAAGTAAAGCGGAAAGACCAACCAATATGTATATTACGCGAGAAACAATGGCTGTTTGCCCTCCAAAAAGTTCACCAACGTCCCATCCAAAAATACCAACAAGAAGCCAATTTAGACCTCCAATTATAATAAGTAAATACGTAAGCATGTGTAACCCTTTCATATATTTCACCCCCTCTCTTTTAAGGATTTTTTATATTAACAATAGTATACCACATGCATACTCTATTTTCTACACATGATGAATATCTTTCCAATCTCTTAGTGGTTTTTCGCTTTGATATTGAATGTATTCATAAATGAGTTGATGTAAAATCTTTTTTTCTGTTTCAGAATATTGTGTATATTCATTCTCTTTCCAAGAAATTTTTAATAGTGATTTCATCATGTTCAGTATACCTTTTGGAATTGTTATGATACAATTTTGTTTTTCAAAAAATTTTCTTTTACAATTTTCACAAATATACCCTCCCTCAGCAAGATGGAATGCGCAAATATCTCCTTGTATATTCTCTGTTGACTCCACACAAAAAACACAATGCTCTAATTCCGGAGCAAACCCAAGACGATGAAAGAGCTGTATAAAAAATATATCCAATACAAATACGTCTGTTTGAGGAACACTATCTAAATATTTCAAAAAACGATACAAAAGAAAAAAAACTTTTTCTTCAGGTTGATTAGAATCAAAAAATTTTTCCACAAAAGAGACAGCAAACAGAGCAAAGACACTTTTATCAAAATCCATTCGAATATGAGAAAAATAATCAATTGGGAGAACTTTGGTAATACAATCTAATTCTTTTCCCGGAACTCCAAGTATTTGTACAAAAGAAAAAGGCTCCAAATGAGCCGAATTTTTATTCCCTATTTTCTTTACTCCACGAATAAGATAATACTTCTTCCCATATTCTTCTGTATATACAGCAATTATCTGATCATTTTCTTTTGAATCTCTTCGTGAAAGGACAATAGATTCCATACACTTTAATTTTGTTTTTCTAGATACGATTGGAGAATAATCATGGCAGATTTTTCATCACGACTCGCATCTCCAAGAGTATTATCTGCCTGGTGTGAAGTAAATCTTTCATCCATAAAAATAATTTCAACAGAAACCATATCCCCAATATTTTGAGCAAAAGAACGAATCCTTTGTGTATTCTCATTTTCTTCACCATTCAATCCAAGAGGAAGTCCAATAACAATTTTATCAATATGTTCTTTTTTTACGAAATCAACAATTTTCTCAACTGCTTTTTCACTGTTTTTTTCTTCTATTTTTCCATACGGAAAAACAATATCAATCCCCTCTTGTACCCAAGCAAGACCAATTCTCTTTTGTCCAAAATCAATTCCAAGTATATTCATATTATTCTTGATCAAGCTCTTCTGGACGACGTGTTACGACCACAGGACCTTCTGCAGTTGCAATAACAGTATGTTCAAAATGAGCCGTAAGACTGTTATCTGCAGTCATAACTGCCCAACCATCAGGAGCTGTAATAACATGAAAATCCCCAATACTCACCATTGGTTCTAATGCCAAAACCGTTCCTTCTTTTATTTTCCAGAGCTCGGAATCTTTATCATAATAATTTGGAACACAAGGATCCTCGTGAACACGATGACCAACACCATGACCAACAAGATCACGAATAATACCATACCCTCTTGGTTCAACATATCTTTGTATTGCCTTCCCAATATCTGCAATAGTATTCCCTACTTTTACTTCAGCAATCCCAATTTCTAATGCTTTTTTTGTAATAGCAACAAGTTGTTTTGTCTTTTCTGGAATATCTCCTATAGCAACCGTTATTGCAGTATCAGTATAGTACCCATCTCCCTTCTCTCCTTGACCCAAACCAACGGGCCATTGCATTCCAATATCTATACTAAAAATATCTCCTTCTTTTAATACCTTTTTTTCCTTTGGAATACCATGAACAACTTCGCTATTGAGAGAGGCACAAATCGTACCTGGAAATGGAATACTCCCATGAGTAGAATATCCTTTAAACGCAGGCCGGCCACCAGCCTCAATAATAAGCCTTTCTGCTTCCTTATCTATCTGAAGTGTGGAAATTCCTGGACGGCACATTTCTGCAAGTCTTTGAAGAATTTTTCCCAAAATTTCTCCACCTTCTTTTATATATTGTATTTCTTCTTTATTTTTTGTATACATATATTTAATTCCTTTTTTACTATTCGAGTTCGAGGACTTTGCGTACTTCAAGATCAACATCCTGAATATCTTTTTCTGCATTCACTGTCTTCACTATACCAAGTCCTGAATAATAATCCAAGATAGGCGCAATAGCATTGTTCCCTTGTTTCATAATACGCTCTTGTATTGTTGCCGGGTTGTCATCACTGCGTATATACAATTCTCCACCACATTTTTCACAGACAAGCTTTTTTTCATTATCTGGTGAATAAGGAATGATATATCCACAGTCTTTGCAGACTTTTCTTTTTGTCAATCGTTTGTAAGCAGTTTCATCAGATAGCTTCATATCAAGTACAACTATTTTATCTGCTAAGTTTTCATTCAAAAAGAATCTCTGATATTCTTCTGCTTGACCAATACTTCGTATAGCACCATCAAGAATTACAACTTTTCCATTATTAATATTTTCTTTTATTGCATGAAACGCAAGTTTGTACACCAAATCATCTGCAACAAGCTTTCCTTCTTTCATCTTCTTTAATGAATTGAGTTCCTCAACACTTGCATTTGGATCAGTTTCCAATGCACGCAAAAGATCCCCAGTTGATATATGAACAAAGCCATAATCCTTTGCAAGTATTTTTGCCTGAGTACCCTTTCCACTCCCTGGTATACCCATGAGTATTATTACTTTATATGACATAGAAAAATTTTATCCTTGAGAATACATTATAGTATTTTTTTCTGAATTTACAAAGCCCCCTTTTTTAGGAGGCCTTGTTTCTTTGAAAATGAGAGAGCCTTTCTTTATGATACTCTATCGTATTCATGCATAGTCATCTGTGCCTCAATCTGTCTTGCAATATCAATTGCTACACTTACTACGATTAAAAGACCAGTACCACCAAGCGCAAGAGATTGTGTTCCTGTAAAAGCTTTTAGGATCAAAGGAAGAACCGCAATCACAGCCAAGAAAATTGCTCCGGAAAATACAAGGCGACTCATAATACGACTTAAATATTCTTCAGTCTGCTTTCCTGGACGGATACCTGGGATAAAAGCACCTTGTCTTTGAAGATTTTCAGCAATCTTTTGTGGTTGGAAGATAACAGCAGTATAAAAATAGGTAAAGCCAAACACAAATACGAAATAGATAATTCCATAGAATAATTGATTGTTGAAAAGTTCAATTATTTTTTTTGAGATATCTCCAATTGCACCAGTATTATTCACGAAGAACTGTGCAATCATTGAAGGCATAAGCACGAGTGAAATAGCAAAGATAATTGGGATCACACCAGCCATATTCACACGAAGTGGAAGATTGGAAACAGAACTTCCAGCAGCACGCCCACCGCGAACAGCGCGAGCATAATTGACTGGTATCATTCTTTGTCCTTCACTGATAAATACAACTCCTACTATAGTCACAATAGCAATGATAGCGAAGAAAAAATAGTTATAAAAGTCAGCTTGGTTATAGTTTACAATGATATTTTGTACCACACCTGGAAGAGCAGCAACGATACCTGAGAAAATAAGAATTGAAATTCCATTTCCAATACGTTTTTCTGTTATCAATTCACCAATCCACATGAGGAAAATAGTACCCGCTGTAGCAGTAACCATGATACTTACAAACTTAAAAGTTGTAAGAGCATCAAAAACACCCGCTTGTGAACTTGAAAGAAGCTTTATCAAACCAAAAGCTTGAAGAAGTGCAAGAGGAACTGCAGTGATACGTGTATAGTTATTAATTTTTGCTTGTCCAGCTTCTCCCTCTTTACTCATTTCTTCGAATTTTGGGAGAACCATTGTTAACAATTGAAAAATAATAGAAGCAGTAATGTATGGTGCAACACCAAGCATGACAACTGAAAAATTTTCAATAGTACCACCGGAGAAAACATTCAAAAGTCCTAAAATTTGGTTATTTTGAAGGAATTGACCTAAATTCTCGGTGTTAATACCAGGAACTGGGATATGTGCTGCCATTCTAAAAACGACGAGCATAAGAACTACGAAGAGAACACTCTTACGAAGATCCTTAACTTTCCAAATTTTGCGGAATATTTCCATACGAAAAAACATCAAATATAAAGTTGAAAAGTACTCCTAAATAAGAGTACTTTTTGCTTAAAAAGTAACTTTTCCACCGGCTTTTTCAATCGCATCAAGTGCCACTTTACTCAAAAGACATCCTTGTACTTCAATATTCTTCATGATTTTTCCTTTTGATACAATTTTTACACCAGCATCTGCTCTGGCAATAGCACCTTTTTTCTCAAGAAAAAATGGTGTTACAACATCACCTACTTCGCAAATACGGTTAAGAGTTGCTAAAGTAACGGTTTGTTTTTTGTCGTACATACTATGAAAACCACGAAGTTTTGGAATCTTCAATAAAGATTGTCTAAAACCTTTTATTTTCAAACCACTTTTTCCGCCAGAACGTGAACGTTGTCCTTTCATACCACGTGCAGAATAGCTTCCTTTTCCAGAGCCATTTCCACGTCCGACACGCTTCACATTTGCTTTCTTCGCTTTTGGATTTGAAGAAATTGTGTTTGCTGTTAATGACATAAAATAATATTCTTCAATAAATTGCTAATTAAACGCATTTATTCTTCTTTTTTAACTGGTTTTTCAGCAGGTTTTGGAGCTCTTTTAACAGGAGCTCTTCTTGCTGGAGCTTTTTTTACTTCTTTTTTTTCTGTTACAACAGGAGCTAAACGAACCTTCGTAATACCCATTTGTTCATTTTTCTTTGCTTCGCAAACTCTTGCTCTTGCAACTGCTTCAGGTTTAAAACTTTGAAGCGCTTCAAAAGTAGCTTTTACGTTTGTAATTTTGTTATTTGTTTTTCCAAGCATTTTTGCTGAAGCACTCTGGATACCAGACATTTCAAGTACTGTACGAATAACACTTCCTGCAATAATACCACTTCCAAGTGGAGCTGGTTTTACCAAGACTTTTCCTGATTTATACTTTGCTTCTACAATATGTGGAATAGTACCAAATACAATCGGAACTGTGATAATATTTTTCTTTGCTTGATTCACGGCCTTTTGTACAGCAATCTGTACATCATTTCCTTTATCAACACCATAACCAACGCGTCCTTTTCTATCACCAATAACCACACAGGCACGGAAGCTCAAATGCTTTCCTCCAGAGGTAACACGAGTAACGCGGGCAAGGTCTACGATATTTTGATCAAACTCAGGCTTTTCGCTCTTTTGTTTGAATTTTTTTCGTCCTTTTTCCATATCTAAACGATTTAATTATATATAATTAAAACTGTAAACCGCCATCGCGTGCACCTTCTGCAAGTGCCTGAACACGACCATGGTATCTATATCCACCGCGATCAAAAACCACAGTAGTAATACCAGCTGTTTTTGCTTTTTCTGCCAAGGCAAGACCAAGCAAATATGAAACAGCGAGTTTTCCTTTTCTCTCACCAGCATCACCAGTTTTAACATCTGTCTTTGTGTGAGCACTCACAAGCGTTTTTCCAAGTGTATCGTCAATAATTTGGACAAACATGCCAGTAAGACTACGAAATACAGTAAGACGAGGTCTTTCTGCTGTACCTATAACTACCGCACGCACACGTGCATGTCGTTTTTGACGCTTTACTTGTTTTGTAACTTTGCTTTTATTCATATAGATTTATTTCAGGTACTATTAAGTTTTAGCTGTTTTACCAGCTTTACGACGAATAATTTCATCGATATATTTAATACCTTTTCCTTTATATGGTTCAGGTTTGCGGATACTACGGATTTCAGAAGCAACCTTTCCAACGAGTTCAATATCAGCACCTTCAATAGTGATTTGATTTTTCTCTACAGAAATAGTAATTCCTGCTGGAGCTTTATAGATTACAGGATGTGAAAATCCAGCTTCAACCTTCAAATCTTTTCCTTGCATTGCAACTTTATAACCTACTCCATTAATTTCCATTTGTTTTTTAAAACCTTCACTTACGCCAATCACCATATTTTTTATATGAGCTGCGAATGTACCCCAAAGTGAACGTTCAAATTTTTCTTCTTTATTCACAACATCAACAGTAACTGCATCGTCTGCAATATTTACTGTTACCAATTTGTGAAGTGCTCGTGTTAATTCTCCTTTTGGACCTTTCACACGAACAGAACCACCGTCAAGTTTTGCCTCGACTCCTTGTGGAAGTTTGATGATTTGTTTACCTATACGTGACATATTTTTTTACTTATAGTTCGGTACCGAGGTTGTCGGGATCCTATTTTCATAGGAAGTTCTGAGTTCTCAGTTCATTATTTTCAATGAGCCATTACAGAGTAGTCTGTTCGGAGAGCTGCATCACTGAACTCCAAACCCTGAACCCCGAACGGCCTAGTATACTGAACAAATTACCTCACCACCAATATTCTGCTTACGTGCTTCCTTATTGGTCATGAGTCCCTTTGGTGTTGAAACAATCGCAATCCCAAAGTCATTTAACACTTTTGGCATTTCTGTAGATTTACTATATTTTCTATGTCCTGGTTTGCTGTCTCTATTAATAGCTTGAACAGCAGGACGATTGTTTACATATTTTAAATCCAATACAAGTGTTTTCTTCACAGTACCTTCTTCACCATTTTCTATTACACTTGCAATATATCCTTCACGCATGAGAATTTCTGCAATTCCTTTTTTCAATTTTGAAAAAGGAACTTCTACAGAATCTTTTTTTGCCATGTATGCATTACGGATACGTGTAAGCATGTCTGCAATTGGATCTGTCATCATAATCTCAATTAATTAATATGATAATTCATGTTATTTAATAATTTACTACCAGCTTGACTTTCGTACTCCTGGGAGTTTTCCATCGTTTGCCAATTCACGGAAACAAATACGGCAAAGATTGAACTTACGCATGTAACCGCGCTTTCGTCCGCACTTCCAACATCTGCGAACAGTGCGGGTGCTAAACTTTGGCTTTCGATTTGATTTTGCTATTTGTGCTTGTGTAGCCATAGGATATTAATATTATATCTCTTTTCCTTTTAATCTTTATTAAATGGAAATCCGAGCTGTTCAAGAAGTACTCTTCCTTCTTCTTTGCTTTTTGTTGTAGTCTTTATAACAATTTGCAAACCATGAATTTTCTCACTTGAATCTACGGTAATTTCAGGGAAAGCGATATTTTCTTTAAGACCAATGCTATAATTTCCTTGTTTATCAAAAGCATTCACATTCAAACCACGGAAATCACGTACACGTGGAAGATCAATACTTACAAGTTTATCAAGAAAATCATACATTCTATTTCCACGAAGCTTTACAGAAACTCCGACAGGGACTCCTTCACGAATCTTAAAGTTTGAAATTGAAACATGTGCTTTATTATGAACTGGTTTTTGTCCAGTGATAATTGTAAGTGTCTTTTCAATATTCTCAATATACCCTTTATCTTTATGGTTTCTTCCGTAACCGACGTTTACCGTCACACTGTCTACCTTTGGAACTTGCATGATATTTTTGTAACCAAAAGTTTCCTTCAGTGCAGGCACAACATCCTTTTTGTATTTTTCGTATAGCCTTGACATAGGTAATAATTATTAATCAATGAATTCACCAGATTTTTTTGCAACTCTTTTCTTTGTTTTCCCTTCGATTTTAAATCCAACACGTGTTGGTTTATTGGTCTTTGGGTCAACAAGTTGCACTTTACTGATGTCAATTGGTCCATCAAGCTCTATAATTTGACCTTTTTCACCAGCGCGTCTTGTTTTTAAATGGCGCTTCATTTTATTGACACCCTCAACTACAGCGAATAATCGTCCTTTGCTGATACTCTCAATAACTTGAACGACTTTCCCTGTTTTTCCTTTATCTTTTCCAGAAAGCACCACTACATTGTCACCTGTTTTTATTTTCATATTCTATTTAATTAACGCAATTAAAGAACTTCAGGAGCAAGTGAAATGATTTTCTGGAAACCTTCTGCACGAAGTTCACGAGCAATAGGTCCAAAAATACGGGTTCCCTTTGGTTCTTTATTTTTTTGATCGATAATAACTACTGCATTTTCGTCAAAACGAATATAAGTACCATCGGTTCTTCTTTGTTCCTTTCTTTGTCTTACGATAACAGCATGAACAACTTCACCTTTCTTGATAGCACCACGTGGTACTGCTTCTTTTACACTACAAGTGATAATATCGCCGATACGTGCATAACGTTTCTTGTATCCACCAAGAACCTTAATACACGCAAGCTTTTTTGCGCCACTGTTATCTGCAACATTCAATATTGATCGAGCTTGAATCATACGTATTTCTTTACTAAATATCCTTAAGCATTCTTAACGATTTTAACAAGTTTCCATCGTTTTGTCTTGCTTAAAGGACGACACTCTTCAAACAAAACAGTATCACCATCTTTTGCAAGACCCTTTTCATCGTGCACAGGATATTTGTTGGAAACTGTGTATTGCTTTTTGTATTTTGGATGCATCTTTCGTGTCTCGACCAAAACACTCACAGTTTTATTTGCCTTGGTACTCACAACAACACCTTCGAACTGACGATGTTGTTTCTCTACTTCCTTGGCTGTATTTTGTTTGTTAGGAGTCGCCATAATACTTATTTATTCTTAGTGTTTAAAGCAGTCATAATTTGTGCTACGCCCTGCTTTACTTTTCGGATTTCACGAACATTTGCATGTTGATTCTCTGAAATCTTAAATCGAAGTTCACGTACTTCTTCACGTTTCTGACGAAGCATATCATGAAGCTCAGCAAGAGTTTTGGTTGTAAGTTCATTGTAATCCATATCCTATATCTTTTTAACAACTTTAATCTTTGTAGGAAGCTTATGTCCTGCTTGACGAAGAGCTTCTACAGCTTGGTCATCAGGAATACCACCTATTTCAAACATCACTGTTCCTGGTTTCACGGTAGCTACATAAAATTCTGGAGTACCTTTTCCTTTTCCCATAGGCATTTCTGATCCTTTTCGAGTAACCGGACGATCAGGAAAGATTCTAATCCAAATTTGACCACCACGCTTCACAAAACGAGTAAGCACTTTACGAGTTGCTTCAATTTGACGTGAATCAACCCAAGTGTGATCAAGAGCAACAAGACCATGTGATCCAAAAGCAACTGTAGTCATACGAGTTGCGACACCCTTATTCATACGTCTTGGCTTGTGCCATTTTCTATGTTTTACTTTTTTTGGAGTCAGCATATCTTACTATTTACTCACTTTTTTAAATCTTCTTCTTGGTTTATCAGTCTTATGACCTTTAAATTCTTCATTTTCAGCTTCAGCAAATTTATCTTTTCTTCCAAATACCATTCCTTTATAAATCCAAACTTTTACTCCGATTTTACCAAATAATGTTTGAGCCACAACATATGCATAGTCTACATCACTTCTGAGTGTAATCAAAGGTACTTTTCCTGCAGCGAGTGATTCACGGCGTGCAATTTCCACACCATTCAAACGTCCTGCCATACTTACCTTTACTCCAAGTGCTCCAGCCTTCATAACGCGTTCAATTGTTTGTTTCATCACGCGTCTAAATGGCATACGACGTTCGATATCACTTGCAATTGTCTGTGCTACCACAGAAGCAGATATTGCAGGATTACGAACTTCTTTAATATTCAAACGTACTTTAAGTGCCATTTGAAGAAATTGTCGCTCTATATTTTTACGAAGATCTTCAAGACCTTGACCACCGCGTCCAATAAGGAAGCCTGGTTTTGCAGCCAATATAGTAATTGTCATATTCTTTGGACCGCGTTCAACGCCAATTGAATCAATGTGAGCATCTTTGAATGTCTTCATGAGATATTCTCTGATTTTTACATCCTGCTCAGCATGCTTTGCATATTCTTTTCCAGCGTACCATTTTGAATCCCAAGTATATATGACTTGTGTTCTATGAATTTTCGGATGGACTTTGTGACCCATATATTTCTATTAATTTTCAGCTTTATTATTTTGAGGCGCTTCTATTTCTATTCCTTCATTCTTTTCTGCCTTCATTACTTTCTTTTCAGCTGCCTTTTTTGTACTTTTTTTCTCGTCAGCGGAATTTGTATTTTCTTCACCCTCAAGAACAAGGGTAATATGACAAAGACGCTTGCGAAGTGGTGTTGCACGTCCGAATGCGCGTGGCATCCATCGGTAGAGAATTTTTCCTTCATCAACAAATGCTGTCTTTACAACCAATGTCTCTTTTTTAAGATTATGGTTATGAACGGCATTTGCAATTGCTGATTCAAGAAGCTTCAATACTGGGCGTGAAGCATGTCTCTTTGAAAATCCTAACTGATTCACAGCTTCATCAACATGCTTTCCTCGAATGAGATCAACCACCATTCTTGCCTTTCGAGCACTCGTTCGAAGATTTCTCAATTTTGCTATTGCTTGATTCATACTTTATATTTCGTATAAGTCGAATGTATAATAATTATTCTGCTGCTGCTTTTGATGATTTACCACCGTGAACCACGAATTTTCTTGTTGGAGAAAATTCACCAAGTTTGTGCCCAACTTTATTTTCATCGATAAGCACTTCAATAAAATCCTTACCATTATGAACTGCGAAAGTAAGACCAACCATGTCTGGGTAAATAACACATGATCGTGACCATGTTTTTATAGGCTTTTTTGATCCTTCTGCTTTTGCCTTTTCTACTTTCTTTACGATATTTGGATCAATGTATGGCCCTTTTTTAAGACTTCTAGACATACTTTATTTATGAAATTTTACATTATGCTTAATCTTTTTTCTTATTCTTTCGACGTTTTACAATAAATTTGTCACTCCACTTACCTTTCTTTCGAGTCTTAACACCAAGAGCTTTCTTTCCCCAAGGAGTCTTTGGACCGCCTTTGAGACCGATAGGACTATGACCCTCACCACCACCATGTGGATGGTCTACTGGGTTCATGTTCTTTCCTTTTACCGTAGGCTTCCAACCTTTCATTCGGTATCTTCCTGCTTTTCCATAACGTACAAGTTGGTAATCAGAATTTCCTATTTTACCAATTGTTGCCATACATTCTTTTGGAATCATACGTACTTCGCCTGAAGGAAGTTTTACTTGAGCGTATTTTCCTTCAATTACCAAGAGTTGAGCACCATTTCCTGCACCACGTGCAATTTGGCCACCATTTCCTGGACGAAGTTCAATATTGTATACAAACAAACCAAGTGGAATTTTTTCTAATGGCATTCTATTACCATTTTTTGGTTCAATATCACCTGAAGCTGATGACACTACTTTATCACCGACTTTAACACCTTCATAACCAAGAATATATGATTTTGTTCCGTCTTCGTATTGAACGAGTAAAACTCTTGGTCCACGATTTGGATCATATTCAATAGCTACGACTTCAGCTACCATATCAAATTTTTGACGTTTGAAGTCAATAATACGGTAAAATTTCTTCACTCCGCCCCCTCGATGACGTATTGTGATGATACCTTGATTATTTCTTCCACAATTTTTCTGAAGTTTCTCAATAAGTGACTTTTCTGGACGAGTTTTTGTGATATCTGAAAAATCCTGTACGCTTGATTTGCGTCGTCCTGCTGTCGTTGGTTTGTATACTTTTACTGACATATAGCTTAATTAAGGCCTAGCATTAGAGTCCAACATGGACATTTAATTTATCGCCTTTATTTACAGTTACAATAGCTTTTTTATAATCTTTACGTTTTCCCAAAGCACGTCCAAAACGTTTTTTCTTTCCTTCAACATTTATCATGTTTACAGATTTAGGAGTAATTCCGTAAAGTGCTTTAATAGCTTTTTTAACCTCAACTTTATTTGCTTCTGAACTTACGAGGAAAGTATATTTTCCATCAGCTTCGTAACGATTTGTTTTTTCACTTACAAGAGTATGTTCAAGTACTTTATAAGCATCACCTTTTACCTCACGAGTAGCTTTCTTTTCAGAAACTTTTTTCTTGGTATCTTTAACAGGAGCCTCATTTTTTTGAGTTTCCTCTTCTGTCTTTTTTGTTCTCTTTAGAATACCCATATTTGCTATTTAATTATTTCACAAAACGATCTTCAAGAGCCTTCACACCATCTTTTGAAACAATCACATATTGGTGATGAAGAAGATCTACAACATTTACATCTTGAGTACGTTGTACATGAACATTTGGAAGATTTCTTGTTGCAAGATTTAAATTCTCATTTTGCTTTTCTGATAAAATAAGGGTTGACTTTCCTGCTCCTGCAAGTGCATTACGCATTTCTGAAGCTTCTTTTGTCTTACCTGAAAGGTCAAAATTTTCCAGAACAATCATTTTTGCATGTGAAAGTTTATCTGACAAACACATGGTGACTGCCTTTTGACTCATTTTTCTATTTATTTTTTGTTTGTAGTTACGTTCTGTAAGTGGACCAAAAGTCACACCGCCACCCTTCCAAAGAGGTGAACGAATAGAACCATGACGAGCACGTCCTGTTCCTTTTTGTTTCCAAGGTTTTTTACCACCACCACTTACTTCACCTTTATTTTTTGTATCTGCCCAAGGTTCGCGTGCGTTTGCCTCAAGAGCAAGATATACTTGGTGAATAAGAGTAGGAACTGCTTTAACTCCAAAAACTGCATCTGCAAGTTCTACAGTTCCAGCTTCTTTTCCGAGTAAATTGTATACTTTAGTTGTTGCCATACTATAGAAATCCGATTATTTATTATCTTCTCCAGAAATTTCTTCCTTTGGCTCTTCAACCTTTTGTTCTATTGGAGCCTCTTCTGTTACTGGAGCTGTTTGTGTGATAATCTCAATATTTCCATCTGGTGTAGAAAGGAAAAGAAGACCACCACGTGCTCCTGGGACAGCACCTTTTACGAAAATTTCATTTGTTTCAGGATGTACTTCAACGATTTCAAGATTCTTTACAGTAACCTGTGCATCACCCATGTGTCCGCCCATACGTTTTCCTTTGAACACGCGTTGAACACCACCGGCGCCAAGACTTCCAGGCATACGAAGTTGATCTTTGTGTCCATGAGTTTTTGGACTTCCATGGAATCCATGACGCTTCACAACACCTTGGAAACCTTTTCCTTTTGATGTGCCAACGACTTGAATTTTTTCCCCTTTATCAAAAACAGCAACACTAAAAGTGTCACCTACATTGAGTCCATGATTGTCTTCTGTTCTAAAATCTTTAAGATGGCGAACAGTAAGGTCCTTTAAGTGTCCACGTTGTGCTTTGTTGATTCTGAAAGCTTTTTGTTCACCAAAACCAACTTGAACAGCGCTCACACCGTCACGTTCTTTTGTTTTTACTTGTGTAATGACACAAGGGCCTGATTGTACACGTGTTACTGGTACAACAGTTCCGTCTTCTCTGAAGACCTGAGTCATTCCTTGTTTTGTTCCGATTATGAATTTCATATTTCAGTATAACCGCCTTAAATAAAAAACTAGAAAGGGTTTGTCATCTTACACGAAAGTTGGCAAGACGAGTATCCCTTTCTAGCCTTTTTGCAACAAAAAATATGTATTTTTGCTTCATTTGGCTAAATTGTGACTGTATTTGGTTTAATACCTCGTCTATCGCCACCTCGCTTCAAATGTTTTTCTCTACCTCTTTTAGATAGGAATCTTATTTGTGTTGAAGTGCAGATAGTTTGTTTTTTTATAGCTGACGCTATTTTACACTATTTTTGTAAGTATGTCAATAGCAAACATCCCCCTTGAGGACAAGGAAAGGAAGATTTGCTGTGTAAAGAGAAAAACTGCGATTCTCTTAGTACATCTTGATCTCTACATCTACACCACTTGGAAGGTTCAAATTCATGAGTGCGTCTACGGCCTTCGCATTTGGATTCAAAATGTCGATAAGGCGTTTATGTGTACGCATTTCAAACTGTTCTGCAGCTGTCTTATGGACAAAAGTTGCTCGGTTCACACTGAATTTATCAGTATGTGTTGGAAGTGGAATAGGTCCAACAACTTTTGCTCCATTTCTTTCTGCAGTATCAATGATAGTTTTTGTAGCACTATCAATGATTTTGTGATCAAAAGCACGAATTTTAATTCGAACTTTTGGTCCTCCAGCTTGCTCTTCACCCTTCTTTTCAGTTGTCTTTGCTGTTTGTGACATAACTTAATAAAAGAACTTAGGTAAACAGAAGGCAGGAGAAAAATCTCTCCTGCCCTGAGTTTATTTATTTGATAATTTTTGTTACTGCACCTGCACCAACGGTTCTACCACCTTCGCGGATAGCAAAACGCATTTTTTCTTCCAAAGCAACAGGTACGATGAGTTTAATATTAACATTGATAGTATCTCCAGGCATTACCATTTCTGTTCCAGCTGGCAATGTAACTTCTCCAGTTACATCAGTTGTACGGATATAGAATTGTGGTTTATATCCATTGAAAAATGGTTTATGACGTCCACCTTCTTCTTTTGTCAAAGCATACAATTGTGCTTCAAACTCAGTGTGTGGAGTGATTGTACCTGCTTTAGCAAGCACTTGACCACGTTGAACATCCTCTTTCTTTGTACCACGAAGGAGAACACCAGCGTTATCACCAGCTTCACCACGTGCAAGAGATTTGTTAAACATTTCAATACCTGTAACGGTTGTTTTTGAAATTTCAGGGCTCATACCAACAATAGCAACTTCGTCACCGATGTTAATAACACCACGTTCAATACGACCAGTTACTACAGTACCACGTCCTTCAATAGAGAAAACGTCTTCAATTGGCATAAGGAAGTCCTTATCCAAAGCACGTACTGGAGTTGGGATATATTCATCAAGAGCTTTCAAAAGATCAAGCACTGGTTTAGCAGCAGCTTCATCATTTGGGTTTTCAAGAGCTTTCAAAGCTGAACCACGAATAATTGGAGTAGTATCTCCAGGGAATTCATATTTGTTCAAAAGATCTTTGATTTCTTCTTCAACAAGGTCAATAAGTTCAGGATCTGAAACTTGATCAACTTTATTCAAGAACACTACGATATAAGGTACACCTACTTGACGAGCAAGCAAGATGTGCTCACGTGTTTGAGGCATTGGGCCGTCTGCAGCAGAAACTACAAGAATAGCTCCATCCATTTGAGCAGCAC
>Ga0209340_1001521_pt1 | contig 16214 bp, 10 predicted proteins | sample EPASupsiteSAE323_FD_187266 | JGI IMG/M metagenome (GOLD analysis project Ga0209340, IMG submission 187266) | Bioremediated contaminated groundwater from EPA Superfund site, New Mexico - Sample SAE3-23 (SPAdes) (version 2) | ecosystem: Environmental > Aquatic > Deep subsurface > Groundwater >... | reverse complement strand
TGATTGACGAAGTAAATAGTAAATAGTTTGTATTAAATGTCAGATTTCTTCAACTTTTACCGTAATAAATTATGTGATACAATTTCCTTGACAGGTGAATTCTGGATAATGTTCATCAAGTCTTTAAAGTATCATATAGATTCAGATTAAACTATGTTTACAAAAAGTAAGGAGGTTGTTGTATTGAAGAATTATAAAAGAGATCTGCTGATTGCTTTGGCGTCAATTTTGATCGTCGTTTTCGGTGCTGTTACTGTTTATGGTGCCTCAAATGTTTCAACGGTTTTACAGGCCTACAAGGGAGTAAAAGTTGTATATAACGGAACCACTCTGACATCCACAAGTGAACCTTACATAATCAACAACACGACCTATGTTCCCATACGTATGTTGATGGATAAAATTGGCAAAGATATATCTTGGGATGCAGCCAATCAACAGGTCATTATTAATAATGGTGCTGAAGAGATCGCAAAAGACAAACAAATCGAAGATTTGAAAAACCAGGTAACCTCACTTAACGCCAAAATAAAAGGATTGGAAACGGCGCTGGGCAATGCCGACACCACGATCAGAACGATTGATGATACGCTGAATAAATATAATAAAACGGTTTCTTCTACCACCACAACTACTACCAATACGACAAACACAACAAATACAAATAGTAATACTAATACGACTAATACCAGCAGTAAAACTTTAAACGACTTTCAGACCAATCTGAATAATTTCTTCGAGGATGCTGGAGATGATTATCTTGACGATGACGGCATCGAATTTAATATAGGTTTAAGCGGTAGTACTGCGGAACTGGTTTATAATATTACTTTGGATTTCGATGACGCTGACGACTATGATCGTTTGACCCAAGTAGATCAATCAGATGTTAAAAGCCTTTTAAATATTGTCAAATCAAAAATATCTTCAGAGATTTCCGTGACTGACTATAAAAATGCAAATATCACCGGAAAATTGAGTGATCAGGATAATTCCAATTATTATGTAAAATTCAACGGTAGCACATATAGTTTCAGTTGGGATGAAGACGATGTAATCAGTGATGTCACAGATTATCTGGATGATTATTTTGAAGATGGAGGAGATACATATTTCAGTGATAAAGGTATCGCATTTGAGTTTAATATCAGCGGCGACAAAGAGGATCTCAAATACGAAATTTATATTAATTTTGATGATGCCGAAGATGAAGATAATGAAAATCTAGATGATTTGAATAAAACGTATGTTCAAAATTTCCTGAAGAAAGTAAAGTCGTGTATCTCATCCGAAATTGATGGAACCGATTATGAAGATGCGTCCATTACCGGATATCTTTATGATGACGATGATGACGACTATTATGTAAGATATAATGGCACTTCATATTCCTTCAGTTATTAAATATATTATGGAGAATAAAATAATTTAAATGTATAATAAGCAAAGGTAATAAATATCTAATTTATTAATGGAGGTAATGAACGTGACTTTTGAAACCAAAATTGAAGACGGGATTATTATCTTTACCTTTAACAATCCAAAAGTAAATGCCATCAACGTTGAAACCCTGCAAGGTATTGATGAGGCGGTAGACAAGCTAAATGCAGATGAATCACTGAAAGGCATGGTTCTTACTGGTGTCGGCAGAACTTTTTGCGGAGGTTTTGACCTCAACACATTCACAACGTTTACCAGCGGCGAGGAAGTAGCAAAATGGTTTAAATTCGAAGAAGGGGTCCTGCTTAAACTATTCAGCTGCAAGAAACCAATCGTATCTGCAATCAATGGGGGAGCGACCGCTGCCGGTATGATCTATGCTATGGCTTCGGATTATAACATCGTTGTTAACAATCCCAAAGTAAAAATAGGCATGACGGAAATCAAACTGGGCATGAGCCTTTCTCCGGCAATGGGTAATGTAATGCGTTTCGGTCTTGATTCTGACAGAAATTATCGCGACATCATCATGAAAGGTGAACTGGTCGATCCCATGTTCTGCGTTGAACGCGGCATTTTTGACGAACTGGCCGAAGCCGATGAATTAGTCGATAAAGCCAAAGCCAAAATATGCGCTCTCTATGATACATTAGGACACCCCTTTATTCAGCTGAAAGACCTGCAGAAGCGGCAAATGGTCGCTCTGATCAAAAAAGAACTTGATGAATATGACTGGAACATAATGGGCGATACTTTTATGGATGAAAAAGTGAATAAGCTTCTTAAAAAAGTATTAGCTTCAATATCATAAAATACTTAAGTAAATTCTGCACAATAAAGAAGAGGGGATAACCCTCTTCTTTTCGTTTTTATTACTTTAAATAGCAAATCATTTTATTACCAGCACCGGGCAGGGAGCAAGAGTTACTACTTTACTGCTTACACTTCCCATTAGAACTCTTTGAAATCTGTTCAATCCGCGATTACCGATAATAATTAAATCATATTTTTCTTGTTCCGCTGCATGGCATATGATCTCAACCGGTGACCCGTACTCCATTTGAATCCTGGTTTTTTCTTTCAGATTCATTCTTTGCTCGGCATTTTCCAGGACCACTCGGGCTGCCCTGTTTAATTCTTCATAGAATTGGGGATAATCAACCGGCATGTTCAGGCCGTTGAAAGGCATAACTTCGCTTGGCTGTAATACATGCAGAATGGTTACTTCCCGGGCAGAACCTTCTTCAATCATCTTGCGGGCAGTATCAATCGCCTTATTGGAAACATCTGAACCATCAACCGGAACAAGTATTTTTTCAAACATTATCCACCAAGCCTCCTTTAATTTAATGCAACGGTTCCTTAATATTATTATACAATCTTACAATGGTATTTAGACATCAATAACTTACAATATTTTCTTGACATCTACCACGAACGGATTATAATTTAGTTAAGGCAATTGTTTCGAACACGTAATATTGCGTTATGTAATAATAAATTATAATATCATTCTTAAACATTCTAAATGTTATTTTTTTAATCTGTTTTTGTGAAATATATCACGAATTTGTTAAATTTATTACAGAAGTTTATGTAAGTAACTATAGATAAACGAAAATGGCTGCAGCAAAAAACCTATTCTCGTAAATTAAAATGAATTTCGGAGGTGCTTTAGTATGGAATATATTAACCATGAAGAGTATATTGATGATTTAATTGCCACAAGTGTAGGAGTAGACCCGATAGCCATGTATTATGTGCAGCAAAAAATGGATTCATTATTACATGGGAATGTTAAAGACTTAACCGAGAGTGATCCAATCCATAAAGAGTATATTGATGATTTAATTACCACAAGTGTAGGAATCGACCCGATTGCTATGTATCATGTGCAGCAAATAATGGATTCCTTAATAAATGAGAATGATAATGAATTAACTGAGAGAGATCCAATGTTGTCTGCAAGTGTCAACGAGATTATTGATGGTATTGACCAGAGTATCAATAATAAATTAATCCAAAACAACTTGCGCCATGATTATGTATGGTTTGAATGTCCTATGGATCTGTGGCTTGATTCCCAGCCGGAAATCAAGAACGCCTTAGAGAAGTTACCTGAATCAAACAAAGGCAAAATGCAAGATAATTTTGTCTGGTTTGCCAGTCCTTTGGATAAGTCTGTTGTATCAGAATTGGATGCAAGACTTGCCGATAAACATCCATGGAGAGCAGGTAAAAACAGTGAAATCAGAGATTATGTCTGGTATGAAATGATTATTGATAAATGGATTGAATCCCAATCGGGACTCAAGGAAGCTCTTGATCAATTGGCTAAAAAAATGAATAAATCTGACGAGGTTATAAATGAAGAGTCAAATAAGATGATTAACAATAATAAAGTTGCCTAATCATATTTCTAGTAATTTTATTAATCGGGGTCTTAAAGACCCCGATTTTTTCTTTTACTATTTGTCCTGGAACTCAGGTTTTCTTTTCTCAAAAAAGGACTGGATCGCTTCTTTCTGATCGTATGTCCCGCAGCAGAAAGTAGATTGGATCTGTTCCAGCAGAAGACCGCCGGCAAGGCTGCTATCCAGCGATGCGTTAATGGCTTTTTTGCCAAAACGAACTGCCCAGGGAGGATTATTGACAATTTTTTTGGCCAGTTTTTCAGCGCGCGCATATAACTCCTCGCGGGGGACTACGATTTCAATAAGTCCTATTTCACGTGCTTCCCTGGCGTCAATTTCTTCACAGGCCAGAATTATGCGTTTTGCCTGTCCAGCTCCGATCAATCTGGGCAGACGTTGAGATCCTCCCATATCAGGACTTAATCCGAAGCGAACCTCCTGCATCCCAAATTTAGCGTCTTCGGAAGCGACCCGCATATCACATGCACAGATCATTTCAGTTGCGGCACCGAAGCAAAGGCCATGTACGGCAGCAATAACGATTGGGTTCATTTCCTGCCAGCGGGTATAGGTGCGCTGCAGTTTATTGATGTTATCGATAACAAAGTCAGAACTGCATCCTGCCAAGTCTTTGAGGTCTATACCGACTGAAAAATGAGGTCCGTCTGCTTTAATGATCACTACCCGGATATCGCGATTGGCTTCGATTTCATCCTGAACGAGATGAATTTCATTCCAGGGGCCGATCCCCATAGAATTCATTCGATCGGGACGGCTTAAGGTTACGGTTGCAATTGCTCCATCCATGTTTAATTTTAAAAATTCATATTCAGTCATTTTTTATCCTCCATTACTAAAATATTTGTTATTGTTAATTATAAATGAATGAGAGAACGTAAAAACAGAAATTTCCGTCGCTAAAGAAAAATAATATTTCAGGCAGGTCGATCGCAATGGGTCATAATCGCAAAGAAGAAAAAAAAATTAAATATGATGAGCCGCAGGATTGGGAATGGTCACTGGCCGAGCAGGAATTTAAAGAAAACAAAAATAAATCCTCCGGCAAGAAAAATAATCTCTTGATCATTTTCGTTACAGTACTGTTAATTGCAGCTTTTACAGCTTTATCTCTGCCTGATCTGCAAATGTTTATGGCCGGTCGCTTTGATTTTATGAAAGATAACGCCCGGCTCAGCAGCGATCAGATTGTTACCGCCGCCAAACCTGCCGTGGTTTCAATTGAAGCGGAGGTAGGCAATGCTCTTTCTCATTCCGTTCGTCAGGGAACTGGTTTTAATATATCTTCCCGGGGAAGGATCATTACCAATCATCATATTGTTGAAGGTTCCAAAAATATTAAAATTACTTTTGGCAATGGCAAAACTTTTTATGTCACCAAATATATTGCCGTTGAAGGAATTGATCTGGTCATTATCGATTTAAACATCGGGAACCTGCCCGTCATCACAGTTGATGAGATAGGTCGACCTAATAACGGTGATCAGGTAACGATAATAGGAAATCCGCTGGGACTGCAAAAAATTTCCCAACGTGGACAGGTAGGACAATACCACTTTACCCAGGACAATCAGACGCTGGTGTTTGACGTCAATGTTCCGGCAAATCCCGGTAACAGCGGCAGTCCTGTCTTGAACAGTCAGGCTGAGGCGGTTGGTATTGTCTTTGCAAGTACGGAGATAAAAACAGGTGAGCAGAGCGAAAATCGCACTCTGGCCATTCCCATCAATGTGTTACAAAGTTATATAGCAGATCAAACCTGATCAAGATTTGAATAATACTTTTCCAACTCAAGTAAATACGATTTGATTTTTAATCCGCCCCCATAACCGACCAGTTTGCCGTCAGACCCGATCACCCGGTGACAGGGAACAATGATCGGGATAGGATTACGATGATTGGCCGAGCCCACTGCCCGACATGCATTTTTATTACCGATCAAGCGAGCGACTTCAGCGTATGATCTGGTTTCTCCATAAGGTATCGTTAAGAGACTGTCCCAAACATTTCTCATAAATTCAGTTCCCAAAAGCTCCAGAGGAAGCTTAAATTCTTTTTGTTTGCCCTGGAAATAGTTCTGTAATTGCTGGCCGGCATCATAAAGAATGGATGTTTCTTTTTCGATTATATCGGGGGGTATCTGTGTTTCAGGCAAGTACAAATTGGTAATGCCTCCATCATGTTCTGCAACTCCGATTTTTCCTATATCGGTTTGATAGAAATAAACTAAATTCATGCTTGCACCTGCTTTTTACTTTTCTCATAATTATATCAGTTTTCAGTCTTCGATTCTTTCTTAATGTAATGAAGTTTATTAATCATATTTGCATAATAGCTTATCACTTTAATCATTATACCATAGGGGGGTATACAAATTTAATTCTTTGTGATAGGATGAACTAACAAGATATTTATAAATTTCTTATCAAAATGCAAAATAATGTGCAATCTAAGAGTAACTGTAAAAGGAATAGGAGGATTGAATTTATGCGCAATGTTGATTCCAATGTAAAGAAAGAACTGGAGAATCGGTTTGCCAATCGTGTGAATTTTGATCCGTTGGAACGAAAAATCTATGCCCATGATATGGGAACCATGCCTTCCATGGTCAAACCGCTGGTGGGTAATCCGATACCAGATGCAATTGTACAACCTAATTCTGAAGAAGAACTGGTTAATCTGGTTAAACTGGCCCAGCGTGAAAAATTGAATCTTACTCCGCGCGGGAAAGCAACCTCCGGTTATGGAGGAGTTCTTCCGGTCGAAGGCGGTTTGATGGTTGAGTTTAACCGCATGAATAAGATTGTCGCCATTGATCCTGAGCAGAGAACAGCAACGGTTGAATCAGGTGTTGTATGGAAAGAACTTGAATACCATTTAAATCAGAAGGATTTGACTCTGGCGCTTTATCCCACCAGTTTTCCTGCCTCCACTGTGGGTGGGTGGCTGGCCCAGGGTGGAGCCGGTATTGGCAGTTACGAATTCGGTTATTTTTCCGATAATGTAATTTCAGCCCGGGTGGTTCTGCCGGATGGCAGCGTCCGCGAATTTGCGGGCAAGGATCTTGCACTGGTAAGTGATATGAATGGTATCACCGGTTTTATAAGTCAGCTCGTCATTCGCGTTAAACCGTTGCTGCCTATGCATGTAAATGCCGTTGCCTTTGATACGCTTGATAATATGGCATCGTTCATGGAAGGTCTTTATCACCGCAAAGTAATGCTTTGGTCGGTGAGCTTTATCAATCCCGAGGCGGCTAAGATGAAAAATAAATTGCCGCCCCATTTGCATCACGGCAGACCGGATGAACATGAACACAAAGTTATCATACCGGAAAAATATATCGTCATTATTTCCTGTACCTCTAATCGTTGTGACTTAATCATGAATGATGTACAGGAATTGGTTACAGCCAATAAAGGTGAATTTCTATCTGAAGAAATAGCCCAGCACGAATGGGCGGCTCGTTTTGAGCCAATGCGGGCCAAAAGGATTTCACCTTCATTGATTCCCAGTGAAGTGGTTGTACCGCTTGAGAAACTGGCCAAGGTAATTCGCGAAACTACCGAGGATATAAAACATCCTTTTATTCTCGAAGGTTTCGCGACCAACCGTAAGGACTTTGTTTTGTTGGGTTTCATTCCTCATGATGAACGCAAATTTAATTTTAATCTGGCCTTCGGTCTGTCATTGACGGCGCTGAAAACCGCACAGAAACATGGCGGACGTCCCTATGCAACCGGTTTGTATTTTACAAGTTTAGCTGACAAGGTATTAGGCAAGGAAAGACTGGATGAAGTAATCAAGTTTAAAGAGGAAATTGATCCCCAGTCAATCATGAATCCCGGCAAGGTATATGATAAAACCTTGATTTCCGGAGCCATGAAATTAGCCAATACTTTTGAACCTTTAATTCGAGTCTTTGGCAACTGGGCCAAGAGCAAAGAATCAGGGGAAGTATTTAAAGAACGTAAAGGGATCCCCGGAGATATTGCTTGGTATGCCTATGCCTGTTCCCAATGTGGCTACTGTGTTGACCATTGCGAGCAGTATTATGGACGAGGCTGGGAATCGCAATCACCGCGCGGCAAATGGACCTATCTGAAAATGGTACTGGAAGGGGAGGAAACCTGGGATCAAAAGGCAGTTACCAATTTTATGGCCTGCACGACCTGTGAAATGTGCAACCATACCTGTCAGTTGGATTTGCCCAACGAAGACTCTTGGCTGACGTTACGCGGAGAGTTGATCGATAAACGTAAGTTCCACACTTTCCCGCCCTTTGAAATTATGGCCAACACCATGCGCCAGCAGGGCAATATCTGGGGAAGTTATGCCAAAGACCGAGACGGTTGGCTGACAGATGAAATACGGGAATATATCAAGGATAAAGCTGAATACGCATACTTCCCGGGTTGCACATCGTCCTTCGTTGAACAGGATGTTGCCCAGTCAACTGCATTAATATTAAAGGAAGCCGGTGTTGAATACAGTTATATCGGCAAGGATGAGCAATGCTGCGGTATTCCCATGCTGGTCGCCGGACGCTGGGAAGTATTTGATGAAACGGCTACCAAGAATATTGAGAGCATGAAAAAGCTGGGAGCGAGCACTGTTATTACGACTTGCCCGGCCTGCTGGCTGGTTTGGGAAATTTATTACCGTCATTGGGCAGAAGAGAGAGGCATTGACTATCCATTCCACGCCAAACACTATGCTGATGTGTTGGCGGAACTGATAGAAGAAGGCAAATTTAAACTCCCCGGTGACATAGGTAGAAAAGTTACCTATCATGATCCCTGTCATATGGGAAGGGCCGGCGTTCGTTATGAAGGCCCCAGAACTTTGATTGAAGCTATTCCAGGCAGCAATTTTCGGGAAATGCGTTTTAACAAAGAGCAAGCGCATTGCTGCGGAGCGGTTTTGACACTGGTAGCTGATCCCGATGTAGCCGAAGATTTAGGTGCAAAACGCGTCCAGGAAGCTATTGACACCGGGGCTGATACTTTGATCACCGCCTGCCCTTGCTGCCGGGTACAGTTGAAACGCTCCCGTGACCTGCAGGAACTGCCAATTGAAATTCGCGACCTGTCCACCCTGGTGGCCGAATCGTTGGGATATAAAATCCCGGAATCTAATGCAGTCATTGATGAAAAATGGGGCGTTTTTGAGCAGATGATCAGGCTGATGACACCCTGGGGAATGGCTGATCTGATGGCAGACATGATCCCCGAACTGATCAATGCTATGCCGGATATGTATCGCAGCATGATGAATATGGTGATCAAAGCACCGGATGTCTTTAAAGAACCGATGATCTCAATGATGACCAGTGTTATGCCGGCGTTGTTCCCCAAATTGATGCCGGACATCATGCCCAAGGTAATGCCGGTGATGCTTGAGAAAGTAGGTGCAGCCATTCAGATGCCGGATTATCTTGCTGAGCAGATGCCGGACCTGATGCCCAAGACCATGGATGTGCTGATGCCCAAGATGCTGGATGAAATCATCCCGTATTTCATGCCCAAGATGGTTGAATATCTGCGCACAGCAGAAAAATAAAGTGAGTTACAAAACGGGGAGGCAAATGTCTCCCCGTTTATTTTTCAATTTGTATTATATAAAGTAAGGAATATTGCTGGTTTGCAGAATTTAGATTCCACAAAATGTTTCACGCGAAACATATTAGCATTTCAATTTTATACCTCGCATTTATGACTTCTTGATTTCGAATCATGAACACATCAGTGAATTTCACCGTTCGCGTCGGTTTTTACCACAAAGCCTTTGGTATTTTCAAAAAGGATACCATCAATATAACCTGATGCAATTATGCCGCCGTCGGAAGTTTCTTCTACATATAAGCCCGTATCTTCATTCTCTGATCCAAAACGTTTATCGAACAAAATATTGCCTTGGCTATCGATTTTAACCAACCAAAAATCCGGATCATCTTCATCGTATTCAGTTGAACCGGTGAACACAAATCCATTGTCTTTCGTTTTACATATCCAAAAAGCTTCACTATAATTTGAACCGCCGTAATATTTTTCCCATTGCAGGTTTCCTTTTTTGTCAATCTTCATGACAAAAGCACGGGAATCTTGCTCTGATGAAATGACCCTGCCGGTAATAACATATCCTTCCGATGACTCTGCAATACAACTTGGTTCATACACGTATTCATCTCCAACCGCATTTGACCATTGAATATTGCCTCTATTGTCTGTTTTCAAAATAAAGACACTGGTTTGCTCTTCATCAGAAGGACTCTCTTTCTGACCTACCATCACCAAGCCGCCATCGGATGAAGCGCAAATACTGCTAATTTCTTCATTCCCTAAAACTTTATCCAGGCTTTGCTTACCTTCACTATTGATTTTTATCAAGTGATTGCTTGTAATTAACCCGTTGGCTTGCTCTATGACAAAAGCATAAGCTCCGTCTGAAGTTTGAACAGTGTCAGTAGCCGATTGAAAGTCACAAGGCAAATAAAAGTCCCAAATTGTTTCATTTTGATTAAATTTAGCCAAGCAATAAACGCTTTCATAATTATCAGTGATTATGAAGGAAAATATACAACAATCATCCTGGGTCGCAGCAAAAGTCAGCGGAATTTCATTGTATAAAGGATCACCAAAGTGCTCTTCTTCCACAAGATATCCTGAGTAATCCAAATCAATTAAGCCGAGATCAGGATACTCTCCCTGATTTTCTTCAGATGTGATGTAATAGTTCCCCATGAGAATATATTCATTATCAATCTCTGTAGTACAAACTATTTCGCCCATAGAATCAGTTATATAAGTCCAATCATTATCATCGTATACGGCATCATGAGAAGTTTTGATAGAAATCATCTGAGTCGGCTCATCCCAATTAACGTTAAATCCTAGCGCTTCACTTACAAATCTCAACGGAACCAGAGTCCTTCCCTCGACGATTTGCGGCGCTGCATCCATGGGTATAATGATTCCGTTCACGTATCCAACCGGTGAACCGATGATAAGCGTCAAATGCTTGGAATCATAAGTTGCATCAATAGTTTGGGTATCCGTATCCCAGGCCACCTTTGCTCCAAACGCTTCAAATATTGCTCTTAACGGAACCAAAGTCCGACCATTCTCCAATACCGGAGGAACATCAAAAGACAATTGTTTGTCGTTCACCTGAACGGAAGGGGCAGCCAGAACAGGGGAATTCAAACCAAATAGGAATAATATTAATGAAATTAGAACTAAATGATGCTTTTTCAGAACCATACCTCCTCGTTTTACTTTAAAATAATTGGAATATACTGAAAAAGGAATTACCATTATTAACTAGAATTATCATACATATGCATAATAACACACAAGAATTATCATTAACATAATTTACACTTAAATTATTGAGAAGATAATAAAAAATAATTTAAAAGGAGTCATTACTATGCAAATGAATAGAAAAAACACCACCATTATGTATCTAATTGGTCTTGCAGTCCTTATGCTAACCCTGACCGGCACATCACAAACAGCAAGAGCTGATTGGGACTGGCAGGAAATCAATGATTTCAAGTCATATGATTATTATGATTTTGCTTTCAATGATAAAGAATATATTGTGGTTGGAAATGACGGTATCGTTAGAACATCCTCGGATTTAACAAATTGGGTCACACGGGAATCTGGGACCAGGGAAAATTTAAACGGATGCATTTGGGGCGGAGAGAAATTCGTAGCCGTAGGGGATAAAGGCACGATCATATATTCGCAGGACAGCCAGCAATGGAATTCCATCGTTGTAAATGAAAAGATATGCTTTGATGATGTAACCTGGGGAATGGGTAAATATTGGGCAGTCGGTAATCAAGATACTGAAGCGGAGGATACATACACCCGGCTGATTTTTTCATCATCAGATGGTCGTAATTGGGATAAATGTTTGGAAAACAATGGTGACTATGATTGGAGCAACATTGAATTCTTAAATAACAAATTAATAGCTTATGGCTTTTCCAATGATTATGCTATTTCCTCCGATGGTAATCAATGGAAATTTCAAACAATAGGTGAGTATGAAACTTTTAATGATGTCATTTGGGACGGAAATCGTTATATCAGGATCGATGACTCCTTCATTTATACGTCAAAAGATGGATTGGATTGGGCAAAATGTAGTCATAATCTGAACGATGATGCGTATTTGGATGAAATCGTTAAATTCAAAAATAAATATTATTTGCTTGCCGATTATAACGGTACATATATGCTGGCATCTTCAACGGATTTGAATAATTGGAGTATGGCCAGTGACCAAACTTATGATTATATTAATTCATTTTCGGTTATTGAAGGGACTATCTTCGGTGCAGGAGGGGACGAAACCATATTAAGCTCTCCGGATGGTATAGAATGGAATGTATCATCTAATTGCTCGCCAGATTTAATAAAAGTTGTTTGGAACGGAAATCAGTTTTTAGCAATAGGGAATGATGGATCCTTACTATACTCGTCTGATGGAACAAATTGGACTAAATCCAGCACAGAAATTGATAACAGTTTGGTTGATGTTATATGGACAGGCAAGGATTATCTGGGATTGGCATTTGACTATGGCAACGATATAGATGATTCAATTCAATCGATTATTTATAAATCAGTTGACGGAATTAATTGGAGAGAATACAGCAAAATTGATGATGATAGTCCTGAAAAATTGTTTTTTATCAATGGTATATATTACCTGCTGGGATACGACGGCGAAATATTAAAATCAAGCGACGCCATCCACTGGATTGAGGTTGATTCCGGTACCGAAGAATATCTGAATAGTTTGGCTTGGAACGGCAGACAGTATGTTTGTGTTGGTGATTACGGTACGGTTATAACTTCAACGGATGGCGTAAAATGGGCTAAACAAACACCCATAACCGAAGTTGATCTGGAGTGTATTGTCTGGAATGGGATTAAGTTTGTTGCTGTCAGCGATATTGTTGCAAGTTCAAACGATGGTGTAAACTGGTCCGTTATTTCTGAATTTACTAATTCAGATGAATATTTATGGTTCAGTGATATATTATGGGATGGAAGCAGATTTGTATTATTAGATGAATATGGTGTCGTCTTGACGTCAGAAGATGCCATGGAGTTTACCCAAGTATCTGCAGATTCATTAACATATCCTTACAGTCTGGCCTGGAACGGCGAAAGATATGTTATGGTAGGTAGTTATGGCACCATCTGCACCTATCTGCCAAAGGACATAATTAAAGTTGTAATTAAAACCGTACCGGTGCTATTTGATGTCGCGCCAAGAATAATCAATGGCAGGACCATGATACCAGCCAGAGCCGTTTTGGAAAAAATGGGAGCCACTATGACCTGGGACGGACAAACCCAAACTATTCAAGTCGCCAAGGAAAGTATAAGGATCAAATTGACGATAGGAAGCAGTGTCGCTGATGTGAACGGCAAAGAAGTTGCTTTGGATTCTCCTGCCGTAATTATCGGCAACAGGACCCTGGTACCGTTACGATTCCTGGTTGAAAACCTTGGCGCTCAGGTTAACTGGAACGGTGATACCAATACGGTTACTATTCTTTAAACATTGAGTAAGTCGTTCTTTCCTTAGGAACGAAAATATTTTGAAGTTGATCCGGAGGGGGATTACCAGCATCCGGATCAACTTGTTTTTTAACGGTTAGGTCAACGGGTTTACCTTTACTCCAACTACCTGGCGAACACTGCCGCCCGGTTCAAAAGCATTTTCGAAAGCCTCACCGGCAACACATATTTTCCCGTAACCGGTCGTATTAAGATTTCCGCTGACATCTACTGTAATATGGGTGCTATCCACCCGGGTGACTGAGCCTACGGTAAGTCCGGCAAATGCTCCCTCCAGAGTAACGTATCCAGACAGGTCAATATTCTTGAAAGTACCCGTTGACTGGTAAGGTTCCAGGGTAAAGGTTTGACTAAATTGCGAGTTTAAATAAACCGGATACAACGGTTTTAATCCCGATTCAACCGTTTCCCAGATATCACTTACATAACATGCCACTACCTGATCCTGGCTGTCATAAGCTGCGATAGCATAACCATAGTTACCCGGATCTCTGGCCAGAGCTGCTCCGCCATCACCAACCGGGATGATTATGCCACCAGTAGCTTCAGCGGCCACAAGATCGTTAAAGGTAGTTTCAATTTCGGTAGTAACATAGACTTTGATTGTGCTGATTGATTTGCCGGCAGCTTCTTCCATGGCAGATTTCTGGGCAGCAGTTACTTTAAAAGCTAATTTACCATATCCACAATTGACATTATCAATACTATAATCTGTGTATTCACACATAAGCGGCGGCATCGGTATTGCCTTTTCTGTTCTGCTGCTTTCCAGACTTGAATAGGGAGTTACACTAACAAAAATGCTGATCAGATTATAATCCAGACCTCCTTCTATAGAAACCCAACCACTGCCTTCAATGGCGGTGGCTTGTCCGATAAGATTTCCACCGGAAGCGGCATCATATACTTTCACTATTGTATAGTCAGACAACGCTTTAACTTTTACTAAATCATCACCACTGGCACGGTTGTCAACCTCAATTTTCTCGGTAGCTGGTGGATCGGCAATCGTTGCATCCGGATTGAAATGAACCAGGAAAATATCATCCTCATTGTTGGTATCATAATCTACCAGGTTGTAGGCTTCAGTTGTAAAAGCAACACAATCCCCACTGGCACTGACCGGCGTGACTTCGTAGACATCAGAATTAGCCTGAACTCCCAGACGAGTGACGCTCAGACGTTTTAAATACTGATTTTGCTGGTCATAAATAAATGCATCATAACTATCGTTGGTGTCATCCGGAACCAAATTGCTGGCTCCAGAATAAAAGGTGACAAAACGTCCGTCAGGGCTGAAGTAAGGTTTATTGCAATCAGCGTTTGCCTGAACGCCTGTGTCCGAATTGTTACTGATACGTTTTATATTTCCCGTAGAACGATTCAAAATATAAATATCACTTGCTTGGTTGATGTCGTTGGAATCCACTTGTTGCGTATCATAAGCGGAGAAGGTTATATAGTTCCCATCATTGCTTATTTGAGGATCACTGCCTTCCGTCAGATAACTGGTGGTTTGATTTATCAGATCGTGAAGATAGATCCTCAATTTTTGATCAGCAAGACCAGACACCAAATTGGTTGCTGCTGAAGTAAATGCAACATAGCGTCCGTCACCGCTTATCTCCGGATAATAGCAATCGCTTTCAGCCTGCATCCCGGCATCGGAAACACTGACCTGCATGGTAGCCACGGCACCTGCTTCATCAAAAATTTCATCTTCATCTGCATCACGGTCATGTACGTATATTTGCAACATTCCATTGGCACCTTCGGCCAGATTGGCGGCTTGCGACGCGAAGCAGACAAAACGTCCGCTATTGCTGATAGAAGGAAAACTGTTGCCCATGTTGCAGGGGGCGGCTTGCTCTCCGCTACTGGTAACGCTTACCCGTCGGGTCATAATTTTTTCAGCTTCATCAAAAATGCCATTCCCATCCGAATCGCGATCATGTACAAACACATCCCAATTTTGGTTGGTATCATCAACCGGATCGCCTGTAGCAAGATTGGTGGAACCGGAACGAAAAACCACATAGCGTCCGTCCGAAGTAATTCGCGGTTGGTCACTTATTCCTCCATTTGATTGATCGCCGGCACTGGTAATACTTATTCTTACTACAATGCCACTGGTGGTCTCTTTTACAAAAACATCATCAATATTATTTGTATCTCCTTGCACTAGATTATTTGCACTGGAGTAAAAGGCCACATATTGACCGTCTCCACTTATTGACGGACCGGCACTATGAGCCGAATATCCTGGCATAGCGCTGGCCTGGGAACCGTATTCATTTGTATTTATCCTTGTTAAATCAATTATAGATAGTGTTGCAACAGTTTCAGAGCTGTCGATGGTATAGATATAATTGGCTGTCTCGCTGGCAGTCATTCCGTCTTTGACCGCGTAGGCTTTGACAGTAGTTGTCTCTGCAATACTTATTGCCGCACTGTATATCGACCGGGTGCTGCTGGTTGTCGGGTCGCTGCCGTCAATGGTGTAATAAATGGTGGCTCCTTCGGTTGCACTGCTCAAACTTATGCTCTGGGCTGTACTATAGGTACCTGCTGCCATACTAGCAGTCGGTGCTGTTACCTGATAGGTAGTCGTATGCCCGCTGCTTCCCCCGCCACTGGATTGTTGAGTTGCGCCATTTATGTTCTGGTTAATGTTATTAATTACTTGTTGAGCACCCTGACTTGTATTGTTATCCGTTGTCGTTTCTTGTTGCAA
>Ga0209340_1001518_pt1 | contig 16238 bp, 19 predicted proteins | sample EPASupsiteSAE323_FD_187266 | JGI IMG/M metagenome (GOLD analysis project Ga0209340, IMG submission 187266) | Bioremediated contaminated groundwater from EPA Superfund site, New Mexico - Sample SAE3-23 (SPAdes) (version 2) | ecosystem: Environmental > Aquatic > Deep subsurface > Groundwater >... | reverse complement strand
CAAAACCTGCCACTTCATTATTTGAATCAAAATAAAAACCAGACACCAGTAAATCTGCCCCTTCAAGAGGCGAATCACTTGCAGCACTCACACTTTTTGAATTCCCCAAAAGGAATACCAAAGAATATCCCGCTACTACAAGTGGTATAGCAATTAAAAAAGAATAAAGAAAATAGGAAAAAAATTTTTGTCTGTTCATAAAAAAATAAAACACTCCCTTTTATATATATGAAGCCATTATACCATAAAACTGGGGGGGTAGACATGGGGATAACAAAAAACAATACATTTTTTGTATTGTTTTTTGTTTCTCCTTTATTTTTTTACTTTTACATCATTCCCATACCAGGCATTCCACCACCCATTCCTGACATTCCGTTTGATTCTTTCTTTGGAAGTTCAGTCACAACTGCTTCCGTAGTCAAAATCATTCCCGCAACAGAAACTGCATTTTGGAGTGCGCTTCTTGTGACTTTTGTAGGGTCAATAATACCAGCAACTACCATATCTTCATAATTTCCAGTTGCAGCGTTGAATCCAAAATTTCCTGTATTTCTTTTTACTTGGTCTACAATCACAGAACCCTCATATCCAGCATTTTGTGCAATTATATAGAGTGGAGCTTCAAGAGCTTTCCTCAAAATATTCACAGCAATCATTTCTTCATCATCAAGATTCAAATTATCAAGAACACTTGATGCGCGAAGAAGAGCAACTCCGCCCCCTGGGACAACTCCCTCTTCAACTGCTGCCTTTGTTGCTCCAACAGCATCTTCAATTCTATGTTTCACTTCTTTCATTTCTGTTTCAGTTGCTGCACCCACTTTAATAACTGCAACACCACCAGCAAGTTTTGCAAGACGTTCTTGAAGTTTTTCTCTTTCAAATTCAGAATCATTTTTTTCTATAAGAGAACGAATTTGGTTTACACGAGCATCAATTGCACTTTGATCCCCTTTTCCTTCAACAATGGTTGTTTGTTCTTTTGTAGCAACAACTTTTCTTGCTCTTCCCAAATTTTCCAAAGTAGCATTTTCTAATTTCAATCCCATGTCTTCACTCATGTAAGTTGCCCCTGTTAAAGCAGCAATATCCTGAAGCATTTCCTTTTTTCTATCTCCAAAACCTGGAGCTTTGATAGCAAGCACGTTAAATGTACCACGAAGTTTGTTTACCACGATAGTTGTCAGAGCTTGACCATCCAAATCCTCTGCAATAATAACCACTTCCTTTTTCCCAGTTTCTGCAACTTTTTCCAAAATAGGAAGCATTTCATCAACTGAAGAAATTTTCTTGTCTGTAACCAAAATATATGGATCCTCATAATCTGCTTCCATTCTCTCAGAATTTGTTACCATATATGGAGAAATGTATCCTTTATCAAAACGCATTCCTTTAACGGTTTCAATTTCCATTCCAAAAGATTGGGATTCTTCAACAGTAATAACTCCATCTTGCCCCACCTCTCTCATAGCCTCAGCAATCTTTGTTCCAATTTCTTTATCATTTGCCGAAATTGAAGCAACATGAGCGATTTCATCATCCTCTACTCTTTTAGAAATATTTTTTTGAAGTTCTTCAACAATAGCATCAGCTGCTTTATGGAGTCCACGATTCAAAGCAACTGGATTTGTACCAGCAGCAACATTCTTCATTCCTTCATGAACAATTGATTGTGTCAGAACTGTGGCTGTTGTGGTTCCGTCTCCGACAACATCATTCGTTTTGCTCGCAACTTCTTTTACCAATTCTACTCCCATATTTTCCACTCTATCCTCGAGCTCAATTTCCTTTGCAACTGTCACACCATCTTTCGTAATAACCGGAGCACCAAAACCACGATCCAAAACAACATTACGTCCTTTTGGTCCAAGGGTTACTTTCACGGTATTTGCTAAAGCATCTACTCCACGAACAAGAGCATGTCTTGCATCATTGCTATATTGAATATTTTTTGCCATATAATTATTCTATTATTCCTAAAATTTCATCTGCATCAAATATTTTATAATCTTCATCATCCAGATGAACTTCGTCTCCTCCCCATGATTTTACCAAAACCTTATCCCCCACTTTTACACTCACAGGTAACACAGTTCCAGAATCAGTAACTTTTCCTGGACCAACAGCAATTACTTCCCCCTCAGTCTTTTTTTCTTTATCTGCATTTTCTGGTAATACAATACCAAATTTTGTCACCTCTTCCTCTTTTGCAAGACGGATGAGCACTCTATTCCCCAATGGTTTAATTGGCATATATGTAAAATTATGAATTATATTTATCACTCTATTATTTTGAGTGATAATCCAAAATACATTTTAATAAATTCAACAAAAAAGTCAAGAAGACTCTTTTAATTTATCCACAAATGAAAAAAGCTCCTCAAGTGGCCAGGATTACCGTCTATATGAGATATCGTGATGCCTGTCAGATACACGGTATCAAATAGCGAGTATACCTAGCCACTTCAAGAGCCTTTGAAGTCCTCTCTACTTTAGCCTATCCTCATTTTTTTGTCAACAGCCCCGAAACAATCCCCCCAAATACCCCAATCCCGACCATTCCAACATATGAAGAAAAGAAAAAATGGTCAAATAGAAAAAATGGTAAGCAAGAAATGCAAATCCATACAAAAAGAAATGGAAATGATGTTCTTTTTTTTATTTGAGAAAAAAACAAAAAACAAATTGCAAAAAATAACATCGATCCAACAATTCCAAATTCAATAAGAAGAAGCAAAAATACATTATGAACTGGAACATAAGAAAAAACAGATTGATCTGGAAAATATTTTTCTAACACAAACGTATAATTTCCAATTCCGACGCCAAACCACAATTCTTCCCCAAATACTTTCAAAGATTCTGTATATCCACTCACTCTATAGGTAATAGATTGTGTTTCATATATCGTATTTCCAAGAACTCTTGTCTTTACAAGTGGAAAAAAAGCAATGACACAAAATAAAAGAACACAAAAGAGAGACAGAAGAATATTTTTATACAATAAAAAATCTTTTTTGTACACTTTCCAAAATGCAAAGCCACAAAAAAAACAAATAAGAGAAATCCAAGCAGACCGACTCAAAGAAAAAAATATTCCCAAAGTTTGCATAACAAGAATACCCGACAAAAATATATTTCTTTTTTTGAAATACTCAGAATAAAGTACAGTAATAATCGTAGTCAGTACCAAATACCCTCCATAAATATTTGGATGAGAAAAAGCCCCATAAGCACGAAGATACCTCCCCGATTCTGTTACAATAACCGAAGTACCGCTCTCAAAGACTGGGTGTTCTGTAAGTCCAATCCATTTTGACGCAAATGTATCTTGTAAAAAAAATTGTCCAATTCCAAAGACACTCTGCACTGCTCCGCCAAGAATAAAACTAAAGGCTATTTGTTTTTTGTCTACAAAAGGACTGGAAATAAAAAATACAAGTAAGAGAGCTTGAACAAACCACACCAGAGATTGCAAATATATATCTGGACGGAGAGACCAAAAAACTCTTAAAAACAAAAAAAAGATAAGAGAGAGAAATAGGAAAAAGAGAGGAGTTTTCAATACCTTTTTTGGATATTCATTTTTCTGTAAAAAGAAATACACAAGAAAACAAACAACAGAAACCCAAAAAATTCCTTGAGTAAAAAAGAAACCCAAGGTTCCCCACTGCTGTTTTGTTCCAGAGACAAACGTTTCAGTAAAAATATATATTGTTTGCCAAGGAAGCAAAAAAACAAAAACATTCAAAAATGTTTGAAAATACTTTCTCCATTTGTCACTTCTGTCCATATAATTCAATTTTCTTTATCCATTCATTTTTATAAAACAAGCGTCTGTCATTTATATGAAACTTCAACATATGATCATTTACAACAATAGATTTGTCTTCTGTATCTCTCAATAAATTATTCCTCTCCAATTTTTTCTTTTGCATATCTTTCATCTGTTCTTGTACCAAATCCCCATATCCTGCTCTCCACCCTCGTTCAAAGAATATACGAATGTATTTTATTACCTTGTTTTCCTTCACTCGAAGGAGTGGATGAAAAACATATTCTTCTCGTATATGTGGAAAAAAACGCTTTAACCAATATTTATTTTCCTTGAGTATTCTCTGATATATATTCTGCAGATCCAAAAGAGGAACTAAATTCACAATCCAATATGCCAAATAAATATCTTTTTCTGGAAGAGCCAAGGAAGAAAAATCTAAGGAATCTTCTGCGACAAAGAAACTTAAACATATTTTATCCTTTTCTTTTCCTTTTTTAATTCGCATGCGGAATAGCCCCATAAAAAGTAAAGAAAAAAAACGAACAATCCAAATTCTTTTTGGATGTGTAATAATAAGCACATCAATATCACTGGTATTTCTTGTTGAAACAAAAAATTGATTACACAGAAATACTGCGCGGATATATGGGATATACTGAAGTATAATAACTGCCCTTCTCGCCCGTTTTATTTTCTCATGCAAAACCCATTCCTTTTCCATTCTATTTTCAATAGCAATTTCACTTCCAAGAAGAAAATAAAGACCATTCTTTTCTCCAATTTCTTTTTTTTCTACCAAAGAAGAAAGCTCATCAAAAAAAATATTTTTATGAACTTTTCCACTTTCCTTCCAGAGAAAAAAATACAATTCCTCTTTTGTTAAGGGATAGTGAAATATATCAAAATACGAAAGGGTTTCAAAAATTGCTTTTTTCATACTACACATAGTGTATAAGAAAGTATGAAATGAGTAAAGAAAGAGCACCGTTTTATGGTGCTCTTTGTGTTATGAATCCTTAATTGTATCAAGGGTCGCGGATGTTTCAATCTGAGTATGAGGAAGTTTCACTTCCTTTTCTATACCCCGACGAACTACAGAATCATAGACCAACATTTTTGCTTCACTGATTTCATATACCTGATCACGTGACACGAGGAACTCTTTTGCAGACAGAACTGGTCCCTTCACCCAATACTGTACAATATTTTGTGCATCTACATCAAGAACCATATCACTCACATGTCCTAAATATGTTCCCGATTTGGTTTCCACACGAAGACGTTTGAGTTGTTTATATGAAATACGCATAGCAAATTGTTAATTGAGAAGTTTTCCTTCTTTTATATCATCATGCTTTTTAAAGACAATCATTTGTTGTACTAAAGTAAACAAAGTAGAAATGAACCAATAGAGTAATAATCCACCAGGAAGAGAAAAACCAATAATCAGTGTCAAAATTGGCATCATGATTGTCATCTGTTTATTCATCATTGCAGCCATATTTTCATCAGCACCGCCAGTACCAGCAGCTGCAGGGGCACGCTTCTTCGTAAACATTTTTGCTTGGTAGTACTGAGCGAGCGCTGCAAGAGCTCCAAGAACAAACTGAGGTTTTTCCAAATCTAAAAGACCAAAAAATAATGGATTAATACTTTCTGGACGTAATACAAATGAATACAGCATATGAAAATCCTGTGCAGGATTCAATGTATCACGGAGTACCCAATATAATGCCAAGAAAATTGGCAATTGTATAAGAAGTGGTAAACAAGAACCAAACGGATTTACCTTGTGCTCTTTATACAATTTCATGGTTTCTTGTGCCAAAACCTGTTGTTCTCCTTTATATTTTTTCTTTAATTCATCAAGTTTTGGTTGAAGTTCTGTTAAAGACTTTTGTGCTTGAATCGCTTTTGTATTTGTTGGTAAAAGTGCGAACTTCATGATGAGGGTGATAAGAATAATCACCACACCAACATCTGGAATAATATTATAGAGCCCCACAAAACCATTAAATATTGGTTGTGTAAGAAGAAGAGTAAAAAGTTCTTTCATAGAGATAAAAAAGTATAAATGAAAAGAATAACAAAATTATTCTTTGGTTTCTTCAACTTCTTCTTCAACAATTTCTGTAGATTCCACAACTTCTTCTTTCTTTTCATTTTCAACAACATCAATCTTCCAACCAGTAAGATCAGAAGCAAGGCGAACATTTTGTCCACCACGGCCAATAGCTAATGAAAATTGATCAGCAGGAACGCGTACAATAGCTTCCTTTGTATCCTCTTTTAATTCTACACTTTCTATCTTTGCTGGAGAAAGAGCTTCTTTAATATATTCTTTTGGATTTTCTTTATATTGAATCACATCTACTTTTTCCCCACCAAGCTCTTCAATAATCGTTGTAATACGACTTCCACGTTGTCCAATACAAGCTCCAATAGGATCAATAGATTCATCCTCTGTAGAAACTGCAACCTTCACACGTGAACCTGGGTCACGAGCGATTCCTTTTATTTCCACTTCACCAGATTCAATTTCTGGAATTTCTTGTTCCATAACAGAAGAAATCATTTTTGTTGTCGCACGAGAAAGAATAATTTGTGGTCCACGAACACTTTCTTCTACACCAAGTACAAAAAATCTCATACGTGCTCCTGGTTTATAAAATTCACCACGAATTTGTTCCTTTGGAGGAACAATACCATTAATTTTTCCAAGATCAATAATAACCACACCACTGCGGTCTTTCTTTTGTACAGTTCCTTGTACAATAGTTCCTTCTTGTTCTTTAAAATCTTCAAGAACAGCACCTCTCTCTGCTTCACGAAGTTTTTGTATAATAACTTGTTTTGCAGTTTGTGCAGCCATACGTCCAAATTCTCCAGGTACTGGTTGCTCCAATTCTAAAGTATCCCCAACTTTTGCTGTTTTTTTAAATGTCTTTGCTTCAGTAAGCATCATTTCTGTTTTTGGATTAAACTTTGTTAAATCCGCAACATCTTCCTCAGATAATTCTCTTCCTTGATCAAGAGCATTTTCTCGTCTTCGTGTCATTTCTTCCTGATCATGGAGAAGTTTTTCTTCTGCAATATCTTCTACAACTTCTTTTATATCCCAAACCTTCATGTCTCCTGTTTCCACATCATACTCTACCTTCAAGTTCTGTTGACGGTTTCCAAAGTCTTTTCTGTATGCTGCTCCAAGAGCTGTTTGAAGCGCATCAAGCACTTCTTCATAATCAAGACCCTTTTCATGACAAATAGCCTCAATTGCCTTTTTTATTTCTGATGACATATACACTCAATTATTTAATTATATATTTTCTTACAAAAAAAGGAGCATTTCACTATGCTACCTTAACAAAGCAAGTATAACACATAAAATATGACCTGTCAACATCTATCCACACCACAGAAAATACCTTATTTTAGCCAAATTATACCAAAACACTCTTGACAAAACCCCAAAAATATGGTATTATAATGTGTTGTTCTTTACATAACGAGGCTGAAAAATGCCTCACAGAAGTACCGCTGAAATAGCGGGAATACGGAGTCTATCATGTTCAAGTACGTCGTTACCATGATCCTGTCCCTCGTGCTCACCATCGTCTTCGCGACCCTCATGGGTTGCGAGACCTCCTACACGGCTACCGCCGAGTGGGATGAGGATGAGGAGACCGACGCCGGCTACCCCACCGACCTCCTGCCCGACATGGGCGTGGATGAGGGCGAAGGCGTCGAGAACAGCCTGCCCCCAGTGGAGATTACCTTCGTCGGAGGTGACATCTGGGAAGACGGTACTGAGTATCTTGACATAGAGATCGTCACCCCTGTGACAACAGAGGAAATTACCTTCTGTTGGTCAAGTACCGGAAATGTTGTGCTCTTCCTTCCCATGGAAGACAAAATCATTGCATCGGGAAACTGCATTCCTATGCACGGATATCACACCTACCAAGTGCAGTTGAGGCTCAACTGCCACGAAAGCGCTGACGTTGAGTTCACCGCTTTCACCTACGAGGGGTATGAGTACCCCGTTTTGAACGGGGAACTCTCCCTCAACTAGCCACCCCACCCCACTCTTGGGAGACAACATGCACTTGTTGTCTCCCACAAATCCTTTGAGTATTGAATGAGTTCAATATTGAAAAGAATAAAAAAACACCATTTGGTGTTTTTTTATTTTGTATATATTTTTACTTCTTACCTTTTTAATTTGGATCTATATGCATTAAATAAAATAACGAGAATTAAAATTCCCGTTCTAATATATACTGATACTGGCAGATAAATTGCAACAATCAGTATTAACACACCTGTTATTGCATGAACGAGGAGATTCTTCCAATCTTTTAAATAATTGTAAACTGCCTTTATTATCTTTTTCATTTTTTTACTTCCATGTTATATAAAATTACTCCTCTATGATATTCCCCTGCCTGGAAATCTTCTTGAAGTGCAAATTTATTTTCTTTTGCCCATTTTTTTATTTCTTCAAAATCTATAAACCGATGTTCATCTGGTCCAAAGTGAAGCCCTTTTTTATTCCAATCAATAATTACGAGACGTCCTTTTTCTTTCAGGAATCTTGAAATATTATTCAAAATTGCAAATTTATTTTCTGACTGTACCAACACATTTACAACAAAAGCAATATCGAGAGAATGAGGTGGAAGCGTAATTGCATTTTTCTTTTCCATATCTGCCCAGACAAAATGGACATTCAGGAATCCAAGATCTTTTATTCTTTTCTCCAAATCGTGCAAATCATCTTTGAGTATATCTACTGCATAAACAACTCCACGATCCCCAATTATTTTTGCTGAAGGAAAAACAATATGGCCATTTCTTCCACAACCAAAATCCGCAATATGCATTCCAGCACGTAATTGTGCCTTCTCAAAAATTGTTTGTACATCAAGCATAAAAGATAATTAAAGACCAAAAAGTCTTCCAAAAACAGAAAGGAACATATCTCCGAGAGCCCCAGTAGTCAAAAGAATTGCTCCAACAATAAATGTAAGTCCAACGAGTTTATAAAACATCCTTGTACCCATGTGTTCTTCTGCCCAAGCACTGGTACCGAGATTCTGTACGAACCATTCTGTTTTAGCCACCATTAAAAAACCCAAAACAACAGCACCCATTCCTACTATGTATTTTAGCATAATATACTCAATGATAAAATATAATTTAATTTGAAATCATTTTTTTAAATTCTTCAACCATTGGTACTTGTTCGGATTCAAGTCCATATAATTCAGCAATATAGACCGCTGTCCAATCTGCCAAAAGAAGTGAAGAAAAAATTTGTTCATAAATATTTCTTCCTTCTATTGCAATTTCTTCCACATGAAGCCCTCGATCCGTATAGAGTTTTTGTAATACATCCATTCTCTCAATAATCTTTTTATGATCATTTTTATCCTTCAGAAAAAGAAAATAATAATTCTTTGAAAGTTGTTCACTTGTTTCTTTTACATCAAACCCTGTCATTTCATTATGGTTCAATTCTGGAAGGACATTATAAAATGCGGGAATCTTTCCGGTTTCATTCAATTTTATTTTCCAATTATATGCCAAAGCAAAATTCTCTGCTGATGTATAAACAACAGGAACACAATCTTTGAGTCTTCGAGCAAGTGCTTTTCCTGCTTTTTCAAAAACACGAGAATCAAGAGTGTTTGCAAGTTGTGAAGAATCTTCAAGCAAATCTTCTCTTTGTAAAAGTTTCATCAATGCACGTAGACTAAACCCAAGAGCACTGCGTGGCTGTATTCCGGTATTTGGAAGTTGTACATAGGGAATACCATCTGCTTTCGCATAATCAATCAATGCTCCACCAACCGCAATAACCGCGAGAGAAAGTCCTCTTTCTTTTGCTTCATGATAGGCTTCAATAACTTCTTCCGTATTTCCAGAATATGAGCTGGCAATAATAAGACTTTTCTTCAATTTCGATTCGCTCATTTTTGGTAAACCATAATTCATGTGGATTGTTAAATCCATAGAAGGATCAATTGCCTTCAGAATATCTGCAGACAAATGTGAACCTCCCATTCCAACAAGAACATATGATTCGTATTTCCCCAACTTTTCTTCATTGAGAATAAGTGGATTATATGAAAACTGTTCAGGAAATTTTCTAATTGCATCTTGCATCATAAAACAATATTAATTACCATGCTTTTAAATATTCAGGAGGAAGGAAAGAATAATCCACCATATATCTTTTTGGCTTTTGTGGATCAATATACAATTCCAAATCTTTTCCTGGAAGAATCAAATCTGCAGGATTCTTCCAGATGTTTGCACTTTTCCATTCTTTTTCCATTTGTGTTAATGGATCTTTCCCTGTAACAAGTAAATAGAATGGATGTTTATTCCCCACTTTTACATTTTTATTTATTCGGATCTCTTTCACTTTCACAGGAACACGAATTCCACGCATTTTTAATTCTTCCATTTTCTTTTTATTGTACTGCATCAAAGAAGAAGACATTACTCCAAAAATAATTAAAAAAATACTTATCAAAAACACAGGTACAAGTAAAGGAAGATACATAACCTGGAATTCGCGGATTCTTCCATTATTCGGGTAAAGGGGATCATAGGCAACACGAACTTCCTCTCCAACATCAAAAGCAATATCTGATGAAGAAAAATCTGTCTTCAAATCTATAACATCCCCATCCTTCGTAGAAAAACGTACAACCGGAGAATAATTCTCACCACCTGTCTCTGTTTTTACAGTTCTATTTTCAATAACTGTTCCTGTCGTATTTTCTGCATTTTTCAGAAATGTATAATTTTCTTGGACAAATCTCATACCAAAAAATGCTACAAAAAGAGCAATAAAAATGAGTATTTGTCTTTTATCTTTCATATTATTCAAGTCCCAACTCAGACTTCAATGTTCCTTTTATATGCATTGTGGCAATATCATCAAAACTTCCGAGCATTTTTTCTCCCACAAGTATCAATGGAACAGACTGCACATTATACTTTTGTACTAGCTCATCACGAAGCTCAGGATGTTCTTCTACATTGATTTCCTCAAATGGAACTCCTAATTGTTCAAAAAGAGCTTTTGCCTTTTTACAATAAGGACAATAGGTAGTGGTATATATTCTTACATTTGTCATAAAAAATAATTACAACTTAACTGAAATTACTATATCACAGGGAAACCTTGGTGGAAAGGGTGAACTCCTTACTCCACGGATTAAAAGGCGTCTGTCTTTTGTACGATATACGGTATGGTTTTTAAATACTTTTCTTTTTGTTCAGGAGACAACGAAGTATTCTCATAACTCATATTATATATTCTCCTCTCAATATTCCCTTGGACAATTGCCTTTGTATCCACATAATCCACATATCCCATACATTTCAACAGTGAACTATTTGGATGATTCTTGGAAAAAAGACTCGTCCCAAGAAATTGATCAACTGGAGTATAAGACTCTTGACCCTCAATCATATTCAGGAGAGTCGGAGCAATGTCAATATTACTTGCATAGTCCCCTAATACTTTATTTCCTTTTTTTGGATCCACAATAACGAAAGGAACCTCATTATACCAATAAAAATTCTCTTTGGTTTCTTCTGTAAAATTATAATACCGATGATCACCATAAATAACCACAATCGTATTCTCTGCCAAACCTTCTTGTTCCAATTCAATAAACAAATTTTCAATTTGTCTGTCTATAAAAGATAAAAACCAAAAATAGGTCTTTATACCATACTCATCCAATTCTATCCCCTGTTGTATTTCCTTGTGTATATCCTGTGTATAAAGTGGCAAATCCTTTGCATACTTTTCTTGCATAACGGCAAGAGTGTCATCTCCATGAGGAGCGTGTGAACTATATCCAATAACATGCCCAAACACAGGTGTAGAAGAAGCTTTCATTTGGGAAATGAGATTCGCTAATACAACTCCATCACTTTCTTTTTTCTCGAAATATGGAGAAAAATACGATTCAACAAATCCCCACTTTGGTCCAAGGATATTTCGGTTATAAAATTCTGGTTCACTCGCATGAAGATATTTTGTCATGTATCCATACTTTTCTTGAAGAATATGAGGAAGACAAAAAAACTCTTCGCCACTCGAAGTTTCAGAAATATGTTTTCCTTCTCTACTCAATTGGCTACAGAGGGTAGAATATTCTGCATTAATCGTAGAGCATCCATTTGGAATAAAATGCTCTACATGATAATTTTCTTCAATCAATTTTTTTAAATATGGCATTGGAGTTGGATTTTGCTCAAATACCCAAGATGGGACAGACTCTAGTTGATAAAAAATAATATTTGGTTTTTCTTCATATCCTTCAAGTGTAACAGTTTCTTTTTCTTCATCAACTCCAAGCTCGCGAAATACATTTCGTATCTGAGAATAATTTCCTTTCTCCTCTTCGCGGTACCAAGGGTATTTCACCACAACATCATTTCCCGAAGGAAGCTCCTCCAAGATTTCTTCTTGCGCATAGGCCGTATCTAATGGTGGTATATCTTTTCCAAATACACTATATATTTCTGTATACACATGTCCAGAAAGACCTATCTCTCCAAAATATACTTTACCATTCCACCACTCCCCTTTTGGAGAAACAATAATATTTCTTGCCAAAAGAAGAGAAATACACTGCAGACAGATAAAAGAAATCATGAGGGGGACATTTCCAAATCTTCTTTTTTTAGGAGATTCTAGTGGAACCCCACAAAAAGATACTTCTTGTATTAGCTCTTTCTTTTTTCCAACGAAGATAAGCGAAATACTCACACCAATAATACAAAAAACCAAGACATACATATACCAAGGAATCATGTTTGCAAAATCCAAAAAAAAGGAAGGTGTCATTTTGGATTCTGTTGCCCATTTCAGTGACAACGGCATGAATTTTCCAAATACCTGGAATACAGCAATATTTACAAGAGAAAAAAAGAAGAAAGATACTAACAGTATCTCTCCTAACAAAAACCAAATAATATGTCTTGTTATACGAAAATAAAACAAAAACCCAAAAACAAGAGAACAAGAAAAAAATAATGAGAGAAGAGAAAATCTAAATTGAAGAAGTGAAGAAAAAAGGAAAAAATACAATAACCCAAAAAATGCAAAAGTGATTTGCAAAAAATGGATGTTCGTAAATATTCTTTTCACACGGAAAAATAATAAATTACTCAAGACCAACAAGCCTACGAACTTTACTCATAGTATCATCGGCTACTTCTTGTGCTTGTCTTCTTCCCATTTCCAATGCCTCAACAATTTTTTCTCTATGATTCATATAATCATTCCTTTTTTGACGGAATTCACGGAAATGTTCACTTATACTTTCTGTAAGTGCTTTTTTTAAATCACCATAACGGATTGAACCATTTTTTTCTGCCAAAGAAAATTCTTTGTATTGTTCTTTTGTTCCAAATTGCTTTAACAAAAGAAGAAGATTCTCAACTCCAAGAGATTTCTCCCCTCCTTCTGTTGCTGTGACAGCACGTTTAATTTTCTTTTCAATTACTTCTGGTTCATCTGCAAGTTCAATGACATGTCCTCCGCCAAGACTCTTACTCATTTTCTTTTCTGGTTCAAGAAGACTCTTCACTTTTGGAACTTCGGTTAACAATGGTTTTACTTCTGCAAAATATTCATCAAAACGATTATTAAACCAACGAGCAGTATCTCTTGTGAGTTCAACATGCTGTATTTGGTCTTCTCCAACTGGTACAAAATTTCCATGATAGAGCAGAATATCTGCAGCTTGGAGCACTGGGTAGTCTAAAAGACCAACATTAATATTTTTTACTTGCTTAATAGATTTATCTTTAAACTGAGTCATCCTCTCCAATTCTGTAACTGGAGTTACACAGTTCAAAATCCATCCTAATTCTGTATGACCTGTGACATGAGACTGTACAAAAAGAGTTGTCTTTTTTGGATCCACTCCTGCAGCCAAAAGTTCGGCTACTGTTCGAGTTATTTGTAAACGTCTTTCTTCTGCCTCCATATTCCCGGTAAGTGCATGAAGATCTGCAATAAAAATATACATTTTATATTTTCCGCTGTTTTGAAGATCTACCCAATTTTTTACAGCACCAAGATAATTTCCGAGATGTAAATTCCCTGTTGGTTGGATACCTGATACGATAACTGGCTTTGACATACAAAAAAATTAATTATTCCTAATTCCATTTTACTGTACCATTTTTAGAGGATTTTTACAATATTATTGACAAAAAGACAAATATTTGCTAGCATACAAACTGTCGCAATCATGCGACTTGGAGGTTTTTCCGTGGATCAGCGGGCACCGGAGTACAATGAGATTCTTCGGAATTTGCAACTGGCGATCGTTCCTCCTCCTGAGAGCGAAGCCACCCTTCCCGATGAAGGAACACTCCTTGGTTGGTGTGAGGCCCTTTCGGGGATGGAGATCCCCGAGGAGAGTCACATGGCCGTCATGGGCACCCTTCAGGCCCTCGCCAAGGAATGTACCCTTCCTTCGGTGAGACGTGCCCTTACCGACACCATCTACGACGTCATCTGCTGAGACTCCCCACCACAACAAACGCCCACCCCTTATGCACCCTGTTTACCAAACAGGGTGTTCCCATTTTAATTGAAGAAACCTAAATTTTATTTATCTTTACTTTATCCAATGGTTCAATATTTATAGAATCATATACATATAATGACATGCAAGCATTTTCATCCAATTCTTTAACGTCCTTTTTCGAAAACCACTTAAAATCAACGATATTTTCATTATCCATGTGATTATACAAAACAGGAGTCTCTTCTCCCAAATAATCTACATAAAAAACGAACAGAACTCTAAAATTTTCTGGCGGACCATAGTGAAATATTCGTTTAAGTGATATATCACCCAAATCCGATAATCCAACTTCTTCACTTATCTCTCTTTTTAAACACTCCTCCAATGTCTCAGAGGTGTTATCATATGTCCCTTTTATTAGATTCCATTTGAATCCATCTTCCTCCCTATATTTTTCTTTAATCAACAATATTTCTCCATTTTTATTTCGAAGAACTGCAGCAACTTTTATGGTTGTATTCATATTTTTTAAAAAATATATTCAATCAACGAATTGGTATTGTTTTGGGGTCCATTTTGGAGCATTTACTAATAAAACAACCAATTCATTTCCTTCTACCCAATATTCTTCTCCCTTTGTAAAAAAATACATATCATCCCTAGATATGTTAAAATCTCCTTTTTCCGAATGAATTATCCCTGAACCAGACACTACAAAATATATTTGTTCACATTTTGTATTCATTACTTTTTTTGTCTCTGGATAACGTCCACAAATAATAACCTTTCCACAACTCACACAATTACTTGGTATTCCATATTCCCAAACAATACAACTTTCTGAATTCTGAACCTTTTTTGATTCTGATTGTGTGATGAGCATATTATTTTATTTGAGTTTTGATAATCCAAGCAATGTCTTCTTTTGCTATCTTTATATTTCTCATTCCTTGTCCCACAGGATAATAAACAGGGAAAACTTTGTAATTCCCTCCGTGAATATCTAATATTTCATTTTTCTTTCTGTACTCCGATACTTTAATATTCTTTTCTAGTAGCACAGAGCTTACTTGGTTTCCAAAAGTTATAATTATTTCCGGTTTCACTTGATTCATTTCTTGTTTAAATAATTCTCTGTATTGTTTAAATACATCATTCGGGAGAGGGCGAGCATCAATCTGTGTAGCTTTGGATAAATTCGTAATATAAATTGAATTATCACTTACTATTTTATATACTTTTTCAGAAAATATATAATCCCAATCCTGAGGTTTTTTGGAATTTATTTCTTCAATTATATCTTCATTAAACAATCCCAAATGATAAAACATATTCCATACATGTTTTGTGCCAAGCCACGGAGCCTTTATCCCTTTCCAATTTTTATTTGCAGACACATTTCTGGCAGTTGGATTCATAAAAACTAAACAAACTTTTGGATTACGAATATTTCCGCAGCCATAAATAGCATCTAAATTTTTATCACCGTATATTTGTTGTAATTTATCGTATTCTTTAAACAAAGAGGTAATTAACATATGTATTCATATTTTTTTATATTATATAACATATCAATGTTTCTATTATTTGTAAAATGATATATACAAAAGAAGGCCTTTTAGCCTTCTTTTATACTTTAATAACATGTTTTCTATTACATCAATCTATCTTTCATTTTTTCTAAATCTTCTAAAGAAGGTATTCCAATCTGTAATGCTGTTATGGATTTGAGTTCAATATTATTTTCCTTACACCACTGTACAAGCCCATTTAATTTGCTTATGTCTGGAATACCTAAACCATTCTGCATCCCTGTTATGGATTTGAGTTCAATGCTATTTTCCCTACACCATTGTACAAGCCCATTTAATTTGTTTGTATCT
>Ga0209340_1001515_pt1 | contig 16269 bp, 14 predicted proteins | sample EPASupsiteSAE323_FD_187266 | JGI IMG/M metagenome (GOLD analysis project Ga0209340, IMG submission 187266) | Bioremediated contaminated groundwater from EPA Superfund site, New Mexico - Sample SAE3-23 (SPAdes) (version 2) | ecosystem: Environmental > Aquatic > Deep subsurface > Groundwater >... | reverse complement strand
CTTATTATTTAGACAAAATAATAAGACCTTCGGTCAGAAGTATCGCCAGAAATACTATAGCCAATTACAGCGTAACTGAATTATATTCAGGAAACAGAGATGAACTTCAGGATGAAATTTCTTCAAAAGTTAAAGCCGAACTTGATAAATATTATATTAATTCCACAGAAACAATGATAAGAAACGTAATTTTCTCGGAAGAATTTTCAAAAGCCATCGAACAAAAACAAGTTGCAATGCAGGATGCAGAAAGAATGAAATATGTACTTGCAAAAGAAAACAGTGAAAAACAAAGAAAAATCATAGAAGCAGAAGGACAAGCCGCCGCAATTTCCAAAAAAGGCGCAGCCCTAAAAGCTAATCCATTACTCATAAGATATGAATATGTAGATAAAATAGCTCCGGGCGTTAAAACTATAATTACAAACCAATCTTCAATAATTAGCTTCCCTGGAGATTTGTTAAAAGAAGAAAAATAGTTAAATATTTAAAAAAAACAGAAGTTAGGTTTTAAGAATCTAACTTCTGTTTTTCATTTAACTCAGCAATAAACTTTTTATCGTATTCGGGAAAGTGCTTTAAAAAATAATTTATAATTATGTCAGATAACAATAAAGCAGCGATTATAACAGGCAAATTATATTTATCAATCTCACAGATAGACTCTTTAATTTCATTATGTATCTTTATATGTTCTTCGTATGACTCAATATTATATTTTTCTAAAAGTTCGTTCTCTATTTCAAAATGTTCCAGCATAATAGATTTTAATTGCTCTGTTAATTCAGGAATTTCTTTGTGATATTTATTTGTATCCAAAAACATTTCATAAAGTTTATTTATTTTAGCAAACAACTGCCTGTGTTCATTGTCCACTTCATCATTTCCGGTTACAAAGTCTTCTTTCCATTCAAAAACATCTGCCATTTTAAAAGCCTAATTTTAAAATAATGCTTTATTAATATCGCAGGAAAAGAAAAAATTTAATCCGACATTACTCTAATAATTCAAAATTTGCAAAAATTGTCCAAAAGATATTTCATATCTTTTACAGCTTTGTCTAAACCCGTAAAAACAGCTCTGGAAACTATTGAATGCCCTATATTAAGCTCAACCATTCCGGGAATAGATAAAATTCTTTTTACGTTTTGATAATTTAATCCGTGACCTGCGTTTATTTTTAAACCGAGTCCGACAGCAAGTTCTGCCGCTTCTTTCAAGTCTTGAAAAGCTTTATCTTCCTGCGGAGTATCAAAATTTTCCGCATACCGTCCTGTATGAAGTTCTATAAACTGTGCTTTCGTTTCAGCACTTGCTTTTACCTGTTCCAAATCAGGATCTATAAAAAGACTAACAATTATTCCTGCTTCTAAAAGCGGTTTTAAGTATTCTTTATGGTATTCTTTATGATTAACAACATCAAGTCCGCCTTCTGTTGTCAATTCTTGTCTTTTTTCAGGGACTAAAGTCACACTGTAAGGCTTAATTTCCAATGCAATTTTTTGCATTTCCTCAGTTGCAGCCATTTCAAGATTTAAACGGGTTTTAATCGTATTAGTTAAAATTTTTACATCTCTGTCCTTGATATGCCTTCTGTCTTCTCTAAGGTGAACAGTTATTGCATCTCCGCCGGAAAGTTCTACAATTGCCGCTGCAGAAACAGGATCAGGTTCGTTCCCACCTCTGGCGTTTCTTATAGTTGCTATATGATCTATATTTACTCCCAGTGTAACCATTTGACTTTCTCCCCGGATTTATTTTTTATCTTCTTCCATCTTTTTGAATTTGAAAAAATTTTGTAAATTAAATTTTTTCTTCTTCATAGCATCTTCAATTGATTTTTCTTTTATAGAATCTGAAATCCCGTAAATAAACTCTAATTCTGACTTTAATTGATCAAGTTCTTCTATTTGTATTAATTTTCCGCTGTTGGCAATGGAAATATTCCCTGTTTCTTCAGAAACAACAAGACAGGTTGCATCAGAAACTTCTGACATCCCTATAGCTGCTCTATGTCTTGTTCCATACTGCCAGCTTAATTTTGGATCTTCTGTCAAAGGTAAAAGAACACTGGAGGCAAGTATTTTATCTCCGCTAATAACTACCGCCCCGTCATGAAGTGGAGTATTGGGATGAAATATAGTCAATAACAATTCTGTAGTAATTTTTGCATTTAATTTTGTCCCGACTTCAAGCGTACTTTCCATTCCTTCATTGTTTTGAAAGACAATCAAAGCACCTGTATGGGATTTACTGAGATGTTTTATCGCATTTACAATCTGATCAATAACTTCTTTTACATCAGACTCTATATCTGTAAGAAAGGAAGCCTTAGTAAAAAATCCACGCTGTCCCAAATACCCCAAAAATCTTCTTAATTCCGGCTGGAATATTACTACAAGTGAAAAAATTACAATATTTACAACACTTTCAAGAACTTTACCGATAATTTGTAGGTTAAACAACTTGCTCATTAAAAGTGCGGCAAGAAGCATCAAAATACCTTTTAACAGTTGTTCTGCATGAGTCCCCGTTATATATCTGTATATTTTAAATATAATAAAACCTAATACAAGAATTTCAAATACGTTGACCAGCCTCAAAGACGAAAACAAAGGTGCAACAAATCCCATAAGGGAATGATAGTCAATATGAGGCAAATATTCAAACACCTTTACTGTGTCCCCCTACAAGTTTCAATATGGCACAAAACACCTGAGCCCATCTTGGTTTTAAGGTTTTTAATAACCGTTATACAAGATGACAGTTGTTTTTCTTTAACCTTTCCGGAATTACATCAAGAGAAATTAAATCCTGATATGTTTCTCTTTTTATTATAACATCAGATTGCCCTTCATGTACAATAATTCCTGCGGGTTTCGGCACGCGGTTGTAATTGCTTGACATAGAATAATTATAAGCTCCAGTACAAAAAATACAGATAATATCACCCGGCTCTGTTTCAGGCAATTCGGCATCATTTATCAAAATATCTCCGGATTCACAGTATCTTCCTGCTATTGTTACCGTTTCATAAGGCTTTTGATCAGCCTTATTAGCAATAACTCCATAATATTTTGCCTGATACATTGAAGGTCTTGGATTATCAGCCATACCACCATCAACAGCTACATATTTTTTACCTTCGGGAACCTGTTTTGAACTTCCCACGGTATAAAGTGTAACTCCTGCATTAGAAACAATGCTTCTCCCCGGTTCAACAACGATTTTAGGCTCTGCTAAGTCGTATTTCGCCAAGTTTTCTTTTAAAGCTTTCAAAATAACTTCTGCTATCTCGTAAATTGAAGGAGGATCATCCTCTGAAGTATATTGAACCCCGAGACCGCCGCCCAAATTCATTTCATCAAGAATAATTCCGAATTTATCACGAATCCTTGCAAATTCTTTAACAATAACTTCAACCAGATCAGCATAAACATTGGTTTCAAAAATTTGAGAACCAATATGTCCGTGCAAACCTTTTAAATTAAGGTTCGGGCATCTTTCTTTTATAATCTCCACAGCTTCATCAATCTGTGTTAAATCAAACCCGAACTTGCTATCAAGATGTCCCGTCTGTATGTATTCGTGAGTATGACATTCTATACCTGGAGTAATTCTTAAAATAACGTCAACCTGAATATTTTTAGACTGTGCAATACTGTTAAGAAGTTCTATTTCAAAGAAATTGTCAACTGTAATTCTTCCAACACCTGTTTCTATAGCAAGTTCAAGTTCTTCCGAAGATTTATTATTTCCGTTGAAATAGCATCTTTCCATCGGAAAATTTGCACTTGATGCCGTATAAATTTCTCCACCCGAAACCACGTCCAGACCGAATCCTTCATCTTTAAGAATAGCGCATACAGCTTGTGTCATAAAAGCTTTTGACGCAAAAAGTGTTGATACATTGCTATAAGAAGAAAAAGCTTCTTTGTATTCCCTACAACTCTTTCTCAATGTTTCTTCATCGAAAACATAAAGAGGCGTGCCGTATTTTTCAGCTAAATCTACAACATCACATCCTCCAATTTCAAGATGTCCGTTGTCATTTATTTTCGCAGTTACCGGCATTATAGACTGGTTAATCGTATTTTTCATTTTAAATCTTCCTTTTTTTCTTGTCATTGCGAGGAGCTTTAAAGAAGCGACGTGGCAATCTCATAGTTCTGGAAAATTTTGAGATTCTTACGCTCCCGTTGGTCGCTCAGAATGACAAAGTAGAATCTCATAATTTGTGTTTCGCTCGGCTGCTTTAAATCCGGCTTTTTGAATATTGTTAATAATTTCATCAATTGTCGTTCTGTTTGCAACTCCCGCCGCCTTAACGACGTTCTCCTCAAGCATTGTACCACCAAAATCATTTGCGCCAAACCTTAAACTCAACTGTGCAATTTTTAATCCCTGCGTAACCCACGAAGCTTGAATATTAGGAATATTATCCAGCACCAGCCTTGAAACAGAGAGTATTTTTAAATAATCATGGGCTGTAGTGTTGAAAAAATGTTTTTGATTGTTTAATTTTGAAGAATATCCTTCAAAAGAAGCGAAAGTCCATGGAATAAATGCCGTAAAACCGCCTGTTTTATCCTGCAAATCTCTGATTTTTAAAAGATGTTCCGCTATATGTTCATAACTTTCTCCAAAACCAAAAACCATTGTGGCTGTGGTTTTTAACCCCAAATTATGTGCTGTTTCCATAATATCAAGCCATTCCTGCGAAGAAATTTTATTCGGGCTTATTTTTTGCCTGACTTCATCACATAAAATCTCCGCCCCGCCGCCCGGAATAGAAGACAAGCCGCACTCAATAAAGATTTCCAGAAGTTTTTCAGGAGTTAAATTATTGTTTTTAGCGATAAAACTTATTTCTGACGGGGAAAAAGAATGTATCGTCAAATTTACAAAATCTTTTCTCAAATTTTTTATAAGCTCTAAATAATATTCAAGAGGAATATCAGGATTCAAACCGCCCTGAAGAAGTAACTGTGTGCCGTTTACAGAAACGAGTTCGTCAATTTTTCTTTTTATTGCTTCATAATCAAGAACATAAGATCCTTTTTCGCCTTTATCCTTGTGAAAGGCACAGAACTTGCACTTACAGGTGCAAATATTTGTATAATTTATATTTCTGTCCACCACAAAAGTCACAGGCTTATCATTAGGGTGAAATCCCTGTCTTTTCTCATCCGCAAGCTGTCCAAGTTCCAGAATATTATTATTTTCAAGAAATTTTAAGACTTTTTCTTTACATATTCTCATTTTAATATTTTACCAAATAATTTGTTTATGCAGAAATTTTTTTAGTATAGTTAAACTATGATAATAAAATTACCTGAAGAAAAATTTATATATAAACCTGCTGTTAAAAACCATGATGCAATTCCAATGTGGTTTTGTTTCCCGTCAACATATATGATAGGTATGTGTTCTCTTGGATATATGCATCTTTTCAGACTTTTTGACGAAAATCCAAACGTATCCCCTGAAAGAATCTTTATTGATACCGAAAACCCTAAGCGAAGCGGAAGCGATGCCCGAAGCAGCGATGTGAAAGCGTTGACGATGCAGGGAAAACTCGTTCCAAAGCAAAATATTAAAGATATTGAAGTTATGGGATTTTCTGTATCTTTTGAGTTTGATTTTCAAGGAATTTTTTCAATTCTTAAAAAACATGAAATTCCTTTCAGGGCAAAAGATCGAAACGAAAATTATCCTCTAATTTTTGGCGGAGGTCCTGTCTTAACAACAAATCCCGAACCTTTTTCGGATTTTTTCGATATTATTGTTATAGGAGAAGGCGAAGAAGTCCTTAACGAGCTTATGAATACTTATAAAGAGGTAAGAAACTTAAGCAGAAAAGAACAATTGATTAATCTTTCAAAGATTGAAGGGGTTTATATCCCTTCTTTTTATGACTTTGAATATAGTTCTGATAGCACAATTAAGTCTATCACTCCAAATATAAAAGAGGCTCCTCAAAAAATCATTAAAAGACACATAAAAGAATTAAATCAAAGTCTATATACTCCTATACTTACTGAAAAATCAGTATTCCCCGGTATGTTTCTTATAGAAACAGCCAGAGGTTGTCCGAAAAAATGCCGTTTCTGTATGGCGAGCTACCTTACACTTCCTGCAAGATACCCTTTGTATGAAAGTATTATAGAATCAATAGAAAAAGGTCTTGAATATTCCTCCAAGATAGGTCTTTTAGGGGCTTTAATTACTGAACACCCTGATTTTGAAAAAATTTGTGAGCATATTTTAAAACTCAAAAAAGAAAAAGATTTCAAAATTTCTGTTTCTTCTCTCAGAATAGATACTATTACTCCTTTAATAGTCAAAACCCTTGTTGAATGCGGACAAAAACAAACTACAGTTGCAGTTGAAGCCGGAAGCGAAAGACTCAGAAAATTCATAGGTAAAAAACTCACCGAAGAAGATATTTTTAAGGGGGTTAAAATCGCTCATGAAAACGGTTTAACGGGTTTAAAAATTTATGGGATGATTGGTCTGCCTTCTGAAACACAGGAAGACATTGAAGAACTAGCAAACTTAATGAAAAGACTTAAAAAAGAAAATAAAGGTTTCAACCTGACTTTAAGTGTCAGTTCTTTTGTTCCAAAAGCTCAAACCCCTTTTCAATGGGAAGAAAGGACGGATGAGAAAATTATCAACGAAAGAAGTAATTATTTAAGGAAAGAACTAAATAAAAATAAGATTTTATACAAGCCTACAAGCGTTAAATGGGATTATATACAGGCAATAATCTCTCGAGGAGACAGAAGACTTTCTTACATCCTTGAAAAAGTCTATGAGCTTGGCGGAACAATTGGAAGCTGGACAAAAGCTTATAAGGATACATCAAACGAACATCCACTCCCTGATTTTAACTGGTATGCTTTAAGAAAAAGAGAATTTGAAGAAAAATTTCCCTGGGCTTTAATAGATACGGGAATTAGCAAAGAAACCTTACAAAAAGAAGTTTTAAGGGCTTATAACTAAGCCTGTAGAGCAATTATAAAACTTCAACAATGCTTAACAGTATTAACCCAAGGGTATCATAAGGTTTTTTGGTTTTTATAATAATATATAAAACTGTTAAATTATAAAAAATCCGAGGCTAATTTAAACAGTGAAAATTTTATTATTATACCCACAATATCCCGATACCTTCTGGAGTTTTAGAAAAGCATTAAAATATATTTCAAAAGAAGCACTTTTACCTCCTTTAGGTCTTTTAACGATAGCTTCTTTACTGCCTGACAAGTTTGATAAAAAATTAATAGACATGAATGTTGATAAATTAACGGACAAAGACTTATTATGGGCTGATTATGTTTTTATTAGCGCTATGATTACCCAAAAAGATTCTGTAAACAAAATAATAGCAAGATGTAAAAAATTAAACGTCAAAACAGTTGCGGGCGGACCTTTATTTACCAGCCTTCATGAAGAATTTCCCGAAATTGACCATTTTGTTCTAAACGAAGGGGAAACAACCGTTCCAATGTTTTTAGAGGACTTAAAAAACGGCGATTTAAAGCGAATTTACACGTCTGACATAAAACCTGACATAACAAAATCTCCAATCCCGCAATGGAACTTATTAAATCTTAAAAAATATTCTAAAATGCCTATTCAATTTTCGAGGGGTTGCCCTTTTGACTGTGAATTTTGCGATATAGTTAATTTAAACGGAAGAATACCGAGAAATAAAACTCCTGAACAAATTATTCAGGAAATAGAAGCATTAAATCAAGCAGGATGGTATTTATCAATTTTCATTGTAGATGATAACTTTATAGGAAACAAAATTAAAGCAAAAGAACTTCTAAAAGCTTTAATAGAATGGAGAAAAACAAGAAAAAAAAGCATAACTTTTATGACAGAAGTATCTTTGAATCTTGCAGATGATAATGAACTGCTGTCTCTTATGAGAGAAGCCGGCTTTGATACCGTATTTATCGGACTTGAAACTCCTTCAAGAGAAAGCCTTCAGGAATGCGGCAAATTTCAGAACAAAAATCGCGATCAAACACTTTCTGTCAGAAAAATTCAAAGCTACGGTATGGAAGTGTCAGCAGGCTTTATTGTAGGTTTTGACAGCGATGATTTTTCTATTTTTGCAAGACAAATAGAATTTATCCAAAAAACAGGCATTGTTGTCGCAATGGTAGGACTTTTACAGGCACTACCGGGAACAAAACTTTATGAGCGGTTAAAGAAGGAAAACCGGCTTCTTAAAGACAGCTCTGGAAATAATACTGATTTTTCAACGAATTTTCTTCCAAAAATGGACTTGAATCTTTTGATTTCAGGCTACAAGAATATAATTTCGTCTGTTTATTCTCCCGAAAACTATTATAAAAGAATAAAAACCTTTTTAGAGCATTACAAGCCTTATCATACGGAAACAATTAAATTAAAAGACTTGAAAGCTCTTATTAAATCTATATGTATATTAGGAATATTCCAAAAAAACAGGAAGTATTTCTGGGAAATATTTTTCACATGTTTATTCAAATATCCTCAATCATTCTCTAAGGCAATGACTATGACTATTTATTACGAGCATTTTAGTACTATATTTGCATAATTAAAATCTCTAAAATATTTTTAACAAAAAATGAACATTTTTGTTTTTTGCGTGTATTTATATTAAACGCAAAAAATAAATGTTTTTTAGAGTATGTATTTTAGTGAAAGGATCTTAGTTATGAAAAAGTTTCTCACAGTTTTAACAGTAGTTGCAGTTATGTCAAGTCTTTCTATAAACACTTAATTAAAACTAAAGCGGATACCAAGCTTATACTTGAAAAAAAAGAAACTATAAACAAACTTAATGAAAAATATAATGCTATTCAAGCTCAACATATGATTCAATTTGAAAAAATACTCTCAAAAGAACAAAGGGATAAATTTAAACGCATAAAAACACGGCTTTTTATTAACGATTAAAAAATATTCTAAAATTGTCTCATTGATCTGCACAATCCAAAAAAGACAACTCACCGCCATTTTTTCCACAAAAAGAAATGGCTTTTTCTTTTTCTATAGAACACATCCAGTCATTACAAACCCTTATAAACCTTTCGCGGGAGCTAATATAAAGGTCTTCCGCATGAAAATTACCATGAAAAACAGTCAAAGACTTTCTTTCATGTGCTTTATCATATAATTTTTGTGAATGCCACGGATGAACAGTCGGATCATTTCCACCTGTCAAAAATAAAATCGATGCCGATTCTATTTTTTGAATTATGTCTATCGGATTTATTTTTTTTAATAAAATATTTCCGGGACGTATAGAAAGACTTCTCCACAGCTCAAATTTTTTAAAAGTAGGAATAAAAGCTTCTTTTTTAAAAAAATGATTTTCAATTTTATCAAAGCTTACGGGTGCGCTTACTGCTATTAGTGAATTTATATCATTATGTTTCGCTGCATGAATTATAGAAATTGCCGCCCCTAAAGAAAATCCAAGTAAACTTATTTTTGAATATCTTTGTTTTGCATAATTTATGACAGCTTTTATATCTGCAGGTTCGTTTGCCGTAAATGTATAAAATCCCGAACTTTTACCATGTCCCCTAAAATCCATTGTTATTACGTCATAATTTTCAAAAAAATCTCCCGACATGGCTTTAAAAACAGTTGAATCTTTGCACATATACCAGCCATGCGCAATTATAACAACCGAATCTCTTTCTTTATCATAGTGATTTATGGCGATTTTGATATTATCTTCTGTTTTCAGGAATTTTTCCTTAAAAATCGGGCTTTTTCTCAAAAAATCGCTCCTTGATTACTAAAATAAAGTATAATTAATTTTTCATACTTAATTCATTATCGTCTTTTTTTATTTTTTTTGACCAACTTAAAAATTTTTTCATGCGAAAAGCGATTATTTCCTATATTATGTTTATAGGGTTTTAAGGAAATAACAAAAAATTTTAAAATATTTTTATCACCCACCCCCTACCCCCTCCCTCAAGGAAGGGGAGGAAAATAGAAAGGGCTGCGCCCTTTACCTTCTTTTAAGATACGTATAAATTTTTTATTTGTTCCTTAATATTTTTACATGCGCCTGTAGCTCAGCTGGATAGAGTGACGGCCTCCGAAGCCGTAGGTCACCGGTTCGAATCCGGTCAGGCGCAGTTTTTATTTAATCCAAAATAAAGCCAAGCTCATGAACTTTGTCCATAAATTCATTAATATCAGTTGATTTTATAAAATAAGTTTCGTATAAAGCATTTAATTTATTTATAATAATTTTTCTGTTATACCAATCATCATGAGCAGTTGTGATTATTACCCGCAGCCTATCCATTTCCCAAATATTTTTTTCGGATTCAAGCCGTCGTATTGACCGCAAAACTTCACCGCCATCCATATCAGGCATTATAATATCAAGTACCATAAGCTGATAAGGACACCCTTGTTCTATAGATTCTTTATACGCTTCTAAAGCACTTTTCCCGTTATCTACAAAATCGCATTGCCCATGTTTTAAAAGTTCTGCTTTGAATATATTTCCACAAATTTTATCATCATCAACAACAATACTTTTCATTTTTTAAGTTTTTCCTCCATACTTATCAATGCAAAATTGTTTATAAATAAGTATTTTTCTCAGTTTATTTTATTATTATCTCTTTAAACATTTTATTACATATATAATAAATTATGCAAATTTAAGTTCTTAAAAGGGGGGCTTAAAAAATTATATTACGCCTTCTCAAAAGACACAGTAATAAGCTAAATTTTTAACAGCTTTTTCTCCGTAAAATCTGGTAAAAAACATCTTCCAAATCCCAAAAGGATCATAAGGAATTACTTTATAAGGAAATTTTTTCTCTTTAGTCTTTTTTATAAAGTTCAAATAAAGTTTTATACGCCAGTGTTTCCCGTATTTATCGCTCAAAATCCTTTTCATTTCGGCAGCAGCTTCTGCCCTGTAAGTAATTAATGATTCTCCTCCTACATTTTTTTTGTAACCCAAGTTTCTATTCCATTTTACGGGAAGCTTATGGTCAAGAATCCACCATAGTTCATTCTTTGCTGATTCATACCCGAGCTCATGTGTTGTTACCCAACCTCTTTGCGCTCTAGGTTCAAAAAATCCCGTTTTATTTATACGCGTTTTTTCAATAAGTTCATGACTTATTAAAGGTGCTATACATTCACACCAACAGCATACAGAATAATTATAACGGGGGTTTTCTTTATATTCTTGATGTTTTATAGTCTCATCAGAAATCAAAGCAGGGGAGAGTATACCGACTTTGACATTATTTCTTGTTACAACATCAAGAGATTGATTTAATCTTTCTTTGTAGTTTATTTCTTCAAGAAGTTCACTGCTGGTGTTTATAATCCAGTAATAATCTGCCGGAAAATAATCCATAGCATAAAGCAAAGCCATTTTTGTCTGCCCGACTGCTTTAATATTTTTAGGCAGAATAAAGTTTGCTGATTTTGATTGAGGCATAATATCAGAACCGTTATCAACGGAAATTATATCTTCAAAACCGTCTCTCACAAGTTTTTCATAAATTTTATCTGTTTCTTCCGGCTGATTGTAATTCAAAACAATCGGAAGGATTCGTCTGGTATTCATAATTTTTCTAATGTCTGGTTTTTTAAATTCAACTCTTTTAGTAACAAATCGGGATTAACTTCCCGTAACACATTCCTTTTTTATTTTATATAAGCTTCTCGCTGATTTTATCTTGAACAAATAACTCTTGCAACATGGACACCGGAAGCGGAAGCCTGAATTAAGCCTCTTGTTACTCCTGCGCCATCTCCAATCGCAAATAAGTTTTTGATTCCCTGTGTTTCAAGCTCATTGCTTAATTTCACTCTTGCGCTGTAAAACTTAACTTCAATGCCATAAAGAAGTGTGTATCTTGACGCTACACCGGGAGCTATTTTATCAAGCGCTTCGAGCATTTCAATTATGCTTGTTAAATGCCTGTGAGGAAGCACAAGACTTAAATCTCCCGGAACAGCCGCTGAAAATGTAGGAACAACAGTTCCCTGTTTTATTTTTTCAGGAGTAGACCTTCTTCCGTCAAGCAAGTCACCGAACCTTTGGACTAAAAGCCCGCCTCCCAACATATTAGCAAGTCTTGCTATGTGTTGACCGTAAGCTATAGGCTCATTAAAAGGTTCTGTAAATTTTTTGCTCACAAGAAGCGCAAAGTTTGTATTTTTTGTTTTTTTATTTGCCCAACTATGACCATTAACCGTTGTTATGCCTTCATAATTTTCGCAAACAACTTCTCCATGAGGATTCATGCAGAATGTTCTTACATCATCCCCAAAAGTAGGGGCATTATAAATAAGTTTTACTTCATAAAGTTTGTCTGTAAGCTCTTCCATGACAGGAGCGGGAAGTTCTACCCTTACACCAACATCTACAGCATTATTTTCAAGAGGAATTCCAAGCTTGCCTAATTCTTGCGTAAGCCATTCTGCGCCGACTCTTCCAGGTGCAATAATTACATTTTTCGCAAGTATTTTTTGACCTTTGTTTGTAGTAAATCCTTTTACTTCACCATCTTCAACGATTAAAGATTCAGCAATCTCGTTAGAATAAACTTCTGCGCCTTCTGCAACAGCTTTTTGATACATACTGTCAAGAACAGCAAGACTTCTTTCAGTTCCAAGATGTCTTATAGGCGAATATATGAGTTTTAATTCCGCTAAAGTTGCCCTTCTTTCAATATCAGAAATTATATCTGAATTTGCACCATAAACAGTTTCCGTTGCGCCATGTTCAAGATAAATATTGTCTGTATAAGAAATTAAGTCCTCAAGAACTTTTCTATCCATATAATCAAGGAGATTTCCTCCGACATCTGGTGTCAAAGTAAGTTTTCCGTCACTAAAAGCTCCTGCTCCACCCCATCCACAAAGCAAATTACATGTTTTACACGGCGGACATTTATATCCGTTTCTGGTTAAACACTTTCTTTCAGTAATTTTTGGTCCTTTTTCAAAGATTGCCACTTTCCAATCAGGTTTAAGTTTAATGATTTCAAGCGCAGAAAAGATTCCGGCAGGTCCTGCTCCAATTATAGCTACATCATACACGATACATATATCCTTTATTTTAATTTACTCTTTAACCCAAGACTTTTTATTATAATCTAAACCATGTAATATCTTAAATCAAAGACAGAAATAGTATTATAAGTTTTGTGAAATTTTTTCAAACCCAAAAAAGATTTATGCTTTATAATAAAAAATAATAATTTCTTTACAAAAAGGCAAAAAATGACCGGACAGACAAATAGTTTTAATAAAAGACTGGCTTTTACTCTTGCTGAAGTCTTGCTTACTCTGACTATTATCGGAATAATTGCCTCTTATACAATTCCTGACTTAATCCAAAACATACAGAATCAACAATTAAAAATAGCCTGGAAGAAAAAATATTCGGAAATTTCTCAGGCAACCAATCAAATTATTGAAGACCGGGGTTCCATGATTGGAATTGATACTACTACTACTGATGCTCAGGCGCTAAGAAATTTGTATAAAGGAAAAATAAATACACTAAGAGATTGCGTTTTCGCTGATCAAAGGGGGCTTTGTTGGCATAATAACGGATACTGGTATGATTATGATGGCGTAACCCCTTTAACCACAGGGGCAATAAGCATTGGTCAATCTTCAGTGTTACCTGACGGCAGTTTTCTTGCATTTCATCTTGTATCAGACACTTGCACTTATTCTCTGGGAGGAACGGGTTTTACAGATATGTGCGGGTGGCTTTATATTGACACAAACGGATTTAAAGGACCAAATACACGCGGTAAAGATATTATGGAAATTTATATATTTAAAGACAGAATTAAACCTCAAGGTGTTTATGGCAACAGCAGTACAATCAATAAAGAAGCTGCATTATTGTTACAGTAAAAACTTTCTCCAATAGATTCACAATTATTATTTTCTATTAAATTTAATAAATTTTTTAAATAAAGGCATTTTTTTATGACCTTATGTTTTTTATTATACAAGTCAAAACTATAAGGTTAAAAAATATGCGATTAAATGCAAACTTTAAATCTGATTTTTATAATCAACAACCTTCTTTAATGCGCTCTAAATCTCAAAAACTTTCTTTTGGTTATAAAATTGTAAAAGTTTCTCCGGAAAAACTTCAAACAATTTTAAAAGAATTTGAAGAAACATTTCAAATAAGTGATAAAAAAATCGTTCCTGACTTTTTAAAAGATATAGATATTCAAAAAGTTTTAAGACCTCTAAATGGTATTCCTCCTGCATTTAACCAAAAATCAAAACCTTTAGTTGAATGGCAGCCGCAAATGGACTTGCAAGATGCCAACAGGTGGAGTTTAAACAGTGTCTTCAGACAAGATTTTTATCATGGCACATCAAAAGAACATCTTGAAAAAATACAAAAAAACGGTTTTAACCCCAATTTAAGCAGCGAGCTTGAATGCGGCGGAGGAATTTATGTTACTCCCAATATTAATGAAGCAAAAGAATATGGTGACGGAACAATCGCAACAATGAAAATAAATGTTGCAAATCCTTTAATTATTGATACACCTAATATTATAGAATTTAATAAATTAAGAACAAAGTTTTCTGAAACAATAGAAACTTTTTCAAAAGAACGAAATTATTCAAATGAAGAAAAACAGGCTCTTTTTAACGAACAACTGAGAAGATTTTTCACAAGACACGGCTTTGACATGATTAAAAACCAAACTTATAATCATTACATAGTATTAAATCCTAAAGACATAGCTTTGCTGAAAAATTAAAACACTATTTTTAAAAAAGCCCTTAATTTTAATTTATACTATAATTTTAGACAGCGTGTTTATAAATTCATAAAAAGGTGGGTAAGGCTTGCTCGTTTTTCGGGAACTAAAAGAAAATTTGCTTGAATCTTCCGCTCTTGCGTTAGGATTTTTTGACGGGGTACACCTCGGACACCAAAAAGTTATTCTCAATGCAGTTAAAAAAGCTCAAGAACTTGAAACAACTTGTGCAGTTGTAACTTTCTCCAAACATCCCCGTCATGTTATTTCTAAATCTTCCCCGAGTTTGCTTATTCCTCTGGAAGAAAGGCTTGAACTTTTTGAAAGTCTCGGTGTTCAGGTTGCTATTGTGCTTGATTTTAACGAAAATCTTGCAAAAATGACTGCGAAAGAATATCTTGAAAAAGTTTTGATAGGCTGTTTAAACGCAAAAAGTATTACAATCGGCTACAACCACAAATTCGGGCAGCAAAGCTGCAAACACAAACAACCGGATTCATGCACTAAATCACCTGATGAAAACGAGGAAAATAAATTAGGAAACGGTAAATTCCTTGAAGAATACAGCAACAAATACGGCTTTGAAGTAAACATTATCTCCCCCGTTAAAATAGACAATCACGTTGTAAGCAGCTCTATTATAAGAAAATTCTTACTAAACGGTGATGTTGATTCTGCCGCAAAATTTTTAGGCAGACCTTTTAAAGTAAAAGGCACAATAATTCACGGACAACATCTTGGAAGAACGCTGGGATTTCCTACTGCAAATCTCCTTATACCTGATGAATTAATTATTCCTTTAAACGGAGTATATTCAGGTCTTGTTAAAATAGACTCGAAAGAGTATCATGCTGTAATTAACATTGGTAAAAGACCTACTATAGGCGATCTTAAAAAAGACCTTATAGAAGCCCATATTCTTGATTTTAACGAGGATATTTACGGCAAAATTATTGAAGTATCTTTTCTCAAAAGAATACGAGATGAAATAAAATTTAATTCTTTAGAAGAATTAAAAGTTCAAATAAAAAAAGATTGTGAAATTGTTCACTCCTCAACTAAAATTTGTTTTCAGCAAAATTTATAAAAATAAGCTCTTTAAAAAAACCGGGTAATTATAAATATGAAAAAAATACTAATTTCAGGATATTACGGCTTTGATAATTTTGGGGACGAGGCGATTTTACATGTTATAGTCTCCGAATTAAAAAAACACCTTAATAATCCTAAAATAACAGTAATTTCAAAAAATCCGGCAAAAACAAAAAGGACATACGGCGTAGACTCAATTTATACTTTTAATTCAAAAGAAATTATACAAAAAATGAAAGCCTGTGACACTTTTATCAGCGGAGGAGGCAGTCTTCTTCAAGATGTAACAAGCTGCAGAAGCTTTCTTTATTATCTGGGTCTGATTTTCCTTGCAAAATATTTCGGAAAGAAAACAGTAATTTTT
>Ga0209340_1001512_pt1 | contig 16303 bp, 12 predicted proteins | sample EPASupsiteSAE323_FD_187266 | JGI IMG/M metagenome (GOLD analysis project Ga0209340, IMG submission 187266) | Bioremediated contaminated groundwater from EPA Superfund site, New Mexico - Sample SAE3-23 (SPAdes) (version 2) | ecosystem: Environmental > Aquatic > Deep subsurface > Groundwater >... | reverse complement strand
GATATCATGATTGAAGGAATTAAAAAGGCGCATGTAGAAATTAAGAAAATCGTATCTTTTATTGATAGTATTGTAAAAGAAGTTGGCAAGCCTAAATTTGAATACCCATCATCTGAAGTTGATAAAGATATGTATGATGCTGTTCAAAATTTCGCCCAGGCTAAAATGCATGATGCTGTTCAAGCTACAGATAAACAAGTTAGAGACGATAACTTAGCAAAGTTAAACGAAGAGGTACAAGCATATTTTGTAGAACAATATCCAGAAAAAGAAGTTAAAATTTCAGAATGTTTGCATAAGCTTGAAAAGAAAATGGTTAGAAAACTTATATTAGAAGAAGGCATACGTCCAGATGGAAGAAAAATGAATGAAATCAGAGCACTATCTGCCGAAGTTGGAATTCTGCCACGCACACACGGCTCAGGATTATTTAGCAGAGGTCAGACGCAGGTTCTTTCAATTGCAACACTTGGAACAATTGGTGAAGCTCAAATACTTGATGGTATAGAGGATGAAGAATCGAAAAGGTATATGCATCATTATAATATGCCTCCATACAGCATAGGTGAAGCAAAAACATCTCGCGGACCTGGTAGAAGAGAAATCGGGCATGGTGCACTTGCAGAAAGGGCTCTCGAACCTGTTATTCCTAGTGAAGCAGACTTTCCTTATTCAATCCGAGTAGTTTCTGAAGTGTTAAGCTCAAATGGTTCTACATCACAAGGAAGTGTATGTGCAAGTACTCTTGCTCTTATGGATGCTGGTGTTCCACTAAAGGCTCCAGTTGCAGGTATTTCCTGCGGTCTTGTAACGGATGAAAACAATCCAGAAAAATATGTTATTCTAACAGACATTCAAGGAATAGAAGATTTTTATGGAGATATGGATTTCAAGGTTGCAGGAACAAAAAATGGTATTACTGCAATTCAAGTTGATACTAAAATTGATGGACTATCTGAAAGTATAATCTCAGATGCTATATATGATACAAAAAAATCAAGAGATTATATTCTTAATGAAATTATGCTAAAAGCCATAAATGAACCAAGAAATGAATTGTCATTATATGCTCCGAAGATTATTACTATAACAATAGATCCTGATAAGATTAGAGAAGTAATCGGACCTGGTGGTAAGATGATTAACAAGATTATCTCAGAAACAGGAGCTAAGATTGATATAGAAGATGATGGTAGAGTATTTGTCTCTTCATCTGATATAAGCAAAGCAAAAAAAGCTTTACAGATAATAGAAGGAATAGCAAAAGACATAGAAGTTGGACAAATTTATCTTGGCAAGGTTCAAAGAATAATGCAGTTTGGAGCTTTTGTAGAAATTGCTCCAGGAAAAGAAGGCCTTGTTCATATCTCAAAACTTGATTTCAGCCATGTTGAAAAGGTTGAAGATGTTGTAAATATAGGTGACGAAATAATGGTTAAAGTAGTAGAAATAGATAAGCAGGGAAGAATAAACCTTTCTAGAAAAGATGCTATGCAAAAGCCTGAAGACGGGCAGAAATAGTATTTAATATTAAAATTTATAAAAATCAAACAGGTACAATTTGTGCTTGTTTGATTTTTTTTGCCTTTTTTAAGTTAAATTAACTGGATAATAGATTTTTTAAACGGTTATCTTAACAATATCAGAAAATTTATGATTTAATGTTTACGGGAATTATATTATGTTAACTGGAGGGTCTTTTGTGCTGACATTTAAAAGAAAAAGGCAAGTAAATAAGTATATATTATTTTCCCTATTAACATTCTTTGTAATTTTCCTATTTGTTTATTTACAAGCTTTAACAGAAATACCCAATCAGCTTTTAATAATCGATGGAAAAGAGTATGTTTTTGATTTTAAAATGCCTTTTACGGTTAATCTTTATCAAGATAAAAAGGTTGATTTAAAACTTAATGGAAATGATATTAATAATGGTATAACAAACCTTAATATGATGAAACAGTTTACTTTATTAACTAAAACTAATAAAGATTCTAGAGTAAATATCAATCTCAAGATGTTTGGATTTATACCTTTAAAAACTATGATGATTAATGTTGTTCCAAATAAGACAGTTATACCTTGTGGCAATTCAATAGGAGTAAAAATTCATACTAATGGTGCACTTGTTGTTGGAACTACAAGTGTATTAAGCAGTGATGGTAAGTATTATGAACCATTTAAATCATCAAATATTAATATAGGAGATTATATAATAAAAATTAATGATCTCCAGATAAAAGATATTTCTCAAGTTACATCCATAATAGAAAAATCGTTGGGACAAACAATAAAATTAGAAATCAAAAGAAATGGTCGTATAATATATACAACAGTAAAGCCATGCAAATCTCAAGATGGTATATATAGGATTGGTATCTGGCTTAGAGATAGCACTGCTGGAATAGGGACACTCACATTTTATGATAAAGATAACGGTATATATGGTGCTTTAGGTCACGGAATAACTGACATAGATAGTGGCATGCTTATGACAATTAATAATGGCGAAATTGTGCCTTCAAAAGTAATTTCAGTAAAAAAAGGGTATAGGGGTAAACCGGGCGAATTAAAGGGGATGTTGATGGAACATTATGGTAAAAGCAATATTATTCAAAATACTGAATACGGTATTTATGGAAAAATTGATAAAAATTCAACAATAATACCCCACAATAAAGCTCTTCCAATAGCTCTTCGCAATGAAATAAAAGAAGGTCCAGCGCAGATTATAACAAATATAAACGGTAGCGATTTGAATATTTATAATATAGAAATTCAAAAAGTATTTTTGCAAAATATTGATTCATCAAAAAATCTTATAATAAAAATCACGGATGAAAGACTTCTTAATTATACTGGAGGAATTGTTCAAGGCATGTCAGGAAGTCCAATTATTCAAAATGGCAAATTAATTGGCGCTGTAACTCATGTATTAATTAATGATCCTACAAGAGGTTATGGTGTTTTTATAGAATCAATGATCCAAAAGGCTGATAGTATGATTAATAAACAGCTAGAAGAAATGCCTGCTGCAAGTTGATTTTGTTCGATGACTACTGGGCCTCAATCTTAGAGCTTCAAGGTCGGTGATACGTAACATGGATAACGGCTTCTAAGACTTGTATGGGGCACACACAAGGTGAACAATGATTTCTAAGTTGTAGAATCCAACTTGAAATTATAAGCCAAAACCGCCATCCAAATCTAAGAATCCTGTTTATATTCATCACGTAGTTTGAATTCCTTAAGAGCTTTGCGTTTTCTTTCCATATTGAGTTCTGCATAGTGTTTTCTGGTTGTTTCCACACTTTTATGACCTAACAATTCTGCAACAAGGTAAACATCGCCAACTTCATTATAAAGATTGGTACCAAATGTTCTTCTTAATGAGTGAGGAGTAATGTTTTTTATAATACCACATTTTTTTGTGTATTTTTTTATCATATTCCTGACCGACTTTTCATCCATACGTCGTTCTTGAGTCGAAAGGAATAAGGCACTTTCATGTTCTGGACTCAAACCTTTAATCTGAATACGTTCTTCATAATACTTTCTTATAGCATTAATTACTTCATCGTTACAGTAAATTATTTCTTCATTTTGACCTTTTCTAGTTACTTTAAAATGAGTTTCCTTAAAGTTTATATCGTTTATATTTAGATTTACAAGTTCAGATACACGAATTCCTGTTCCGAGAAGTGTTGTAGCAATAGCCAAGTCTCGAATTTTAGTTACTTCATGAAAAGCTTTTTCCTTTTTTGTAAGGCCCAAGCCTTTTTCAATAGTGTCTAAAAAGGTAACAACTTCATCAACGGAAAGCTTCGATTTAATTTTATCGCTTATTTTAGGCATTCTTACTAATTTTGTAATATCTTTTTCTATTAATTCAGAAGAGAATAAATAATCAAATAAGGACCTAAGGGAAGAAAGTTTTCGCATCTTACCATGATTATCATTTTGTACTCTTAGATTAATATCTTTGCCAGTTTTAGTAGAGTATAAAACTGAATAATCTTCCAAATGAAGAAGATAATCTTCTATGTCAATTTTTTCCAATTGTTTAATATGCGCAAGAGTAAAATCTTTAATAGTATTAACAGATTTATATTTAGGTAAAGTTTTTAGAAACTCAAGAAATTTTTTTGAGTCTTTACAATATGCAATCTTTGTATTTATTGCTGTAGTATTTTTAATATATCTTTGGACAAAATTAAATACGAAATCCGGGAGCTCAGATAAACGTAAACGTAGCTCATCTAATTTTTTAGTATTACTATTTATAGGCATTAGATAAAACCCCTTAAATTATGCATTTGTTTATATGAATTATACTATTTCCTTGCTTAAATTACAATACATCTATTCTATAAAGTTTTCTTTACAGAATAGATGTATTTAAAGTATGTCTCTACCTTATGCGTGTTTTTAAGAATTTTTTTGTATTTCTTCTTTTAAATATAAAATTATCAATAATAAAAAATATTCTATGCTCTATTTTCTTCTTACAACTGTTCACAAAGATAAATCCATTTATTTTAATTCATATGAAAATCCTTTAAATTCATTCTGTGCATCTTTGAACAGCTGTATTATTTTTTTAGCGTATTCTCCAAGAAATTCTTTGGATACGTCAAAATCTTTCCATATAATCACAAGGGGTACTTCTTTTTCTTCGCTTAAAACGTCCCACAGAGCGTCGAGATTTTCGCCATAATAGCTTGGTAAATCAAGTTCTTCTTTTAGTATATTATGAAGTATTTTTATACTTGTAACTTTACTTCCATCTATTATTACATTTTTCATTTTGTTTCTCCTTAATTAATATATCCTTTGAAATGTCTTATAATGATTAATTGTTTTATATACAAGCCCGTCATTTGAGTATAATATTCTTTTTCCATTTCTAAAACCTATTCTATAGTCAATATCCGCTTCGTACCATATTCTTCCATCAATATCAGGTAATACTTTTTCTCTATTGGTGAATACATCTCCACCTATACTTTTTCCCGGAGCTACCAATGCAAGGTTTCCTAAGTTTGAATCCCAACCCAATTTTTTGGCTTGCGCTTTAGTTATAAAATTATCAGGCAGCTTTCCATTTGCTACTATATAATCTGCTACTTCTTTAAAGCCTATTAAAGGTTTTTTAATTTCTTTTAATGATGTTACACGTCCATCATTTGATATAGGATTCTCCTTAACTTTTATTTCGGTTCCTCTATCATATCTTCTGTCATTATCATTCTTCATTTCTTGTTCTATTGAATAGCAGCCTGAAATAAATAACAACGAAGCAATCATAATTAAAGCAATCAGTAAGCGTATGAACCTTTTCATGATATAAGATTCCTCCTTCATCTCTTGTTTATCAAAGCAACGTTAAACTTATTCAGATATACAATATAATTATACTACATTTATTTTTATAAAGCATCATATTATTAATCTAACCTTATATTTTATTAGCCATTGATTAATTTGCAGAATGTAGGCATAAAGCTGCGGAATATTCATCAATTGCCCAAACCATGGAGAATCAGTTTTCATTGTATCATTATTAAGCATATTTAATAAATAACCAGTATCAATCAACGAATGTACAGGCATGGTACTATCTTCTAATATTTCTCTTAGCGCATTTTTAACCGCAATATAATAAGACGGATTATGGGTCTTGGGATAAGGACTTTTCTTGCGCTCAATTATACTATTTGGTAAAACACCTTTTAATGATTGCCTTAGCAATCCCTTTTCTCTGTTATTTAAATACTTTATTTTCCACGGAATATTCCATACATATTCCATTAATCTATGATCACAAAAGGGAACTCTGACCTCCAGTCCTGTTGCCATACTCATCCTATCCTTTCTATCAAGAAGGGTTGTCATAAACCATTTTATGTTTAGATAGAATATTTGTTTCATCCGCGCTTCTAAAGGGTTCTCTCCCTCTACTTCTGGCACATCTCTCAAGGTATCCTTGTATCTTGAATTAATATATTCCTCGGTATCAACCTTCTCTCGCAGATATGGAATCATAATATTCTTTCTAAGAGCTATATTTTTCGACCAAGGAAAAGTCTCAGAATTTATTAATTCATCTTTGGTAAACCAAGGATATCCTCCGAATATCTCGTCAGCACATTCGCCTGACAAGGCAACTGTTGCATGTTTTTTTACTTCTTTACAGAATAGATACAGTGAAGAATCTATGTCTGTCATTCCAGGTAAATCTTTTGCACACACTGCATCATCAAGAGCCTCAAATAACTTTGGCGTGTCAATTGTAATGTAATGATGATACGTTCCATACATTTTTGAAACTGTTTCAATCCACGCTTCATCTGAATCAGGTTCAAATGAATTTGGTGTAAAATATTTATCGTTATCTTTATAACCTATTGAAAAGGTATGTAACTGATTACCGTTTTTGTTAAATTCGTTTGCTGCAAAAGCCGTGATAGCACTTGAATCGAGTCCACCAGATAGAAATGTACAAACTGGAACATCTGCTGTAAGCTGCCTTGTTATTGAATTCTTAAGTAATTCTTTGAGTGTTATAATAGTTGTTGGGATATCATCAATGTGCTGATAACTTTTAAAATCCCAGTATTTTGTTATATACTTTCCTTCTTTTGTATACTTCATTGAATATCCGGGTTTTAATTCAAATATGTTTTTGAATACTCCGCAGCCAGGCGTACGTGCTGGTCCAATCAGAAACAATTCGGAAATTCCGTTTATATCGATTTCCGGTTCTACTGCTGGATGTGCAAGAAGAGATTTTATCTCAGAAGCAAAGATTAAGCCTGTATCCAATTCTCTATAGAATAAAGGCTTTACCCCCGCTCTATCCCTCGCAATAAATAATGTTTGTTCGTTCTGATCCCAAATACCAAATGCGTATATTCCATTAAGTTTATCTACACAGTTCTCTTCCCATTCAATATATGATACCAGAAGAACCTCCGTATCAGATTTCGAATAGAATTTGTGTCCTTTTGCAATTAGTTCATTTCTTAATTCTTCTGTATTATATAATTCTCCGTTATATGTAATTATATATTTATTATTAAAAAACTCTCTTATCATTGGCTGACTTCCGCCTTCAGGGTCGACAACAGTTAATCTTCTGTGTCCTATTAACGCTTTATCAGATACCCATACTCCCTCTGCATCAGGACCTCTCTTGTCAAGAAGTCTTGTCATTTTTAGAATAGTTTCTTCGTTATTTTTTAAATTGATCTCCCAATCAATCCACCCAGCAATACCACACAAATTAATCACTCCAAGATTATATTCCTATTATAATATGCTTAACTTTATCCTAAGATAACTATTATAACGTTATAATACAAAAAACCGACACTTAATATGCGTGTCGGTTTTTGAAGAATTACTTAATATGCGTTGCCATGACTGCACCTTCTATTACGCCTTCTGAATTTCTCTTGAAAGCTCCAAATATTGAAAGTGCGTCAGTATCAGGATATTGTGAATGCTTATCGATTTCAAATCTGTAGTAGCCCTTTTCATCAAATGCTTCTTCCAGCTGTGCTGGTATTTTTTTAAGAAGCTGCTGTTCGATAATACTTTTAGGTCTACTTAAATCAATATCCACGCTAATTTCCTTAACAACGGATTCCTCCTTATCTTCTACCTTAAAAAATCCTTTTGCCAAAATTTTCAGCTCCATGTTTATTCTCCTTTCATACGACTTGATAAGGTATATAAAATACCCATCCTTTAAACAATTAGACAGCAATATAAAGATTATATAATCGCTGTAAAAATATTTCAAGCATAAACATATAAAAATAGCATTGACATCTCTATTAAAAAAAACGGCTATTATTAGCCGCGTATCTTTCTGATTTTCGCTTTACTTTTTGCCGAAGTATCAAGAATCTCTCTTGCGTGTTTCAAAGTCGTTTCTGTAATATTTGAAGTTCCGGATATCTTGGCGATTTCTTTTTCCCTATCTTCATGTTGTATTAATCGCAATAGCGTTTTTGTTTTACCTGAATCAATCTGTTTTTCAATAACATAATGTGAATCTGCCATCGAAGCTATTTGTGCAAGATGCGTAACGCAAATCACCTGGTGTTCACTTGATATGTAAGCAAGCTTTTCTGCAACTGCATATGCTATTTTTCCGCTGATTCCAGAATCAATTTCGTCGAAAATTAATGTAGGCTTATTATCAACCTTTGCTAATATAGTCTTTATTGCTAGCATTATCCTAGCCATTTCTCCCCCTGAAGCAATTTTATTTAGAGGTTTTAATTCCTCACCTATATTGGGAGAAATATAGAATTCCACATTATCAAGACCATTTTTGTTAAATTTATATAATCCCTTTGAATCAATAGATTGATTGAATTCAATTTTTACAATAAATTTTGTACTCTTCATTTCAAGTTCCATTAACTCGTTTACAATCTTTTCAGAAAGGATCATACTCATTTCGCTTCTTAGTTTAGTCATTATTTTTGATAGTTCATAAAGTTCATCGTTTAATAAGGCAATTTCTTTATTTATTTCTATGAAACGTTCTTCCAGATTCGACATTGATATAAGTTCATTCTGTAAATCATCGTTATAACGGATAATTTCTTCAACAGTTTTTCCGTATTTTCTTTTTAGCCTCGTAATAAAATCAAGTCTTTCTTCTATTTGTACTAATTTTGCTGGGCTATACTCAACTTCATCTCTCCAAGCTCTTAAATCTCTTGATATTTCTTCAAGATTATAACTTATTTCAGTAAGTGCATTTGCTGCTTCGGAATAACTCTCATCAAATACTGCTATTTTATTAATATCTTTTAGAGTATTGCTAATCATAGATAAAACTGAATAACCATTTATGCCATTACCTGAAAGGGTTTCATATGAATTAGATAAGCTAATGTTGATTTTTTCTGAATTTGATAGTTTAAGCCTTGATTCACTAAGCTCCTCTTCTTCTCCCAAAACAAGATTGGCTTTTGATATTTCATCTATTTGAAAGCTTAGCATGTCAACTTTTTTTGCTATTTCCGCAGGACTTCCTGATAATTCAACAAGCTCTGTGTTAAGTGATTTTAAATGATTTAATTTATTTCTGTATTCATTCTTAACATTAAGTATTTCTTCTCCAATGAAGCTATCCAGATATTCTATATGATTGTTTACTTCCAATAGTGATTGGTTCTCATTCTGGCCGTGAATATCAACAAGCTTTTCGCCCAAACATTTGAGCATTGAAACAGTAACCATTCTTCCATTTACTTTACATATATTTTTGCCATTTGAGTAGAATTCTCTTACTGCCAGAACTGAATCATCATCAATTTCGAAGCCAAGCTCTATTAACTCGTTAATTTTATTCTCATCCTTTATTATAAATAAAGCTTCTATTACTGCTTTTTCCTCACCTGTGCGGATTATATCTTTTGAAAGCCTTCCCCCTATAATAGCAGTTATAGAATCAATAACAATTGATTTACCTGCACCTGTTTCACCCGTAAGTATATTTAGGCCAGTACCAAGATCCAATTCAATTTTTTCTATAAGAGCAACGTTTTGGATTAAAAGCCTTGAGAGCATATCTTATCCTTCCCTTTTTGTTTAGGAATGACAAACATTCCTTAGTTTCTTAAAAATAACTTTTTTCTAATAGTATCAAAAAAGTTCTTATCTGGCAGCTTAATATAATCTAGTGAAAATTTTGATTTCTTAATCTCTATCAAGTCTGAACCCTTCAATTTAAAGGTTTTCTGTCCATCCAATGTTAAAATACACTCATTTTGGTTTTTGTCATTAACAGCCAAGGTTACAATTCTTTCATCAGATATAATTAGAGAACGTGCATGAAGAGTATGCGGGCAAATTGGCGTTGCAAGAATCAAGTTCATATCAGGTTCAACAATTGGTCCCCCAGCCGAAAGAGAATAAGCCGTAGAACCCATAGGGGTTGAGACAATGAGACCATCCGCAGGATATTCATCTATCTTCTGCCCATCAAGCATTATTCTTATATTTATCATCCTTGAAATGGCACCTCTTGATATTACAACATCGTTCAATACAACATTGGGTTCTGTATTTGTTGAATCATTAAGTATTCTAGCTTCTAGAAGCATTCTTTCTTTAATGGTTATGTTTCTTTCCGATAGAAGCTTGGAAACCATGTCTATGTCTTGTTTATCTGCTTCTGTAAGAAATCCTAGATGTCCAATATTAATTCCTAAAATTGGTTTTTTATATTTGCTGGCCTTTTTTGCCACTCTAAGAAATGTTCCATCCCCACCCAAAGAGATAACAGCATCACAACTACTAACTACATTATCTTCGTTGATTCTTGTACATTTTATATCTGATAATACCAATGTATTTTCTGGCAGTAATAGCTCAAGTCCATATGACAGTAACTTTTTTGAAACAAGTCTGGTTACTTCAAACTCTTTATCTTTTTCAACATTTGTAATTATTCCAATTTTCAATCTCAGCCCACCTTATATTAATATAACGGAAAATACTGAAGACCAAATAATGTCCTCGCTCTTTATTAGAATAACAATAAAGAATGCTAAAATCAAATAATTTTCAGTATTCTTTACCAGTTTTTTAAAATATAAAATAAGAAAAAAAGAAAGCCTTACGGCTTAACATTATTCCCCCTTTATATTTTTTAAGCAGCAACAAAATTGATTTTTGACATACATGATTTAATAATATAATTGTTAACTATAGTACAGGTCTGTATTGCATAGAGTATGTCGTTGGTTACTGAAAATGCTTCATTTTTATAGTTATTGTATCTCGAGTGAATAAATTCAGAGACGCAATTTTCGGAACTTATTACTAATTCATTATCACAAAGATACTTTTTTAACTTACGTATTTTAATTTTCCTACAAATATTATCTATCCTTTTTTCATAAATAAGATGAGCAATAAGGCTTTTTTTTACTAGATTCTTATTATGAGGCATACAAAAAAAATCAGCAATATAATGGTCAACTATTCCTAACTTGACAGCAAAATCCTTACTCTGTAAATCTTTGATGCTAAGAGTATTCTCAATTAGTGATTCGATTTCTGATATTATATAATTTGATGAACTTAAATAATTATGTGGCGTATTTTTGAAATTTAACATTAAATCAGGCTTTATATTACCGTATTTAAAGTTTATTTTCTTTATCTTGACACAATTTAAATTAAGCATGTTTTCATAAGTAACCTTTGAGAAAAACAAATGTGTTGAGTACAGCATATATCTGCCAGCTTTCTTTAGTGAAATAAAAAAGAAAGAAGACGCAAGCATTTGCTTTGCTTAAGCAACGTCCCTCTCTAAGGTTTTTCCGCAAACTCTACAATTATAATATTGGATTTAACTTAAGAAAACAACCTCTAATTATTGTCAATCTTAAGTACTGCCATGAATGCTTCCTGCGGAACTTCTACACTGCCCACCTGGCGCATCCTCTTCTTCCCTTCCTTTTGCTTTTCTAGCAGCTTTTTCTTTCTGGTAATATCTCCTCCGTAACATTTGGCAAGAACATCTTTCCTTAATGCTCTTATGGTTTCGCGTGCAACAACCTTTCCTCCAATACTTGCTTGTATAGGTATCTCAAAAAGCTGTCGAGGAATAACTTCTTTTAGCTTTTCCGTCATTTTTCGGCCTCTTGCTACAGCTTTGTCTCGGTGAACAATAAATGTGAATGCATCTACAACCTCATTATTAAGTAATATATCAAGTTTTACGAGGATTGACCTTCTATATTCCAGGAACTCATAATCAAACGAAGCATAGCCCCTTGTACGTGATTTCAATGCATCAAAAAAATCATAGATAATTTCATTTAAAGGAAGCTCATATGTCAACATAACCCTAGATTCATCAATATATGTCATGTTTTTGTAAAAGCCTCTTCTTTCCTGACAAAGCTCCATAACATTTCCAACATAATCTTTGGGAAGCATTATTGTTGCCGAAACGATAGGTTCTTCCATATAGTCTATTTCCTGGGCTGAAGGAAGATTTGTCGGGTTATCAATATTAGACAATTCACCGTTAGTTCTCATAATCTTATAAACAACACTTGGTGAAGTTGTTACTAGGTCTATATTGTACTCTCTTTCCAGCCTTTCCTGAATAATCTCCATATGAAGCAATCCTAAAAAACCGCATCTAAAACCAAATCCAAGTGCAATTGATGTTTCGGGTTCAAATGAAAGTGCCGCATCGTTTAGTTGAAGTTTTTCCAAAGCTTCACGCAAATCTTCATATTTTGCACCATCAGCAGGATACATCCCGCAGAAAACCATAGGAACAGCTTTTTTATACCCAGGAAGTGGCTCGATTGCTGCATTATTAAAGTCGGTAATTGTATCACCAACTCTGGAATCCTTTACATTTTTAACACTCGCTGCGATATATCCAACGTCTCCAGCCAACAGTTCAGTACATTCGGCCAGCATCCCTGGTCTGAAATATCCAACTTCGTTTACGATAAATGTCTTACCATTAGACATCATCTTTATCTGTGTACCAGGCCTTACTGACCCTTCATTAACTCTAACGTAAGCAATTACACCTTTATAATTATCATATCTTGAATCAAATATTAAAGCTTTAAGCGGAGCTTTTTCATCTTCCTTGGGAGAAGGTATCTTCTCAATAATCTTTTCAAGAAGATTTTCAATGTTTAAGCCTGTTTTTGCTGAAATCTCTGGGGCATCGCTTGCCTCCAGACCAATAATATCTTCTATTTCTTTCTTAACATGTTCTGGTCGGGAATTTGGCAGATCAATTTTATTTATTACCGGAATTATTTCCAAATCGTGTTCAAGCGCAAGGTAAACGTTTGCCAATGTTTGGGCTTCTATTCCCTGAGATGCATCTACAACAAGAATAGCTCCTTCACAAGCAGCTAAACTTCTTGAAACCTCATAATTAAAATCAACATGCCCAGGCGTATCAATAAGATTAAGGATATACTCGTTGCCGTCTTTGGCGGTGTAAACCATTCTAACCGCTTGGGCTTTTATAGTAATCCCTCTCTCCCTCTCGATTTCCATGTTATCAAGAACCTGATCCTGCATTTCTCTATGAGTTAATGACCCAGTCATTTCGATAAGCCTGTCGGCTAATGTAGATTTGCCATGGTCAATATGTGCTATTATACTAAAGTTTCTAATCCTCGATTGTCTTTCGCTTGACATTAAACTAGGTCATCCTCCCATTTGTGCAATTTCTGAGTTATTATAACATAATCAAATACACTTTAAAACAAATACTTTTACAGATATTAACCATTTTTGTTCTTTACTTATTTTTACAAGTCTTATATAATACAAGCAAATTGTTAATATTTATTAAAGTATGTTTTGTCAGCTATTCTGATAAGCAGGTTTGAAAGGAGAATTCTATGTGTGATTTTAAAGATAATAATGACACTGTTAGGATACCGGAAGGGACATTGGCTTTTCCAATAAAAAAACTTAATGATTTTTTTTATTCACGTGCATTGATAAATGCGCCACATAATCTTGTAGGAGGAGACGTAACCATTCCAGAGGTAGAATTTTTCAAAACCAAAGTAAGTTTATGCCACAAATTTCCAGAAGGCTGCACCTATAAATTAGGTCATTGCAAAATTTACAAAAAGACAGCTTTGACAGAAGAGATTCGAAAAGCTCTTGGAATATAAAAGACACCCAATTTGGGTGTCTTTTATATTCCACAGTTATTTAAAAATACAAACAAAAATTATATGTTTCCCTGCAAAAATCAGAAAGTGACTTTTGAGCCTTATACTCTATCCTGTTAAAGTACTCATTTGATTCAACCTTTACAATTTCGTCAACTCTGAACTCAACATTTATATTATCTTCTTTTAACTTCATACTGATATTTATTCCTGTTTTGTCATGATATACAGTATAATCAATCAATGTATAAATCTTTTCATTGTAATACTGATTGGGAACAAAACTAATCTTCACTTTGCTGCCTATATGATTTTCAAGATTCATGCAAAGTGCTTGAGCTTCTGAAACTATTGTGTTCGCTAGTGCTTGATTGGGTAATCTTTGCTCGGAACGATGAACAACTATTTCCATTGTGACACCTCCGTAATTTCTCTTTCGTTTTTTATTTATTTAATTTTAAGTTTATTGTATTATTGTTATATGTTATTTACTATAAGTATTTCGACAAAAATAATTAAAAATTAATAGTTGATTAATCTCTTATTAAAATATTATCGAAATAGGTGAAAATATGCAAGAAAAACTATTAAAAATTCTTGAATTTGACAAAATAGTTAGTCAATTATCTGAAGAATGCACAAGTTCATTGGGAATGGAACTAGCACTCTCTCTTTTTCCATCTTGTATTTTCTCAGAAGTCTCAAATTCTCTTGAAGAAACTTCACAGGCAGTTGAGTTCATTATGCACAAAGGAGCTCCTCCTTTTCACGGTATAAAAGACGTAAGACATTCTATTGAAAAAGCAAAGAAATCAGCTTTGTTAAATCCCGGCGAAATTCTTGCTATCGGAGATACATTACGTGTATCTAAAAATCTCAAGGCATATTTTGATAAAGAAACAACTACCGGAAGAAGCAATAGTGTAATCCATTATTCTATGCTCTATCCTCTGTTTAAAGATTTATATCAGAATATCCGTATTGAAGAAAAAATTTACTCAAGTATTATCTCCGAAGATGAAATTTCTGATAATGCAAGTCCTGCTCTTTATTCTATCAGGCGTCAGATTGGGCAAGTTGAACAGGATATTAAAGAAAAACTGAATAAGATGATTCATTCATCAAGCTACCAGAAATATCTTCAAGAAAGCTTAGTAACAATTCGTGGCGGACGTTACGTGCTTCCAGTTAAACAAGAATATAGAAATGAAATCCCCGGCCTTGTTCATGACTCCTCCTCCAGCGGAGCAACATTGTTTATTGAGCCAATGGCACTTGTTGAAGCAAATAATACGATTAAGCAGTTAAGAATAAAAGAATCCCAAGAAATTGAGAGAATACTTTATGAACTTTCAGCTTTAATAACCGATGTCTCTACCGAATTGAAAGATACTGTAGAAATTCTTGCCAAGTTAGACTTTATATTTGCCAAGGCTAAAATGAGCTTGAAAATCAACTGCGTTAAACCCTCCCTTAGCTCTGAAGGTCATATAAATATAATAAGTGGCAGGCATCCTCTCATTCAGTCTGATAAGGTTGTTCCTATAGACATTTGGTTCGAAAACAATTTCAATACTTTAGTTATAACAGGTCCTAATACTGGTGGAAAAACTGTTACATTAAAAACTATAGGACTGCTAACTCTTATGGCACAAGCTGGACTTCATATTCCCGCAAAGGATGGTTCCAAAATTAATGTATTTGATAATATTTTTGCAGATATTGGCGATGAGCAGAGCATAGAACAAAATCTTAGTACATTCTCTTCTCATATGAAAAACATAATTGAGATTCTTAATAAAATTGAAGCAAATTCTCTAGTCTTGCTTGATGAACTCGGTTCCGGAACAGATCCTGTCGAAGGCGCAGCTATTGCTACCTCCATCCTTGAGTATTTACATAATCGGAATGTTATTACTGTTGCCACAACGCACTATAGCGAATTAAAACTTTTTGCCCTTAAAACCGAAGGAATAGAGAACGCAAGCTGTGAATTCGATTCAAATACCCTTATGCCAACATACAGGCTATTGATTGGCATACCTGGTAGAAGTAATGCTTTTGCAATATCACGGAAGTTAGGATTGACTGACACAATATTAAATAGGGCTCAAGATTTTATTTCAAACGAAGAAATAAGATTTGAAGATGTCATCGCCACAGTCGAAAAAAACAGACTCGAGTCAGAAAGGGCTTTAACTGATATTGAGATTCTAAAATTAGAATCTCAAAAACTTAAGGAAGAGCTTCAGAAAAGTATGGCTTCAATTGACAAGCAAAAAGATAGCATAATTCGTGAAGCTAAGGCTGAAGCACGTCAGATAATACGTGGTGCAAAAGAAGAAGCTGAAAATGCTTTAGAAGAAATAAAGAAAATGGCCGAAGAAGAATCCAATGAACGCGATAAGAGAGCCTCTCAGATTTACCAAAAATTGAACAAGAAACTAAAAGACAATGAAGTTGAAACCATCTTGCCTATCTTTAATATGAGCACCGCAGGCAATAATCACAATTTTAAGAACGGCGATAATGTTTATATTTTAAGCTTAAAGCAAAAAGGCGTGGCTCTTGGTTCAGCAGATGAAAACGGAAACGTT
>Ga0209340_1001508_pt1 | contig 16339 bp, 12 predicted proteins | sample EPASupsiteSAE323_FD_187266 | JGI IMG/M metagenome (GOLD analysis project Ga0209340, IMG submission 187266) | Bioremediated contaminated groundwater from EPA Superfund site, New Mexico - Sample SAE3-23 (SPAdes) (version 2) | ecosystem: Environmental > Aquatic > Deep subsurface > Groundwater >... | reverse complement strand
ATCCGCCATCAGGAGAAGTTCCATAATATGAAAATTCGTATCCTCTGTCATGGATTGGATTACAAAAACATCTGCTCCTCTTACATTCTCATCACTTTGGAACCGGATTTCTCCATCTGAAAATTTCCCTAATGTTGCTTTTCCAAGTTGTTTTCCCAATGCGTCAGCGATATTTTGGGCCAGGGGTCTATTAGATGACCCTGAAAATATTAGATACTTTTCTTCACTCATTGTGATTAGTAACTGGGGCGGGAGGATTCGAACCTCCGTGTATCGGCTCCAAAGACCGATGCCTTACCGCTTGGCCACGCCCCAATACATCCCTTATAATTCTCTCTTCCAATCGTCTTTGTTAAAATTACCCTGGAACCTGGAAATTCGTTTTCTAAAATCGTTTCCCTGCTTTTCCCCGTTTCTGATGTGCTCTGAGTAGAATTTTCGTATACGCCGAATACCGACGACCCGCTACCACTCATTAATACACATTCATATCCAGGTAGTTCGCTCATTCTTTTTTTTATTAATCCCACTCCAGGGAATAATTTAAACGTTATTGTCTCAAGATTATTTTCCAAAGCATTTATTTTTTTGGAAGAGATGAAGGTATTTATTGTACTGTTTCTTAGACCTCTTGTCAAGAGAAATTGAGAAAAAACTAATTTCGTCGATACAAGAAACGGTGGAATAACAAGATCAAGCCGCTTTTCTTCTATATCTTCCAGAACTGTCATTTTTTCTCCGATTCCTTCTGCAAGAACCGTTCCGCCAATTAAGAAAAATGGAACATCTGCGCCCACTCCGGCAGCTATTCCAACCAACTCCTCAAACGAAACAGGGAGATGAAAATACTCAACCAGATACAACATAACAACAGCCGCATTACTGCTCCCCCCGCCAAGCCCGGAACCCGGAGGAATCCTCTTTGTCACATGAATATCAAACCCCTGCTCCAAATCGTACAACTTGTACAGCTTGCGAAGTGCTTTCAAAATCGTATTCTTCTCATCCCATTCGATCGAAGGATCACTCCCACTCAAATTAATCTTCTTCGAACGGTTTTCAACGATTTCAATCGAATCATAGAAATCAATTGCCTGGAAAATAGTCCTCAAATCATGGTACCCGTCTTCACGCTTGCCTACAATCTCAAGACCAAGGTTTATCTTAGCAAATGATTTTAACTCAACCATTATCTTACCCTTTTCCGACAAGCAAACACATCACCGATTCGCATATATTTATGGTAAATTTGTAATATCTACTCTATCTAAAAAGGAGAACGCAGAAATGGATTTAATTTCTTCTCCAATTCAATAGTCGATTTTGGCACCGGACCATAATCATGACCGGGCCAGACGATCGTTTCGTCCGGTAAAGTCAACAACTTATTCCGTATCGAATCCATAAATAACTTATGCGATGAACCTGGTAAATCCGTCCGGCCAATTCCTCCAACAAAAAGTGTATCACCGGTAAATAAATTCCCCTCCGAAAGCAAACAAATCCCTCCAGGCGTATGCCCTGGAGTATGAATGACCAAAAATGTAACTTCACCTATTTTAATCTTATCACCGTCTTTTAAAGGTATATCAGCCGGCGGAGTAGGTTCATGCCCCATCTGTTTAGCCATTTCACGGGCATAAGGTGAAGTAAACATCTCGGAATCAGCTTCATGCATCATTATTAATGCACCGGTCAACGATTTCAATTTCGCATTACCACCCGTATGATCCCAATGACCATGCGTATTAACAATATATTTTAAATTCAATCCCTCTTGTTTGACTTTCTCTGCAAGTTTCTTTTCCTCTTCACCCGGATCAATAATAAGCGCCTCTTTTGTCTTCGGGCAGGAAACCAGGTAACAAAATACAGCCATTTTGGGAAGCAAGAGCTGTTCAATCTTCATTGTAAAACCTCCGTCTGGAATTTGTCCGATATTTTAATCTAAACCATAGATAATATCATATTACACTTTTCCATATAAATCAACCTACTTTCTTGAAAGAAAGTAGGCAAAGAACTGTTGTTAAGAGGAAACTATTAATGCTGGAATAAATGAAATATCGGATATCTCTCCTTTATTGCTGGAAGACATAAAAAAGAGCAAAAAATACACATTAATAAAGAATCGCTTTGTTCCTTAAAAAAATTAATGGTTCACATCTGGTAAAGGTCCAATGTCCGGTACTGCAACGCCTCCTGTATATGATTCTTTTTTATCGAAGATTGCCCTTCAATATCTGCTATTGTCCTGGCAATTTTCAAAAGTTTAAAATAACACCGCGCACTTAGATCCAATTTATCCACTGCCAATTTTAATACTTTCTCACTCTCTTCATCCAACTGACAGAACTTTTTTATTTCCTTATTACTCATTTGACCATTTGCAAAGATTTTCATCCTCAACGATTTAAACCGTTCCAATTGAATATTCCTCGCTCTGACAACACGTTCTCGGATTCCTAACGAACTTTCCACCGGGATATCTGATGTAATTTCTTCGATATTTACTTTCTTAACTTCAATCTGAAGGTCAATACGATCCAATAAAGGCTTGGAAATCCTACCGTAATAAATCCGCTTCTGAGAATGAGAACAGGAATAAAAATCCGCATTTTTCATCCCGGACGAAGAATCATCACTTGGATTCATAGCTGCAATCAACATGAATTTTGCCGGGTACGTAAACGATGTCAATGAACGGGAAATCGTAATTTCACCATCTTCAAGAGGTTGACGTAAAACTTCCAGTGCTGATTTTTTGAAATATGGAAGCTCATCAAGAAAAAGAACCCCATTATGAGCAAGCGAAATTTCTCCCGGTGCCGGGTATTTCCCTCCTCCACTAATCCCTACATCGGAAATCGTATGATGAGGCGAACGAAAAGGCCGCGTTACTACAAGGCTATTTTTATCACATAACAATCCTGCCGCACTGTAAATCAAAGAGGTTTCCAGTATTTCATCATCAGTCATATCAGGAAGAATCGACGGCAATGCCCTGGATATCATCGACTTCCCAGAACCTGGAGGACCTACCATCAATACATTGTGAAACCCGGCTGCCGCAATCTCCAAAACTCTTTTTGCAAGGTATTGCCCTTTGATTTCACTAAAGTCGGTATAGGTTCGCAATTTCCCCGTCTGTGAAGTTTGATGAATAACTTTTTGAGAATAATCCGGGGAAATAATAAAAGCCATAACTTCATTTAGTGTGTTGAAGGAATACACATCGATTTCTTTTACAAACGCTGCTTCATTGCCATTCTCTCTGGGAAGAATTATTCCCCGGAACCCGTTTTCGCGTGCATAAAGAGCAGCATTAAGCATCCCTTTGACAGGCTTAAGCTCACCATTAAGATTTAACTCCCCACAAAATAGAAAATTATCGAAAATATCGCTCTTGATATTGTTCGTGTTCTTGATAATACCTACGGTTATGGGAAGGTCCAACGCAGACCCTTCTTTCCTGATATCCGCCGGAGAAAGATTTACGACGATTTTTGAACTTACCGGGTATTCAAAACCGGAGTTTTTTACTGCAAACCGGATTCGTTCTTTGCTTTCATTTACGGCATTATCGGGAAGACCAACAATCGTAATCCCCGGGATTCCCCTTGAAAATCCCACTTCCACCTCCGTAGCGATAACATTTAACCCATTGATCACAACCGAGTTGATTTTGCTGATCATTTTTTTCTCCATCACTTTTTAAATCTTTTTACTTTATCACCGGGAATCTATCTTGTTCCCCACATTCTCCTGGCAAAATGCCACTAAACTGAAATAAAGTTATACCAGTTTTCACAAAAAGAATCAACTGGTAATATTGTTTTATTTAAAATTTTATAAAGAGAATGGAAGATGTTCCCGAGAAAAGTGACATGGATATATCAGCAATCTCGAATGTACAATTAGCCCAGGTAAATGCAGAAGTTGCAATGTCTGCATTAAAAACGACTCTTGAGGTGGAAGCGGCTGAACAATTACAGATGGCACAGATGATGCAAGAATTAGTTCCTTACCTGGGGCAGCAGGTTGATATTTCAGCCTGAATTCTGTGCTAAGAACGCTTCTCTATCTTCGCCCGGAAGGAATAATTAAACGCTTACCCGGTTTCAATTTATTGGAACGGAGATTATTAACAGCTTTAATACGTTGCACTGTCGTATTGAATTTCCGTGCAATAGTATAAAGACTATCACCCCGTTTAACTTTATATGTTTTTCCTCTTGAATGCTTAATACGCTGGGATTCAGGGATGCGCTTAATCTGGGAAAAATCGAGAGAATTATCTACCGTCTCCGGCATACGTAATGAATAAGTATTACTATCAAAAGGGGTATAATCATTAACTAATTCCGGGTTCAGGGATTTTAATTCATCCGCGGGTAGCTGGGCAATTTCTGCTATATCTTTTAAACTAACTGGAGAAGGAACTTCGAGATATTTAGTTTTACCAAAAATATGTTCGCTTGCTTCAATTTTAAAACCGAAAGCTTCCGGATTTTTTGCAATAATAAGTGATGCCAGGAATGCAGGCACATAATTAATCGTTTCAGTGCGGAAGTAGCGTCTTTTGGCTATAGTGAAGAAATCGTTTGAGTTTAGCCGTTTTACTGCGTTATTTACGCGTCTTGGGCCGCCGTTGTAGCTGGCAAGGCACAGGTACCAATCCCCGTAATCTTCAAAGAGACGTTTTAAATACCTGGCGGCAGCCGCAGTGGATTTATACGGATCACGCCTCTCGTCGATATCGTCTGTAACTTTCAAGCCATAAAGCCGGGCCGTTCCTGCCATAAATTGCCATACACCGCATGCACTGGCCCTGGAAATCGCTTCTACCCGATACCCACTCTCAATCAATGGTAAATATGCCAGGTCTTCAGGTACTTTATTCTCGCGAAAAATCCTTTTAAAATCATCTATATAATTTGCGCTTCGGTTTAATGCATTCTGAATATTCTTAAAACGAATTGTTTGGAAAGCTCTCACAAAAGAAACAACATTGGAATTTACTGTGATTGGAATGGAAAACGACGCACCGGGATTTTTAGATTTTAATTGTTCCTGAACCTGTCGGATTTCTGTTTCGGTAGGTTCCAGGAGGGGAGTTTGCATAATCTCTTCCAGGAAGGATTGGTCACTTTCCGGGTCTGGTTTTACCATTTCTCTCTCTTTGAGTAATTCGAATTCAATTTCGGAAATTTTTGTAATATATTGTTTAAGCAAACTTTTCTGAACGGGAGTCTTCAAATCGGATTCCATCAATACTTCGATGGTTTTGTCGAAAGATTCCTTTGCTTCCTTGTAATTATGCTGGGCAATCTGCTCTTTCCCCTGCTGAAAATATGTTTCTGCACGCTTTTCAAATGAACCCTGATCCAGGGCAGGGGATTCTTTTTTTACTTCCGGGTTTGTAAATACCTGGTTTCCGTGAGTGGAACATCCGTTCCAGCCAACGATCATAACCGCACATAGCAATAGGAATATATTTTTTATATGATTATTTTTTAACATCTAGAATAATAGTAACTTTCTTTGTTTCCCTCGTGATGTCTACTTTTACCGTATCAAGCAGGTTTAATTCTTTATCTTTGATTTCAATATAGAATGAAGAATCTGTAATTGGAAGATTCCTGATAACTGTCACCCGAGTTTTATCTTTTAACCTCTCAAAGATATCCAAACCGCTGTGTCCCGCAGGAGAATCTGCCTTATCCTTTTTGGGAGCATTATCACGTTTGATGGATTGCTTTAATTCTTCTATTTCCTTTATCTTTTCGCCTGGGTCAGCCGACTTTCTTTCTCCAGGTTTTTTCGAATCTTTTTCGTTTTTCTTCACAGATACTTCGAATTCTTTTAACCTGTCCACATCGGGAGTAGGGGTAGTATTTTTCACTGTGGGGCATGGTTGTGAGACTATGCCGGTAAATTCCTTCGGGGATGGTGGTCGGGTGGGGCTTGGTGCGGCAGCTTGAGGCTCCTGGATTTCGATAACAAAATCATCTTCGAAGCGAATATCTTCGAGTCCGGGGATTTCCTCAATATCATTTTGAAACGCATCGCTTGCCGTATCATCCAGCCCATTTTTAGCTCTTATTTCGTTGGTATCGTCACCTGCATCTATTTCAAGAGGTTGAAAAGCGATTTTTGGGTCGTGTTGGGGTTCATCATTCTCTGGGAAATCCTGGGGACGCGGATCATCAATTATTTCGTTTTCCAGATTTATTTCTCCCAGGTCCTGTATTTCTTCAGGTTCATCATTATATTGCCCTTCGTAGTCGAAAATATCATCCATATGCTCATAACCGTTACTTTCGGATAATGTTTCGATTTGCAAATCTTCTTCTCCGTAATGAGAAGGTGAATCGTCGAATATTTTTACTTCCGAAGGATCAAGGTATTCATGAGAAGGAGTGATTTTTTGGGCAGCGGATTCGAGGTTGTCGGTATGAATTTTCTTCAGAGGTAGGTGCTCCCGGTCGATGATTTTGTGTTTTTTGTTTACGCTAAAATCGACAGGGAGATAGGACGATTCGACTGCTCGTTTAGCCGGGGGTTCCAGCATGATGCGAATCCGTTTGATAATTAACGTCGATATCCCACGGAGTGTTTCGAGAACACCTTTTCCTTGAGTGGCTACAGCCGGGAAGAACAGTTCCCCGGTTTTATTGAGGAATGAATTAAGTTCTTCTATGGCACTGATATTGGAGAGATCGCGCTTGTTGTACTGCAATACAAGGGGAATTTCACTCAAACTTAATTTATTATTGGCCATATTGAGTTTGAGGTTCTCAAAGCTTTCTATATTGGCCTGTTTCATCAATTCCTGGGAATCGGCGACAAATACGATCCCATCAGCACCTTTCAAAACAAGTTTACGAGTCGAATCGTAGAAAACCTGGCCAGGGACAGTATACAATTGGAATTTTGTCTGGTATCCATTAATTAGACCAACATTCATCGGGAGTAAATCGAAGAATAGAGTTCTTTCGATTTCGGTTTCTATACTGATGAGCTCTCCCCTTGATTTGGGATTCGTCACTGAAAAAAGATATTGCAGATTACTGGTTTTACCGCTTAAGCCGGGGCCATAATAGACCACTTTGGCTGTTACTTCTCGTGAGCTATGATTAATAAACATTGTCGTCCGTCGTTACATTGTCTCATTATTGACATAAGAAGTCAAGTTTTTTTTATCCTGTTTTCTTAAATGTGAAATGTTAAATTGCCATTATCCCTCTTGATATCTAATCTGATTTCGTATAAAATAGAAGTTCCTATCCTTTTAATCGACGGCGGTAAAATCATGATTAAGAAAAAAATCCAGGGAATGTCCCCAAAAGAAATACTTCAAGGCAAAGCAAAGAATAAGCTTTATAATTTTTTAATGGACCAGGAACAAATTCGTTGTGCGATTGTTCATGGTACCCACATGATCCACGAAATGCGTGCGAGTCATGAGCTTGGAATACTCGAAACCCTTGTCCTGGGGCATGCTTATCTTGGTGCCGCTCTTATGACAGCCAACCTCAAAGGACACGACCGGATCGCAATCAAGATCGATTGCACCGGACCTATCCAGGGATTATCAGTCGAAGCCAATGCATACGGTGAAGTTCGAGGTTATCTTAAAAACAATCCAATCCCTGTATCTGCTCCGCTTGATAGTTTCGATCTTTCTCCTTTTTTTGGAGAAGGAACCCTGACCTTTATCCGTTATCCTGAATTTGCAAAACAGCCTTATACAGGGCAGGTTAATATGATTCAAGGGAGTATCGCATCCAATCTGACAAATTATTTCTGGGTCTCCGAACAAATCCCCACTGCATTTCATGTCAGTATTAAATTTGATTCCGAGGGAAATGTAACCGGGGCAGGCGGGCTTTTTCTCCAGGCTTTACCCGGAGCAGACAGTGAACGTACACGCATTCTTGAATTACTGGTGCAAACGCTTCCTTCTATCGGTGAAGCTTTCTCCACGGATGAAACTCCCGAAATGTTTATTAATAACCATTTCCATGGATTTTCACCCAGGCTTATTGCTGACCGCCGAATCGAATTCTACTGCCAGTGCAAAAAAGAAACAATCGCACAGATTATCGAAAAACTGCCGGTCGAAACACTTACCGATATTGTCGAAAAAGGCCCTATTCCTCTTGAAACTCACTGCCACAATTGTAATACTGTTTATCAATTCGATAAAGAAGAAATTCTCGGCTTTCTCAGGAATAAAACCGAGACGCCTGCTGCCGGTTAATTATTTTAACTACTTATTTTGCCGGGCCATCCAAACATAGCCATATTCCTGCCAGACCTTAACACCGTTCCGGTTTTTTCCTTTTTCCTGGAATTCTGCAATCCAGATTCCTCCCGGTCCTTTTCGAAGAGTTGCCGGGGTCTTTAAGAATGGAGACCAGCAGGGAAATGGTTTTTCTTCTTTCACAAGGTTTACTTCCCAGGCTGCTATCAACTGGTTATCCGCCGAACCGTCCGGGGTTGTGAAGTCTCCTTCCTGCTGCAATGTAAGTTTCCAGTTGTTTTTTTGTTCCCCGTCCCAATATCCTGTGGACATCTCTGCTTTCCCTGAAAATTTAAAGTGACGGACTTCTTTCCCGTTTTTAAGATGTGGGGCTTCGTATTGGAGTGATGTAACTCCAGGTGCACCTGTGGTCGCGTCTCCCATTTTTCCGGCGAGCGCAGCCTTTCCTCCTGAACCCGGTAAACCCGGTGCGCCAGGCATTAATCCCATCAACCCTCTTACTCCGGCAGCAAGATTGTCAAGGCCTGTCGTATTACGTTCAAGATCATATTCGATTGTTCCTTCTCCGTCTATATTACCATTTTCATCGATATGAAAGAAAAATTCCGCGTTATGTTTAACTGTTAAAATAAGAATCCCGTTATTCGCACGAAAACGTACTTCTTCACCTGCTGCTCGCCCTGTCCAATTTCCTTTTAATTCTTTCACTCCCGGTTGTTTCGGATTTGGTTTTTTTGAAGGATCATCCTGCGGTTTTGGTTTAGGGTCAGGTTTTTTTCCATTTTTATCCCCCGGATTGGTGCCTTCGCCGTCGTCGTTATTGTCACCTTTATTATCATCTCCTTTTTGATTACCTTTGTCGGAGTCTTTTTTCTTATTTCCTTTATTGTCGTTATTATTCCCCTGGTCGTCATCCTGGCCTGTTTTCTTTTTTCCCGGGGTTGTGGTCCCCGAAGAATCATCACCGCCCCCCAGTCTTTTCCATGTGGATGTACCCGGTCCTTCTCCGCCCAGCGCTTTGAAAGGTAGAGTCAGGATGTTCCCATTTAATGAATACGGTGCATTTGTTGCTTCCCATTCCATTTCGTTGAATGAAAGAGTTATTTTCCCGTTTCTGATTTTAAAAGTACCGCTGTCAGTAACTGTTTCCCCCGGTTTAATTGCCGACATCGCCAGGCTTCCCGATGGAGAACCCGAAATCGTTAGTGTGACCATAGCACCTTTAACAACTTTTGTCCCGTCCGAGTCCCCGATCAATGTATATATTCCGTCTATGGATTGTGCATGGAGAGTCAACCCCATCCACCCCAATACGGCGGTAATAATAAAGTATCTCATAAAGTTTGAAGCTGTTTTTTTGGTATGCGTCATAGTGCCTCCTGTAATCGATATCATTTAATATAAGTGCTTCGTAGTAATAGTATATCATAATCCGTTCAAAAATATCAGAAGTGAACCGGATTAAAAAATTTCTTCTATGTAAATTTTTTCTATATATAGAGTTAATCATCTGGTCCGGGAAATTCAGGGCGAAAAATAAAATGGCATCTCCCCGCACCGATTCCGAATGCAGAAACAAAAAGAAACGGCATTCTCCACCCGTGCTGGGTATAAACCATAATCCTATATACTGGTTTACTTCATTATAAAAGGCTTTTCAAATCAAAGAATTGACCCGCACCTGTTCCGAATGCGGGAATTAAAGAGACTGCATTCTCCACCCGTGCGGGATAGTTCAGAAATTTTTGAGTGTCCCCTTTTCCTATAAAAAAATTGACAATCTTTTCCCAATGTGATACGCTAAATCTTAAACAAAAATCATAACTAAAAGGAGCTACGATGAAAAAAGCGATTCTTTTAACATTAACAGTTGGGATGATTTTAGGCATTTTAATGCCTGCGGTGGCTTTACATGCGTCCGGGATGGATGTACCGGCAACTCCATGTACGGATGTATTTAATGCGTGTATGGAAAGGGGTATCGATTCGGATAGGTGTTGGATTTTGTTTGATATCTGCGTAGACACATTTAACCCGACTTGATCCGGGAAAGCATAAGCATTATCATTATGGTGTCGGGTCTTGCATTGAAACACAAAAATGGTTTATTGCAGGACCTGATTCCGGGAATAAAAAGTATATAAAGGAAAAATTCAAATGAAAAAAATTAGCATATACCTCATTATACTGCTGGTATTGACGGTTAATCTCTCTTCTCTCCAGGTAAAAGGACCTCTTTTAATTCTTGGAGCTGGAGATGAAGACGAAGATAACTCAAAACTCCCCTCCAATTACAAAATTCACGATATCTTCAGAGTTTCGGATGCACAAGTCGTGGGAGATACCATTTTTGTTTTGGAACGCACCAGTTCGCTTTTGTTTTCGTTTAACATGAAAGGAGAATTATTGGGAAAGAAAGGTGGGATTGGCGGCGGCTGGACAGATTTTTACGAACCGTCTTCCATAGAAGTTGTGGGACAAAACCTATGGATTGTAGATACCAATAATGTCCGAATCCAGGAATACAACGGCCTCGAGTATAAAAAAACGATACGTATACCCAAGGTTCCTTCACCTCGAAGTTTAGCGGTTAGTGGGGAGTGTGTCCTGGTTGCGCGTACATCCTTCGCAGCTCCAATCGCAGTATTTGATAAAAAAGGAAATTATAAATTTCCAATTTCTTTTAAATCCAGGTATATTTCAAAAGACGAAACCGGTTTATTTCATATAGGCACCCTGGTAACACTACCGGGAAACAGGATATTAATGGGGTTTAAATTCTATCCTATTATTGCGATTATCGAACCCGACTTGAAAACAATCCACGAGTATGATATGTCTGCTTATTATTCCCTTCCTAAACCTATATCCAAAAATGGAGTTACTTATCCCAATGGACATACATCCAGTGCTTTCGCCGCTGGTCCGGGAAACACTATATTAATCGCTGCTTGCGAAAAAAAGGATCCCAAATTCCACCGAGTGATCCAGATATCTACCGAAACGGGTAAAAAAATCGGGGAATGGGATACGGGAATTAAATTTTTAAGAATGCATTATAACCGGGCTAAAAACCTTTTGACCGTTGTCAATCAAGAATTCGAGGTAATGATTTATGAGATACATTAAATCCATTTTATTATTCATATTCATTGTACTCGTATCCTGTTCTTTACAGGCTGAAACGTTTCATTCCAAATTAATGAAGGTTTCTGCAGATGAGTTTGTTTTCTATACAGTCACGAAATCCGCACAAGTCCAGCGATATAGACTCGATGGAATTACTGCGAAACCCGTTTTGATCGAAACCGTTTCCCCCACTTTCCCAGGGGAAATCCGCACCGAAAGAACATACCCTAATGGCAAAAAAGAAACCTCCATTACATATCATTTGGCAGGATACATAGACGGCGTCTACTTTTTTGTAGATGGGAATACCCGGAAAATCCTTGAAATCCGAAAAAATCAAAAAGAAATCATCGAACGAATCGTTTTGAAACCTATGATATTAAACACGATTCATAAAATAGACAGTGGGTTCCTCCTGACAACTTCTATTTCAGTTACCGGGAATCCAAAAGACCCATGCAAGAATAAATACTATTTCAAAAAAGATCCAACCTGGAAAGATTCCGACTGTTTCGGAACAGGACCCGATATATTTAAAGATATCGAATTCCCGTCTACTTCCGTCCTGGATAATGGGAAACGAACCGTATTGTATAGACAGAAAACAACAGAGATCGAGTTTTTCGATGTGGAAACCGGGAATTCATTGCAGAAATTTAAAATCGAATCCTCTCCGGAAATCCTTGCCAAACTGGCTGAACCATCCAACGAAGAATTCTACGATTCCAAAGGGAAAACCTACTTTATCAAACATAGCACGAAAAACACATCCACTGTTTTCATAATCGATAATCAAAAACTGGAAACCGTTTGCTCATTTACCGAATCTGAAAACCAGGCTGTTATTTTAAATGGGTTCCTGGTTTATTGTGTAAATGGAGGACAATTTGAAGTTAAGAAACTGGATTAGTGCCGGAATTGGTTTCCTTATTTTGGTTACATGTATCGGTTATGCGTCTTCACCCAAAAAAGTCATTACGCTGGATTCCGCATGGACAACCCTGGATAATAAACGGGTGGACCTGTACGGATTATTAAAAAAACAAGAAAAGATTTATATTCTTTATTTCGGGGCTACGGATTGTGGGGCATGTGTTGAAAAAGGAATCCAGCAAATCAAACAATACACCCCAAATCCGCTTTTTATGATGGGATATGTCCTGGATTCGGAAATAACGTTCGCGACGAAAATGTATGAAAATATTTCAATTTTGAAGGATTCCGGGAAAGCCTTGTTTCTACGTATGAAGTTGCGGCAACTGACCCCGATCATACTCAAGATAAATCAAAAACGAGAAATCGAAGAATATATTAATGTTGATTTAAGCTCTTCACCCAAATAACAGTCCTGAATGATGGAATTAAAGAGACCGGCATTCTCCACCCGTGCGGGGGTATAAACCAAAATCCTACATATTAGTTTACTTTATTATAAAAGGTTTTTCAAATCAAAAGAATTGACCCGCACCTGTTCCGAATGCAGGAATTTAAGAGACTGCATTCTCCACCCGTGCGGGGTATAAACCAAAATCCTATATACTGGTTTAATTCATTATAAAAAGGATTTTCAAATCAAAAGAATTGACCCGCACCTGTTCCGAAAGCAGGAATTTAAGGGACGGCATTCTCCACCCGTGCGGGGTATAAACCATAATCCAATATACTGGTTTACTTCATTATTAAAGGTTTTTCAAATCAAAGGGACTGACCCGCACCTGTTCCGAATGCGGGAATTAAAGAGACTGCATTCTCCACCCGTGCGGGATATACGGAAGTGGGACTGTAAAAAATGTTACTCCCGCAGAGGAGGATTTTCTTGAGTGTTTCATTTTTTTTCTCAACAAAAACACTCAAACCCAAGCGAATCGATTTCTTCCATTATCCGGGCTGTTTCTGTCATCGCAACGATCATTTTTTGATAATGAAGAATATCATCATAACTAAGTTCTTTTCCTTTTCTATCCTTTAGCCATTTCTGGGCCGGTTGGTAACCTCCAATAAAAAATCCCCAGGCTACTTCCGGTACATTCGCAAAATATTGCCGATCATTGATGTAAACATTATTATTCTCGTATTTCAGTTTACTTATGACATTATCCCCATCTTCCGGGTACTGGGTAATAAAGGTTTCGATTTTTTGGCTTTCCAGTAGGTGGAGTTCCCGAAGTTCCCCACCTAATGCAACCAATTTCCAAAACATATCGACATCTTTGGGATATGGAACACGCGGGAAATCAATTTTCAAGAATTCTTTGTATTTTTCTCGGTAACACGGACTATGCAAAACCGCATATATATAATCAAGTATATCGATGGGCGAAAATGTCCCTGTCGATACTTCTTTTTCATTTGTAAAGACCAACCCCAACGAATCAGAAATTTGATTCACTATTTCTCTATTCAGGTTTGGAGTTCTTTCGGGTGCAAAGTTTAAATTTTTAATTCCTTGAAAATCACAGAAGATGTAAAGAGGGAAGTTCATAGCATTCGATCCAGTTTGTGGGGATAGAAATATCGCTTCAGTAATATTTTTTGTTATAAAGACATGTGCAAAGGAAGTATCTTTAAATGATTTAGTGCACAAGAGTCCAATATTTGCTCCTGATAGATAATTTTTCATCACATCGTTTCTGGGCATGCAATGAAATCCTTTGGATTTACCAGTATAATAAGTAAATCTATCATCAAAAGGGCGATAAAAAATTTTTATAATTTTATTAAAATCAGGCCCTGATGAAATTAAATCATTTTTTGCAAACTCAATAGTCCAATCTCTTACATCACGTCCTAAATCGAATTTTTTTCTGGCCTCTTCATCATCTAAGGATAAGAACTCCTCTATTACTTCTTTTAACCTTTCTTTTTTTTTATGTAATGTGAATTCATCTCTTGCGGTCACAATACCCACTGAATATGTATTAAAAAGGGTATCCATAGAAAATCCAGATTCATATTGTTTTTGAGAATCAAAATTTCTCTTAACAAAAAAATAGTTTGGTGGATTTATATTCAGTTGTTCAAAATGTATTGATTCTAAATTATTTTTCTGCAAGAATTCATATTTAAACTCACGTTTCCCATACAAATCATATTTATATACCTTTCCTAAATCTCTTTTATTCTTTATTCCCATTTTAATAAATATGTTTATTGAGACCCCCTGTTGAATATCGAATACATTTACATCGCATGAGCCATCAGGAGCTTTTTCTTTTTTCTTACTGTTTCCATGAAGATCGATAATATAGATTTTATCATAGGTTTTAAGCAGATTCCATCGCATCCCTCGAAATGTGGGATTATCGATAAAACCATGTGGATTTATGAAGGCGAGAATTCCTTCTCCGTTTTTCTCAATGTAGTATTGACCATATCGTATGAATTTGACATAATCGTCATTAATCCATTTTGGATTCCTTTCGTTCAGTTTTACCAGTCCACCGGGTTCTTTTTTGTAATCTTCCATTAGATCCATGATCCATTGCCCCTTATTCTGGCTCTCACCGCTATAAGGGGGATTGCCAAGGATAACCATCACTGGGATATCCCGTTTTATTTGGCTTGCCTGGTTTGCTTCTTTTGACAACCATTCTGCAAAAAGAGTCCCGGCTTCTTCGTTATGCTCCTCAAGACTGTTTGTAAGATAGATGCGTAACCGCTGCTCCTGGGAAGGGTGATACCCGGTTTCAGATAAGAGAATGTCCATTTTTAGATGCGCGATTGCATAAGAAGCCATTAAAAGTTCAAAGCCATTAATTCTTGGTATTAAGTGATCGCTGACATACTTGTTCCAGATTCCTTTCTGCCCCTGGAATTTTTTATAAATATACCTGATAACCTCTGCGAGGAAAGTACCTGTACCGGTTGCAGGATCAAGTATCTGGACTTTATGAACATCATGTTCTCCCCCCTGCTTTAATTTTATAGTTGTCTTTGATGTATCGGCCAATCCTTGAGGTAAACCGAAATCGGATTTAAGGATATCGTCAACAGCCCTGACAATGAAATCAACAACAGGTTGGGGCGTGTACCATACACCCCTTGCTTTACGTAGAGAGGGATTATAAGCAGCAAGGAAGGTTTCGTAGAAATGAATGACTGGGTCTTCTGTCCTGGCATTTTTCCCAAAATTGCGCATAATTTCAGCGACATCTGAAGCCAGGAAAATATTAACCAGTTCATCCACCACCCACTTGATTCGATCATCGAGGTCATAACCGGCAATGTATTGAAAGAGTTTACGTAAAAATGGATTTGACTTCGGAATAAGAGTGGCGGCTTCCTCCCTGGAAAAGGTTTCAAGAGTCGGATCATGATAACGAGCAGCAAACATCCCGTATGCAATAGTCTGGGCATAAATGTCTGAGAAATCATCTATTTGGATGTCATGAATGAGTATTTTTTGAAAAGCGCTCATCTGGTCTTTTAAAGTACTATTTTCTTCGCTTTCCCTGTCACTATTTAATGCGTTTGCTATTATACCGGCAAGCATTCTGGATTTATTTGCCATCATTTCTGCGAGATGCTGCGGATTCTTTATACTCTGAGAAATATGCTGAGCAAATCCTTTAATTTTCAACATAAATTGTTCAAAGTTTTCAGGGGTCGGTTTTATTTTATTATTATCTATAGTTCCGAGGTGTATTTCGATTTCCAATTCTGCGTTTTTAAAAAATTGAAACGTTAGATAATCGGTAATAATGATATTATCCAGGGCATTTTTATATCGCTCGAATTGTTCTTTAAGGCTTTTACTCTTTAAATCGACCCCTATATCTTTTGCTTCAATATATCCGACAGGAATATTCTTTCTAGTAACAATATAATCGGGAGCACCACAATTTATACGTTTGGGTTCATTGGTGATCTGGCAATCCGGGAGAAGTCCGGCGAGAAGTGTTTGTAAATCTCCCCTGTAACTATGCTCTGTAGCATTTCCCG
>Ga0209340_1001507_pt1 | contig 16340 bp, 17 predicted proteins | sample EPASupsiteSAE323_FD_187266 | JGI IMG/M metagenome (GOLD analysis project Ga0209340, IMG submission 187266) | Bioremediated contaminated groundwater from EPA Superfund site, New Mexico - Sample SAE3-23 (SPAdes) (version 2) | ecosystem: Environmental > Aquatic > Deep subsurface > Groundwater >... | reverse complement strand
ACATGCTCGGCCACCTGTTCCGGGTCGTCTCGGTCTACCTGTTCTACCGGGCATTCGTTGTGGTCGGGCTGACACGCCCTTATGATCTGCTCCTGCGTGAACTCAAAAAGAATGAGAATGCCCTGCGGATGAAAGGAGAGGAACTCCAGCTCATCCTTGACCTGGCTCCCGCAATGATATTTTTCAAGGATACAAAGAATAATTTCATCCGGGTCAACTCCGCAGGTGCACGGGCATTAGGGATGCCGGTCGATATGCTTGAAGGGAAAAACTCCTCCGATCTCTTCCCGGACTTTGCAGAAAAATATTACCGGGATGACCTGGAAGTGATCAATTCCGGAAAACCCAAACTCGGTATTATCGAGCCAATGATCACTGCCGGCGGAGAGCACCTCTGGGTGCAGACCGATAAGATCCCGCTCATGGATGAACAGGGAACCGTTACCGGCGTATTATTATTCGTCGTCGACATCACCGAACGCAAACGGATGGAAGATGCCTTAAAAGCGAGCGAGGAACTGTTCAGGCTGTCCATAGAAAAAGCACCTGAGGCAATATTCCTGTTTGATATAAACCGGAAACGGTATATTGAAGCAAATGCCCGGGCTGAACAGCTGTTCGGGTGCAGCAACCAGCAGTTGCTGGATGCCGGTCCCCGGCAGTTTTACATACCCGATCAATCCGGTGGACGGTCCGTCAGCGAAACGGCAGATGAATATTACCGGCGAGCTCTGGCAGGAGAGACCGTTGTGTTCGTGCAGCACATCCGTAATGCCCGAAAAGAAGATCTTGTCATGGAAGTGCGCCTTGTCCTGTTGCAATCCGCTGACCACAGGCTCATACGGAGTAGTTTTATTGACATTACCGAACGTCAGCATGCAGAGAATGCACTGGCGCTCGCTAATAAAAAATTAAATCTCCTGTCGAGTATTACCCGGCATGATATCAACAACCAGTTGATGGCCCTGAATGCCTATATCGAGCTCAGCAAAGATGCTGTTGATAACCCGGCTGAGTTAAAGGAGTTTTTTGACAAGGAGCAGGCAATTGCCGATGCTATCGCCAGCCAGATCAGTTTCACCAGGGATTATGAGAATCTTGGTATGCAGGCTCCCGTATGGCAGAACGTTACTGCTATTTTCAGAAAAGTTATTACCCAGCTCCCCATGCAAAACATCCGTGTTGAGACCGGAGATCCCACATTGGAACTGTTTGCCGATCCGCTGCTGGAGAAAGTGTTCTACAATCTTACCGATAATGCCCTGCGGTATGGGGGAGCGTCGATGACGGTTATCCGCGTGACAACGAGAAAAGAGAACGGGGCGCTGGTCATCGCGGTGGAAGATGATGGTTGCGGTATCAGCATTGAGGATAAAAAACAGTTGTTCAATAAAGGGTTTGGCAGGCATACCGGCCTTGGCCTCTTCCTCTCCCGCGAGATCCTCCTGTTCACGGGCATCACGATCACCGAGAACGGGGAGCCCGGCAGGGGAGCCCGGTTTGAGATCACGGTACCGAACGGGGTGTTCCGGTTTACCACGATGTAACGTGACAAACAGTTTTTAAAACCCGGTATCCTGAATAGATCATGGGCGTTGAAAAATTCCGCCATATTACCCTGATAAATCCGACAGAAGGGATGACAATAAAACGATGTCACCGGCTCAAAACACCTGAAAAGATTTTCATGGGCACAGGAAAAGAAATGTTGTGATAACTCTGGGAAAAAGATGAGAAGGAACGGTGAAAAAAATGGAAAATAATAAAATTGAGACCGGAAATCCGCAAGCATTACGATCCCTCGTGGTCGTATTCTCGTACCACCACAACAATACGGAGAAGATCGCAAACACCTGTGCAAACGTGCTGGGGGCTGAGGTAAAAACGCCGCAGCAGGTCAGGCCCGAAGAGATCGCGGAGTATGACCTTGTAGGCTTTGGCTCGGGGATCTACAGCGCGACATTTGATGCATCCATCCTTGACCTTGCCGACCGGCTGCCACACGCTGCAGGAAAGAAAGCTTTCATCTTCTCAACCTATGGAGCCCCGGCTTTCGTGGCCAACCGGGAATTTGTCGGGAATAACCACGCTCAGATCCGGGATAAACTGAAGGCGAAAGGGTACACGGTCATCGGGGAATTCGGGTGTGCGGGATGGAACACGAACAGTTTTCTCCGGTTCTTCGGGAGTCTCAACAAGGGCAGGCCCGATGCTGGCGATCTCCTGAATGCAGAAGCGTTTGCCCGGGATATGGTGGAGAAAGCCCGGGTATAAAGAGCTGAACACGGGATATTCTGGATTCCATCACAATCCGGTCCATCTGCACCAGCTCTTATTAGTGCCCCCGGTTCCGGCAATTGACGACGGGTCTGGTATCATCCCGGTTCCGGGTCCGCCCCACCGCACGTAGCCGGCACGGAAGAAGGGCGGATCGACCCGGAGTTCCCGGAGGAAAAATTGTATACTCTTTCGTGAATAATGAGTACCTATGAAATATACGGTGGTGCTCGAACCCCAGGATGAAGGCGGTTTCACGGTCCAGTGCGTGGAGATCCCCGGGGCGATCAGCCAGGGTGAGACCCGAAAAGAAGCGCTCGCCAACATCAAAGAAGCAATAGAACTCGTTCTCGAAGTCCAGCGGGAAGAGTTGCACAAGAGATCCCCAGTAATCCGCCGCGAAATCTCCCAGGTTGAAGTGGCGGATGTTGCATAAGCTCCCGGTTATTGCCGGTGAAGATCTGGTCAAGTACCTTGCGAAACGGGGATTCGAGATCAAGCGGCAGTCCGCCAGTCATATTGTCGTTCAGAAAGAATGGCGGGTCTTCTCTGTCCCGCTCCACCGGGAACTAAAGAAGGGAACCTTGATCGGGATCCTCAAGCAGGCCGGGATTGAAGTCGAGGATTTTAAACGCGAATTCCGGTAAAAAAGAAATTTCGTTCAATCTTATTTTCCAGGGACAGAACAACCACACGCTAAGCGTCCCGACCCGTCCGTCCCTTCTTCATCTCAGTGCCCTCAGTTCCATCCATTGACAACGGCCTCCTCCCCATCCGGTTCCGCCCCACCCGCATGCCCAGAAATCCCTACCGCTGCGGCAGGGATCCCATCAGGGCATAGAAATATTCGGGCTGCCGGGTGGTAAAAAGCCCGTGCCAGGCTTCGAGCGTTGCCGGTGCCATGACATCCAGGCTCCGGAATACCTGGTACGCAAACTCTACTGGTGCAAGTCCGCTTGCAGTGATGAGATTTTTGTCAGCTACCGCAGGTTCGTTCACATAATAATTCCCGCCCCGGTAGTTCGGGCAGAACATTTGCAGGACGGCAGGATCGTTGCTCGTGTGCGGGCGTTTGTCCAGCAGGCCTGCGTTTGCAAGGCCAAGTGTTGCACCGCAGATTGCAGCGACCGGTATTCCTTCATCCAGCAACCGGCCTGCCACCCGGAGGGCGGGCGCCTGTGCCGGATCAAGCCAGGTGTCTGCTCCCGGCAGCACGAGCACGTCTCCGGGGACCGGGCGGATATCTGTTATGAGGACTTCCGGTGTCAGGTGCAGCCCGCCCATAGTGGTGACGGGATCTAAGGTACTCCCGCAGAGCACAATGGAATACCGGAGTGCCGGATCTTTCAGGTACCGTCCGTTACCGAGTTCGGCCAGGACATGACCCGGCTCCCAGTCGGCTAAGGTATCGAGGATATAGAGATAGATTGTGCGCATGATTTACCGTTATAGATAATCGTGCGGGACAGATATCCTTACTCTTTTATTTCATATTCCCTGCTCTTTTTTTAAGTTCCACCGGTTCCGGCAAGTGATGATGGCCTCCTCCCGATCCGGTCCCGGGCCCGTCAATCGAAACACCGGGGGCCGGTACCACCCTGTGGCTGGATTGGGGGAGTGACCGTCAACAGCCTCACGATTTTTCCGGATATTCTTGTCTTACACCGGGTTTTGTTCCGGACCGGAGATCTCAGGGGAACGGCAAAGGTTTCCCGCAAGAGCAGTCATTTTATATCCGAATACCTTCAATGGACACACATTCGGTTTTATAATGAAAAAAGTCTGTTCGTTTTGTGGAATTGTCATGAGTCCGGAGACATACCCGGGCGAGCCGGTCAGCCATGGGGTCTGTAAAACCTGTTACGATACGATTCTTGCCCGACACGGGTTCAATGCCCGGAAATTTCTCGACATGCTCGATACTCCCGTATTTCTGGTAGATGACGATGTCAGGATTCTTGCAGCAAATACCTGCGCACTTGCGATCGCAAACAATCCCCTTGAACAGATCCAGGGAAAACTCGGAGGAAAGACCCTGGAATGTATCAATGCGTTCCTCCCGGAAGGCTGCGGGAAAACACCGTTCTGCCCGGATTGTCCCATCAGGAATTCCGTGAACGAAACCTATGCCACCGGGCATGCCGTTACGCGACGACCGGCCGAGCTCTGCCGCAAAATCAAGGATACCAAAGAAAATTTACACCTGTTTGTCTCTACCCGGAAAGCCGGAAATGTTGTTCTGCTCCAGCTGGAACCGGCAGCAGCGGCCTGATATTTTTTTTCATTCCTGGACCGGAAAATTATTTTTCTCATGAAAATTTTAAGGTTTGTCGACGATGCTCAACACTACCCGAAAATTGAGTTGCCCAAGCAAAATTTTCATTGCTTTGGTGCGAAGTCTTTGACTTCATGCGGGTTTTTTTTTCCGTACGGTTTATCAACAGATTCATACTGCTGGTTCCTGATACTGACCGTGGCCCCCAATTAAAAAAATAGAGAAACGAAAACCTGCTCACCATGGATTCCGGAAAAGAGGCTTGAAATGATCAGGAAAACGAAACGGGTGAAACCCGGGATTGCTGCAATTTATACCATTAGTTACAAAATAACCGATAGTTATATTTTAACCCTGAGCTGATATTGTGTACTGAAACTGCCTCCGGGCAGGTTCCAGGATAGTTCACCAAGAAAGTGGAGGAGATAATTCCATGATAACACTGACACAGGAGATCAAAGAATCGCTCCAGGGAACCAAGGTCACATTCCTTGCAACAGCGTCAATAAAAGGCATTCCCAATGTTGTCCCGATCGCGGCGTTCAAGGTACAGGATGACGGGACGATGCTCATCTCGGACCAATACTTCAACAAGACCCTTGCCAACATGCAGGAGAACCCGGAAATCGCCCTGTCATGGTGGGGGGACAAAGGCGGGTTCCAGATCAAGGGTACCGTAACGGTCCACACGAATGACGAGATCTTCCGGCAGAACATTGCGTGGATGAAGGAGAGCTGGCCGAAATTTGTGCCAAAGTCCGCAGTGCTCGTGAAGATTACGGGTGTGTACGCGGTCAAACCGGGTCCCGAACCCGGAAAGAAGATCCTCTGATCCTGATATTGAAAAGCCGCCGGAAAGAACAGGGGCCGGCTGCTAAGACAATCGCACCTGCACAAGAGAACTACAGGAATGAGCCGAAAAAATCCGGCAACTTCAAGGAAAGGAAATTTCATGAAAATACCATCAATCAGATTAGTTTATTTTTCACCTACGGGAACAACAAAAGCGGTTGTAGAGGAAATTGCACGCGGCATCGATCACGATAAGGTGGAATTGCTGGATATCACCCGGCCGGCTGCGAGAAAACAACCACTCCGGACATCGGAAAATGAATTACTCATTATCGGCGTGCCGGTGTACATGGGACGAGTGCCGGCGCTCCTGGCGGATTGGCTGCATGCGATCAAAGCCCGTGATACACCAGTGGTACCGGTAGTCGTGTATGGCAATCGCGTGTATGAAGATGCACTGCTCGAGCTGAGCGATATCCTTGCGCAGTGCGGGTGCAGGCCGATCGCCGGTGGGGCCTGGATTGGCGAACATTCATTTTCCAATGACGAAACACCAACGGCAAAAGATCGTCCGGATATAGGAGACTTGCGCCACGCAGAAACATTCGGGCGAAAGATACTCGAAAAACTCACCGCCATTCCCTCTGTTGACCAGATCCCGGAGGTAACGATACCCGGCTGCCACCCGTACCGGGGGGATTCGAAGTTGTGGACGGTTGATTTTATTGCGGTCAGCGATGCGTGTATCCAGTGCGGAGCGTGTGCGGAGGCGTGCCCGGCCGGTGCCATTGATCCGGAACACAGCAACGTGATCGATACGAAAAAATGCATCACGTGCTGCGCCTGTATCAGACACTGTCCCCGGCACGCAAGAACCATGAAACCCGGTCTGGTCAGGGACGCTTCGCTTCGCGTAAGTACATTGTATAAAGAGCGAAAGGAGCCGGAATTTTTTATCTGACGGGGACTGCCCGGAGGAGGTGCATTTCAACGAACGTCATCGGAATTTCTCAGCGGATCGGGATACTCAACCCTGCGAACGTACCGGACCGGCACTATCTTTACGACCGGTCCCGGAATATACCAACGGGACGGGAACAACGGGGCAGCCCGGGTCCTGCCCTGCGGAACGATACGGGAGAAAACCGGGCTCTGCCGGCCAAATCAGGGAATCTTTCAACTCCCGGTGATAACATAAACAGGAGTCAGCCGGAGGGCCGGTATGGGAATCTCTGAACGAAAGTTACGGGAAAAAGAGCAGCGAAGAAAAGAGATCCTTGATACAGCCGAGCGCCTCTTCTTTTCCCGCGGGTACGATGACGTCTCCATGGACGGGATCGCCCACGAGGTTGAGCTGAACAAGGCCACCCTCTATCTCTATTTTAAAAATAAGGAGGCGCTCTATGCGGCCATCGTGCTCCGTGGCGTCTCGATCCTGGAGGAAGAATTCCGAAAATGTATGGAGGCAGAGGTCACGGGCATGGTCAAGGTAACCCTGATGGGCCAAGCCTATTACCGGTTTTCGCAGGAACACCCGGATTACCTGCGCCTGATCCACTTTTACGGGTCTGAACGTTTCTCAAAAGAGAACCCGTATACGTCAGAGATCGGTAAAGGGTATGGCACCTGCCGGATGATTTTACAGGATGCGGTCCGGGAGGGCATCGATGACGGTACGATCCGGGCCGATCTCGACCCGTTTCTGGTCTCGATGTACCTGATGATCTCCTTTATGGGCATCCTGTCCATGGAAGATAAGTGGAAACGGGTCATCGAGGCAGAGGGGTTCAGCTACGAGGAGTACTCCCGGGAATTCTTCCGGTTCATTGCCCCTGCGGTCTCTTCCGGTGAGAAATCTCACGCAATGGATTTCGCATCACCCGGGTTCTTTTTGGCCGGGACGGTGGTGCCTGGGAAGAAGAAGGGGAAGAAAGGGTAAATTTTTTTTAAATTTTTGAAGATATTTGGATCCCGGTTCCGGTAATTGACAACAGCACCGGTACCAATCCGGTTTCGGGTCTGTCAATAAAAGAGAGGACGGGGCCGCCCCACCACGCGGCCCGGCCCGCCTGTACCGGCATTGAACCGTATGGTATACCCCGGCGGGAAATTCTTCATAATCGGTACTCCCGGATAACAGAAGAATCTCCGGCTCACTCGTTCCCGTCAAAGCCCTTGATAAAGTGTCGACCAATCACTTTCACCCCGCCAACCGGGTTTCTTATCCTCAGGAGTACCGATACAATGGATAAGGAATGCGATTCAACCATGAAACCCAGGACCCCAAGAGTAAAACCTTCCGGAGAACCCCTCCATCCTCTCGTTAAAGAGATCCGGGATCTGGTACACAAAGCGCTCGCAGGACCGCCAGCCAGAACATAAACACCCTGCAGGTCAGCACCAACTTCGAGATAGGCAGGCGGATTGTGGAGTATGAACAACAGGGAAACCTTCGGGCGGAATACGGGGAGCGAATATTCGATGAACTTTCACAGCGATTGACCCATGAGGTTGGGAAAGGGTTTTCGACGATAAATTTGAGATACATGCGCGACTTTTATATCGAATATCGTGAGACCATACCCAAAATTCCCCAGACAGTGTCTGGACAATTGCCGGCCAAAACACCGACGGAAACGCCAATTATGCAGACACTGTCTGCAAAATTGACACCCCATCGCTCACTATTCCCGAAGCCAGTTGCGTATTGCGGGGATGCTCCCCCATCCCCCGTATGAATGGAACTTGGGCAAGCTTGTTCCCTGCCCGGAATGGATAAAACCCAGCATGTGGCGGATCAGCAAGCACCAGCACAGGATCCGGTACAACAACCCGGAGGTTCTTTCAGGCACGCAATCGTTTGTGCCAGACAGTTATTGTTCTGGGGAACTGTCAGCATCGCTTCCTTCTGCTGCGGGAGATCCACGGCCACATAATGTATCCCGCCAACGATACTCCCGGCGATCGCTAAACAGACTATGAAGAGTATGAGCCGGGCAATCGGCGATTGGGTAGATGGTGATTCATTCATTCCGGAAAACCAACCTGAGAAATAATGTAATGATTTTTTATTTGACGTGAGGGCATATAAAAAACCCGAATCGGAATAAAATCTTTTTAAAAAAACAAACGTTCCGGCATGAAAAGGCCGGAACAGTTCTTTATACACTCCCGAATATACACTGGAATGATACAGGCATGAATGCGATACCCCGGAAATATATCACGGATGCCAAGAACCAGAAACAAGCGGTGATTGTCGATCTGGAAACCTCCAACCGGATGGAATCCATCATCGAAGATAATGGGCTTGCAAAATTCATGGAAGAGGCAGAAGAGGATGAGACCCTCTCGGTTCATGAAGCAAAGAAACACTACCGGTCATTGAAAAAGGATTGAAATGCCGGCGTGCGGATATAAGAAAATCTTCTTATAAGATCTCGCTGCTATACCCAAACGTCACCGTTCCCTGATAGAGCGGCTGGTATTCGATCAGATCCCGGTATCTGAAAATATTTTTCACGATTTTGATATCCAGATGATGAAAGGTTATGATAATTCTTATCGCATCCGAACCGGACTGTACCGGATCGGTTGTAAGATTTCATCTGACGGCGAGATTATATTCTACCGGGTCAAGAGCCGGGAAGAGATCTACCGGGTTTTCCCGTAATTTTTTTTTGAATTCCTCTTAAAAAAGATCATCTGCGCCCCTCTCTGTCGCGGAGCTGCCCGGTCGTCCGCCTGTTTCGCTCCTACCCGGCGTGCAGCCGGTACCGGGCATGGTGGCGGCGGGCCGGCGATATGAGCGGTTGTAAGCGGGCGGTGCTGGGGAAAGCGTTCAGAGGGGGTTGTGAAAATATTATACCGGGAAATTACCCAAAATTGCCAAAATAACAATTCCTATATATCAAAGGGGTTATATTCTTCCATCAGGTCAGGAGTTGGATTGATTCATGAATGTTTGGCTTGGGTTGGGCGTGCTTATTATCGGATTGCTGTTAATCGTATGCTCAGTATTCATCACTTTCACCGTCGCGTTGTTGAAAATCGTATTCATTCTGGCAGGAGTAATTGCAATCGCAGCAGGCGTTATATATCTCCTGGCCAAATCGCCGTAAGGCAGAGAACACATCCTTGTTGACAAAAAAAATCCCGCGGAAAAGAATCGATTACGAAAAAGGCGAAAGATGCAATGGATTCGGCACCCCCTTTTTTGTCCGGGTCCGGCTCCATATCCTCAAATTTCCCGGCGCATTTCCCTTCCCCGGTCCGCAAAAATATCCTTTTTACATCGTTTCCATTCCTGCACACAGGGAGAAAGCGTATATATCCGGGCACCGGAAGAGCATGAATAAGTGGCAAAAACTGCCATGAACGAAAAACCACTGAAAAAGGAAGTGATAACCACGTCAAATAAAGAAAAGAAGAAAGTTGCTCCCGCTTCAAAGAGTGCTCCCGTAGCAGCCGGTGCAAAGAAATCCAGCGGAAAGAGAAAATAATCTCTGTCTCATTTCTCCTATTTTTGCAAGTATTCTTTCTTCAAAAAAAAGGCAGCTTTCACCCGCACTCACTTTCACCCCACGAGCCCCGGCATTATCCGACTGCCCCCAACATCACCCGGCAACGATGATCCCCCGGGAACCCCGCAAGTACTCCACCACTGCCGTAGAGAAAGAGCGCCTCGCCCGGAGAGCCTGCCCCAACTGCGGCCGCGAGCGGCCGGACTTCAATTTCTGGAACATGGATGCAGTCTGCTGCCGGCCCTCCTGTACTGCCGAGTACTGGGGCCGGCAGCCCACGATTGCCGAAATGAAGCAGCGGGTCCTTGCGGAACAGGAAGGGAAGTGTGCTCACTGCGGAGAGGAGATCCGAAAACGCGACGCCACACCCGGTTCGTATTCATCGCATCCCTGCGTCATGGATCACATCCGGCCCCTCGCGATGGGAGGGGACCAGTGGGCCCGGGAAAACCTCCAGGTCCTCTGCAGGCGATGCAACCGGATCAAGACCGCCCGCGACATGGGAGATATCGCCCGGTGGAAAAAATATTACGGCAGGGGGCTTGCCCTCCGGGAGGACAGCTCCCGGCAGCTCCTGCTCGTTACGGGGGATCTTTAAAGACCAGGGCACCCGCCACGGGGAGATAGCGGGGGGCCGGCATTACGATTTTTCTTAAAGGATCCCGCTGCCGTACCCATGCGTTACCGTTCCTTGTCTGAGCGGTTTTGAACCTTTTAAAAACAGGCACAGGCCCCCGGCATCATTTCGATATCATTATGCCTGAAGAACTGGTTGACAACTGAGTACCCATGAAATCCCCGGTTTTCACCTTCCTGCTGGTGGCAGTATGCTGCATTTGCACCATCGTGTCTGCATCCCCCGCTCAGGACCAGCGGAACAATGCCACAGACTTCACGATTGCCGCCAACCTGAACGCCAACAATACTCCCGCGTGGAACAACAACGAGGACTTTGACTTTGCGAGCCGGGGACTCATTGCAACCTTCGACCCTTTGATCATCCCGGCCGACATCCCGAATATTACCGCATGGAACGCCGAGGCGTTCCGGCGTTTCGAGAACGGGTCCCGCTCAGACACCATAAACCCGCTCCTGTACCGGCAGGCCCAGCTGAACAATATCCACGGCCTGTTCCTGGTCAGTCCGGGGATCTACCAGGTCAGGGGTTTCGACGCCTCGTCAATGACGCTGGTCAGGGGCGACACCGGCTGGATAGTCATCGATCCCCTGTCATCGGTCGAGTCCGCCCGGGCAGCAATGGTACTGGTCAACCGGAGCCTTGGCTCCTGGCCGGTAAAAGCCGTCATCTACTCCCACCCCCATGCCGATCATTACCAGGGAGTCAAGGGAGTGACCACGAGCGATGCGGTGGAAGCCGGCAGGGTAACGATCATCGCTCCCGAACACTTCATGGAGTATGCCATCAGCGAGAACGTGTATGCGGGGAACGCAATGCAGCGGCGGGCCGTGTACCAGTTCGGCCTCCTCCTTCCGCGGGACGAGAAGGGACTGGTCGATATCGGGATCGGCAAGACCATCTCGACCGGCACGCCATCCCTGATCCCGCCCACCATGGAGATAACCCATACCGGCCAGGAAGTCACCATTGACGGTGTCCGTATGGAGTTCCAGATGGCAAAGGAGACCGAAGCCCCGGTTGAGCTGAACATCTGGTTCCCGGAGCACAACGCTCTGTTCGTTGCAGAGAACTGCGCCGGATCGCTCCACAACATCCTGACGCCAAGGGGAGCCCAGGTACGGGACCCGCTCGCATGGTCGGCAAGCCTGGACGAGACCCGCCGGCTGTACGGGGACAAGGCGGAGGTTATGATCTCCGCCCACAACTGGCCCCGGTTCGGCAATGACAAGGTCATTGAGATTCTCGAGAACGAACGGGACATGTACAAGTATATCAACGACCAGACGCTGAACCTGGCCAACAAAGGCTATACCATGGACGAGATCGCGGACATGATCGAACTCCCCCCATCGCTGAAGCAGTACTGGTACACCCATGGCTTCTACGGCCAGGTCTCCATGGGGGTTAAGGCCACGTACCAGCGGTATCTCGGATTCTATGACGGGAATCCGGTCAACTTAAAGCGGCTTACTCCCGTGGCATATGCCAGGAGCATGACCGAATACATGGGCGGAAAAGATGCCGTCATGCAGCGTCTCTCCCGGGACTATGATGCCGGAAATTACGAACTCGTTGCCTCGATCGCAAATTATCTTGTGTTTGCCGATCCCGCTGACATGGAAGCAAGGAAGATCGAAGCCGATGCCCTTGAGCTCGGGTACCAGGAAGAATCGGGCCCTGCGAGGAACGCGTACCTGACCGCAGCATCGGAACTCCGGGGGACCCTGCCGGCCAGGGGCCGGAACATGATATCCGGTGATATCATGTCAGCGATGACCATTGACCAGCTTCTTGATTATATGTCCGTGAGGGTTAATGCAACGAAAGCTGACGGCGACAATTACAAAATCAATATCAGGATTCCCGATACCGGGGATAAGGTACTCATTCAGGTGAAGAACAGCGTGATCGTATATCGGGTGAATGAATCCTCACCAGCAGCGGACGTATCTGTTGAGATGCCCCGGAAAACATTCGAAACGCTGGCCCTCAATCCCACGGTCAACCCATCAGGAGTGATGGTGATTTCCGGAGATCCCTCCGTATTTAAAAAATTTGCCGGAATGCTCGATACGTTCGATCCCGACTTTCATATCGCAATCCCATAGCCTAAAGATAACCCGGCGAACCGGCGATGCTGGTAATCCCGCTTTTTTTTGTTTGGATGCGGCACCGTGTGCCAGGAAAATTGAGGAGACGGCCCGGAAAAGTACTCATTTATCCATGCTGTACCAGAAATGTACCTGTACCGAACAGAACTTAATCCTGGTTGAAAAAAGAAAAAACTGGTTAAAAAAATTTACTTCTTGCCGCCCTTTGCAGGGGCTGCCTTGGCGTCCTTGCCGCCTTTTGCCGGTGCTGCTCCCTTTGCGGGCTCAGCTGCCTTGGCGTCCTTACCGCCTTTTGCGTGGATTGCGCCGCTACCCTTGACTGCTTCCTTTGCGGGCTCAGCTGCTGCTGCCTCTTCGGCAACTACCGGTGCTGCAACAACCTTCTCGCCCACGAGCTTCGGTGCTGCAACGATCCTGCCGCTGACCTTGATCTCGCTTACCTTTAAGTGGGAGGGAGTCGGGAGCTTGTAGCCCGCGTGGTGGAGAGCATCCTTGATCTTCTCAAGGTATTGGGGAGTAGAGTAGACGGTCAGGAGCTTCTGGCCGGGGCTGACCCGGGCGGCAGTCCCCACTGCTTTTCCAAAGGCAAGACGCATGCCTTCAGAGACACGGTCCGCACCGGCACCGGTTGCCTGCTTGTTCTCGCGAAGCACATGGTGGGGAAAGACCCTTACCTTGAAGTGGAAGTTCGACCTGCCGACTTCCTTCATCAGGCGCCGGTTGGTCGTGATACGGGCTGCTTCGAGAGCGCTGTGCCGGATCTGGCATGCTTCCTCAACAATGAGGTCGACTTCGGTCGGGAATTCCTGCGAGAGGTTTCCCATCTCGAACTGAACAATCTTGCTTCCCGGAACACCGCCCATATATTCGCGCCGTGTATAGGCCTTCTTGGAAATGTTCCTGTACATCTTTGCCGGTTTTCTAACCATCGCGTCCTACTCCTGTAATATATTGCAAAAAGCGGGCAGAATCATCCATAGAGAATCAGATGACCCTGCCAGTACGCTTCACAAACTGCTTTTATAAAATGGAGATGAGTCGTATTAAACCTTACTGGATTGAGCAGTTCTGGTTTATAAGGTCAAGGACATCGCGCCGGACCTGCGCGAACTCTACACTGGTTCGGTCGCGGGGACGGGGCAGCGGGACTTCGAAGTTCCGGCAGATCCGGCCCGGGCGGGGCGTCATGACAATGATCCGGTCTGCCAGGTAGACCGCCTCATCCACGCTGTGCGTGATAAAGACGATCATCTTCTTTGTCTTCTCCCAGATCTGGAGCAGTTCCTTCTGGAGCATGTTCCGGGTCTGCGCGTCGAGAGCCCCAAACGGCTCATCCATCAGGAGCAGGACCGGGTCAAGCGTGAGTGCACGGGCAACAGCCACCCGCTGGCGCATCCCGCCCGAAAGTTCCGAAGGGTAACTGTCCTTGAACTGCGCGAGGTTGATGAGTTCGAGATACCATTCAGCAACCATATACCGGTCTTCCTTTGATACCCCCCGCATCTCAAGACCGAAGGCGATGTTATCGATCACCGTCCGCCACGGGAAGAGGGAATACTCCTGGAAGACAAAACCCACCATCGGGCTGGTTCCCGTGATCTCCTCGCCATCGATGATGATCGATCCGCTCCGTGCCGTATCGAGACCGGCGATCAGGCGCAGCAGTGTTGTCTTGCCGCAACCGGATGCACCAAGGATACAGACAAACTCCTTGTCCTTCACATCGAACGAGACGCGATCGAGCACGGTTAAAATCGACCCGTCGTCGCGGGGGAAAGACTGGCTGAGGTCGCGGACTTCAAGTTTTCCCATCCTATGCCACCTCCCCGGTTCGCCATTTCAGGAAGTGCCGGTCAACATAATACCGGAATATCATGTCGAACGCGAGGCCAATCATGCCAAGGAGGATCATGTACACGACCACGCTGTCCATCTGGTGGAGGGAATAAAAGAACCATAACTTCTGGCCAAGCCCGTAGTTCGAGACCCCGAAGAGTTCTGCGGCAACCAGGCACATCCAGCCGACACCGGTCGCGATACGTATCCCGGATGCTACGGAGGGCAGGGCTGCGGGAAACGCAATATGCCGGATCAGGTCACGGTCCTTCGTGCACCCGAGCATCCTGCCGGCCTCGACAAAGACACGGGGAACACTGCGAAAACCGCTGTAGGTGTTGATGATGATGGGAAAGACTGCCCCGACAAAGATGATGAACCCCGCGGAAAAGGCAGTCAGCCCGAACCAGATGATGGCAAACGGGATCCAGGCAAGGGGAGGAATCGGGCGGAGGAGTTCGATGAGAGGATCGAGGAGCGACTCGGTCCGCCTGCTCCACCCCATGATTATCCCGATCGGGATCCCGACCAGGAGAGCCAGGCCAAGGCCGATGGCAAAGTGAATGAGACTTGCCTGGATATCAAGGAAGATATCACCGGCCTGGAGCAGGCTGACAAATGCAGCGAACACATCCGTAGGTGCGGGAAGGATGAAGGGATACTTTATGATCACTGCCGCAACGAACTGCCAGATGACCAGTGCCAGCAGGATCGCAACCGCACCGAGCCGCCAGTCTTTGCTATCCTTCACTGCATGTCTGCCCATAGTGGTTATTCCTCATTGTCTCGTCTTTCAGGATTTTCCCGGAACAGGAGAACCCGGATGTTCTGTTATTATAATGAACCGTAAGGGAAAAAAAGATTGGTTGGGATTTTTTTAGTTCTTGGTGTAGAACGTGAGATCGAAGATCTCGTCTTTGGTCAGCGGCTTCTTGATGTACCCGAGATCGTACTGGATCTTCGCGTAATCAAGGACCGGCTCAACAATGATGTTGGGGTCTGATGCCCAGCTGCCGTCCCACTCCTTTAACGATGCGGTGACATCTTCCAGGTTGGCACCGGTCTTGGCAGTGTAGATCGTTGCTGCTTCGTCCGGGTTCTGCTCGTTCCAGAGAACGGCCTTGTCATTGGTCTTGATGATCTGCCGGACGATCTCCGGGTGCTCGCGGATCAGTTTGCCGCTGACCACAAGGACACAGCAGGTGTGGTTGGGGTACATCTCGCCGGATTGGACGACGACCTTGCCCTTGCCCTGGTTCACGACCGTGCTCGGGGAGGGGGTTGGCAGGAAGACACCATCGACCTTGCCGGCAGTGATTGCCGTGACGGCATCGCCCGGGCTCATGCCCTTGATAAAGACATCCTTGTCCGGGGTAAGGTTGTTGTTCTTGAGCCAGTCGCGAAGCACGGTGTCCTGGATGCTGCCGACCGGGAAGGTGGCAATCGTCAGGCCCTTGAGACTCTGCGGATTCTTGTAATCGAGATCGTTCCTAACGACGAGGTCCGAGCCCTGCGTGTTGACCCCTGCAACGATCCTGGCGTCAAGGCCGGTGGCAAGTGCGGTCAGGACCGGGGCTGCACCAACGTATGCGACATCGAGTTCACCGGCCATCATGGCCTGCATCTCGGGCGGGCCGCTCGGGAAGACCTTGTCAGAGATATTCACGACACCGAGAGGCGCAAGGTCCTCTTTGAACCAGCCTTTTTCCAGTGCGGTAATTGCCGCCATCTGGTGGGTGCTGGGCTGGTACCCGATACGGAGTTCCTTGATCGGGGCTGAAGTCGTGGTCGTACCGGGAGTTGTCGCAGGCTGCGTGCAGCCGGCAGTGATCAGTAAAAGGGCAATGGCAATGAGTGCAATTGCAGTAATCCTCATCTCTTTCATA
>Ga0209340_1001505_pt1 | contig 16343 bp, 17 predicted proteins | sample EPASupsiteSAE323_FD_187266 | JGI IMG/M metagenome (GOLD analysis project Ga0209340, IMG submission 187266) | Bioremediated contaminated groundwater from EPA Superfund site, New Mexico - Sample SAE3-23 (SPAdes) (version 2) | ecosystem: Environmental > Aquatic > Deep subsurface > Groundwater >... | reverse complement strand
AGTACAACGGCTCGGTCCGGTTCTACCTGATACACTTCCCGCTCTCGTTCCACCCGTTCGCCCAGAAGGCGGCCGAGGCGTTCGAGTGCGCGGCAAAGCAGGGCAAGGAATGGGATATGTACTCGGTGCTCTTCACCAAGGGCTCGGGCGACGGCACGGGGCTTGCAGTTGCGGACCTCAAGGGGTACGCAAAGGACCTTGCGCTTGACACGGTTGACTTCAACGCGTGCCTTGACGGCAACAAGACTGCGGCAACAGTGAACGCCGACGCGCTGTACTCCGAGCAGCTCGGGGTGTCCGCGACGCCGACGTTCTTTGTCAACGGCAAGGAAGTCAGCGGCAGTTCGTCCGGCCTTGCTGCTGCAATCGAAGCGGCCCTGAACGAATAAACGGGCGTTTCTTGCCTTTTTTCTTTTTCTTCTTTCTTTTTATTTTCCAAGGCCGCAATCATTCTTTGCTCTTATTTCAACTAGGTGCTGATTCCAATGGATGCAATCACGATTTTTGTTTTAGGTTTGGTGCAAGGCGTCTCCGAGTGGGTGCCAATAAGCTCCAAGACGCAGGTGAGCCTCACATGGCTCAAGGTTTTCAACGGCGACCCCGCGACACTTGTACCCATACTTCTTTACCTGCACGTGGGCACGCTTCTTGCCGCCACGATTTACTTCCGCAAGGAAATACTGGAAATCCTGCGGTCGGTAATTTCAAAGCCGTTTTCGAAATCCACGTACTCCGAAGGAAAGACGGGGTTCCTCATCACTTCGCTCTTTCTCACCGGCGTGATAGGCTTTCCGCTGCTTTACCTTGAGAAGAAGTTCTTCCCGACCCTTGACACCAGCGTGCTGTTTGCGCTGATGGGCGCGGGCTTGGTGCTTACCGGCCTGCTTTTGCTGAGCCAGAAGGGCCCGCGCGAGCGCAAGACGGGTTCCGCGACGTGGAAGGACGGGGTGCTCACGGGAATACTGCAGGGCCTGAGCGTGCTCCCCGGAGTGTCGCGCTCCGGCACCAGCACAACCGGCCTGATTTGGCGCGGCTTCTCAAGCCAGGACAGCTTCCACCTGAGCTTCCTGCTCAGCATCCCCACGGTTATTTGCGCCGAGATGGTGTTTTACATAAGCGGCGAAGTTGCGGCGTTCCCGATTTCGGACGGCGTCCTGCTTGCTGCTGCAAGCTTTGTGTTCGGCTACCTCACTCTTGACGCGCTCCTGAAGCTGATGAAGAGGTTCAGCGTAGCGTATTTGGCGATTGTCATGGGCGCCGTGATGATTGCAGCCTGGCTTCTTGGCGCAGGTTAATCCCAAGCGGTCTTATACAAAAGGATGAGTTGTTTTCATGCCCGCTTTTTACCGACTTGTTGACGGCACCATCGAAATCGACGGCGTGCGCATGCACCAGACCGTGCGAAAGACCCCTGTGCAGGATGCTTCCGACAAGGTGGCCGCGCTTGGCGTCACTTCCGGCAGCCGCGTGCTTGACGTGTGCACGGGCCTGGGCTACTCCGCGATTGCGTCGGCGAAAAAGGGCGCAAAGGTCACCACGCTTGAAGTCGATGAGAACGTTTTGGAGCTTGCAAAGACCAACAAGGACTCGGCCGCGCTTTTTTCCAGCCCCAACATCAAAATCAAGATGGGCGACGCCTTCGAGTCAATAGACGACTTCGACGACGGCTCGTTCGACTTCATACTGCACGACCCGCCGCGCTTCTCCCTTGCAGGCGAGCTCTACTCATTAGTATTTTACCAGAAGCTGTTCCGCGTGCTGCGCAGGGGCGGAAAATTGTTCCATTACACCGGAAACCCGGGTGCGCGTAGCGGCAAGAACATGGCCAAGGGCTTCAAGCAGCGACTTGTTGAAGCAGGCTTTGTAGGCGTGCGCTGGGATGAAGGATTGCAGGGTTTCCTCTGCAGGAAGCCCTGAGCGCCGCTTTCAGCCGTAAGGCTTAAGGCGCCTCGTCAACGAGCTTCTTCTGCCTCTTGCCGGGCGCCTTGGTGCCGTCCTCGTTCTTCAGGTACACGTTGTAAGTGCTGAACGGTATCTCGATGCTGTTCTTGTCGAACGCCTTGTAGATTTCCTCGCGTATCTCGCCAGCGACCATCTCGTACTCGAAGTAGTTGTTGACCTGGTACAGGACCTTGAACTCAAGCGCGGAGTCGCCGAACTTCTCCAGCCTGACTATGGGGTCGACTTTTGTTATGCGCGGGTCGCGGTGCTGCACCTTCATCACCGCGTCGTGGATCACCCTCTTTACCTTGTCCACGTCCGAGCCGTACTTCACGCCAACAGACAGCCCCGCGCCCTTCCAGTTGTTCTGGGCGCCCCGCGAGAAGTTGACTATGTTTGTTGAGATGATTTTTTCGTTGGGCACGAAGTAGGTGTAGTTGCCGCGCGTGCGTATGCGCGTCATCCTCCAGCCGATTTCCTCAACGAATCCCTTGACAACCGCGTTCTCGTCCTCAAGCGCGATGAACTCGCCGCCCCTGATGGGGTGGTCGGAAAGCAGGTAGAAGCCCGCAAAGAAGCTAGAGAGCGTGCTCTGCAGGGCAAGCGCAACAGCAAGGCCTCCAATCCCGAGCGCGGTCACAAGGGGCGTAATCTCGACGCCGAAGCGCTGGAGGATGATGATGAGCGTAATCAGGTATATGGTGAGGCGCGAGACCCAGCGCAGGATGGGGATGATGTCCTTGTTGATTTTCAGGCTCGACTTGTTCTTGGGGTCAACAGAGTACTCCTTCATGTACCAGATGATTACCGCGTTGACTATCTTGGAGAAAAGGTGGCCGGTCCAGAGGATGAGCGCGGACTGGAACCAGAAGTTGAAGTCCTTGCCGTAATAGAGCGTGTCCAGGACCAGCGGCTCTATCGTGAGGTAGACTCCTATGAGGATTCCAAGCATCCTGACTGGCTCCTCAACCGCCTCAACAAGGCGGTCGTCCAGCGTGGTCTTGGTCTTGCTAATCAGCGGCTTGATTACCCTATTGAGTATAATCAAAAATATTTCAGCTGCAAATACCAAGCCGATTAGCGGAAGAATAATGTTGAATATGATGCCGATGTTTTCAAACATCCCAGACCAACCCCGAAAAGCAAGAACTGCTATTTGCGTATCCGGTAGGCGTTTTCTTCTATTAAATCGTTCGATGCCCCCGATTGCCGCAGCTTCAGCCCACCTTTATCTTGAGGTCGAACAGCTCGTAGATTGAATCGAGGCCGCCGGAGGTGCTTGCAGAAGGCGTGCTTATGGCAACCGCTGTCACCCTCGCGCTGCGCAAAACGTCAAGGGTCTGCGAAAAGAAGGCCCTTGCAGAGGGCGCGTCCTCGTACCTTGCAAACATCTCTATGGAGTCGAACAGCACGAAGCTTCCGGAATTGGCTGCGGCACCGCGCGACACCGCGCGCGATATCTTTCCCATCGACTCCGGAATCATTCCCGACGCCACTTTTTCGTATGCGCAGTCGCCGTACACGAGCTCAATCGTCATCGCGTCGATTATGATGAGGTGCGAGATGTCCACCCCGTGCGACTCCAAGTACTTGCACGCCGACTCGTAACTCCTGGTGCCGGACACGAATATCCCCGTGCGCCTGTTGCGCGAGAGGCATTGGAGCGCCTCCACTACCGTGTCGTCGTAAGCACGCTCGGCTGCGACTATGCAGAGCGCGGCGTTGCTGCGCATCATCGAAAGCTGGCGTTCCAGGCTTGCCTGGTGGCACAGGATTGCGTAAGTCTCTTCCATGAATCTTTTCTCACCTTTGGGCTGGATGGGGGTATGGGGCGCTTGCGGAAAGCACATCGCCCCCCTGCACTTGCGCATGGCTTTCGCTAACTTTGCAAAAGACGTTGCACTAGCGTCTAGCCATTGCTCCAAGTGGGGGGTTGGTTCTTGATTTGCGGAATCCCAAAAATCCCTATGCGAAATTTTCCATTTCGCCAAATTTTTTTTTTGTCTTGCAATTATTGCGTTTTTGTTTATAAGCCTGCCGAATTATTTGAAGGCAGGTGGCATGTTTTTTGTTTTGAGGGGCACTTTTTCTGCTTCTGCTGCCGATTTCCCGTTTTATGCCGCAGTTGCGGCCAACCCAATCTTTTTATTTTTTGTTCGCGCCTTATGCTATACTTGGTTATATAGGCTACAGAGGCTTCCGGCCTCGGACAAGGGGTTTGGGAGCCTAGAACTGCAGATATCCTATTTGTGAAAACGCATAATTCGAGGTGGAACGTAGTATATGGCAAACATCCAACAGTCACAGGGTCCCCTTCCAGAGGGCAGCTCCCGCATACTCGGCAGGGACGCGCAGCGCACCAACATCGCAGTCGCATACGCAGTGGCGCAGGCGGTAAAGACCACCCTCGGCCCCCGCGGAATGGACAAGATGCTGGTTGACGAGATGGGCGACATCGTCATCACCAACGACGGCGCAACCATACTCAAGGAGATGAACGTCGAGCACCCGGCGGCAAAGATGATGGTCGAGATCGCAAAGACCCAGGACGAGGAGGTCGGCGACGGCACCACGACTGCGGTGGTAATCGCAGGAGAGCTCTTCAAGAAAGCAGCTGAGCTCATCGACCAGGACGTGCACTCGTCAATCATCATCCGCGGCTACAAGCACGCGGCAACCGAGGCCATCAAGGTTCTTGACACCATAAGCGAGCCGGTCACCATCAAGGACACCGCAAAGCTTGAGGAAATCGCGCAGGTTTCGATGGGCTCCAAGGCAGTGAGCATGGGCGACGTCAACAAGCCGCTCTCCAAGCTCGTAGTCGAGGCGGTCAGCAAGGTCGCGGACACGCACAACGCAAAGATCACCGTGGACAAGGACTTCATCAAGATCGAGAAGAAGCAGGGCGGCGAGGTCTCGGGCACCACGCTCATCAACGGCGTGCTTGTTGACAAGGAAATCGTGCACCCGGGCATGCCCAAGAAGGTCGCGAACGCAAAGATCGCGCTCATAGACACCGCGCTCGAGATCGAGAAGACCGAGACCGACGCGCGCATCAACATCAACTCGCCGGAGCAGATGTCCGCCTTCCTTGCGCAGGAGGAGAAGATGCTCCGCGAGATGGTGGACAAGGTCGCAAAGAGCGGCGCAACGGTATTGTTCTGCCAGAAGGGAATCGACGACGTCGCGCAGCACTTCCTCTCAAAGAAGGGAATCATGGCCTGCAGGCGCGTCAAGAAGTCCGACATGGAAAAGCTCGCGCGCGCAACGGGCGGCCGCGTAGTCACAACTCTTGACGACCTCTCGGCATCCGACCTTGGAAAGGCAGGAAACGTCGAGGAGCGCAAGATCTCGGGCGAGCAGATGACATTTGTCGAGGACTGCAAGGAGCCCAAGGCGGTCACTTTGCTCATCCGCGGAGGCACCCAGCACGTCATCGACGAGGCTGAGCGCGCTTTTGTGGACGCAATCGGAGCGGTAAGTGCTGCAATGATTGACGGCAAGTTCGTCTACGGCGGCGGCTCCGCAGAGATGGAGCTCTCACTCGCACTCAAGAGGAAGGCAGTGACAATCGGAGGACGCGAGCAGCTTGCGATTGAAGCGTTCGCAGAGGCACTTGAAGTCATACCGCGCACGCTCGCAGAGAGCTGCGGCCTTGACCCAATCGACACCATAGTTGACTTGCGCAGCAAGCACGAAAAGGGCGGCAAGAGCATCGGAGTGGACGTCAACGCAACAAAGGTCTCCGACATGAAGCCGCTTCTGGTAATCGAGCCGATGCGCGTCAAGCGCCAGGCGCTCCAGTCGGCGTCCGAGGTCTGCGAGATGATACTGCGCATCGACGACATCATCGCAAGCCGCGGAAAGCCCCAGATGCCGCAGGGCGGCCCGGGCGGCATGGGAATGGGAGACATGGACTAAAGGCGTAGTGCCTTTTTTCCATAATTTTCTTCTTTTCCAAATTTTCTTTTTCTGTTTTTTCATTTTCCTTTTGTTTTCCAAAACTATTTTTTTCATTTTTCTCCGCGGTTTCTTGCTTTTCGATTACCACTATTTTTTATTCCGGCCCTGCATTCCCCATATTGGTGGTCAAACCAATGCAAACCGTCACTTATTCAGTTTTCTGGCAGGACAAGGCGTCCCGGCTGGAGCTATTCGTGCGCCTGATTTACGGCATACCGTTCGCGGTCATAATGTTCGTGCTGTTCCGCGTGCTGGGGCTGTTCACGCTCGCCCTGCCCTTCATCGCGCAGGCGCTTACCATACTGTTCTCGCGCGCACGCAGCAAGTCCATCGCAGACTTCTTCCACCGGTACTACCTTGACTACATCTACCAGTACTTCGCATACTATTCGCTGCTCACCGACGAGCGGCCGTGCATAGTCCCGGGCGACTCGATGCGCAAAGTCAAGATTCACTACGTGTTCAAGCCGCTTGCCTTGAGGCGCGAGCTTTTAATGCGCATCCCCTACGCCATAGCGTTCCACATAATCAGCGCCATAGTCGGGGTGGTGGCGTTCGTGGCCCTTGCGGTGCAGGCGATAGTCGTCCTCTTCACCGGCCGGCGCAACAGGACGCTATGGGAGTTCTCGTACATGTACGGCAGGTTCCTCGTGACCTACATGTACTACCTCGGCCTGCAGACCGACGAGCGGCCGTCCCTGCTTCCGCACTAAGAATCAGGTCTTTTCTTTTCCTTCCTTTTTCATTTTCTATTTCTTGGTTTTTTTTTTCAAGAGCCAGCTACGGCTCCAGGAACGCGAACGCGCCGGGCTGGGTCGTGAATATGTCGTAGATTACCGCGCCCTTCTCAAGCGCAAGCGCCGCTGTTGGCGAGAAGTCCTTGGCCTTGACTTTTGAAAGAGGGGACAATTCCGTGAAGCGCTCGTTGGGCACCGTCCTTTCGCCTGAGAACTCGAAGTACGGCGCTCCGGCCATCCTGCCAACAGGCTCGTAGAGGCTCTTGAACTTCCATTCGACTATGTTGTTGGTGACAAGCACGCGCCTTCCTGGGTTAATCATCACGTGGCCGTAGTCGCTTGGCACGAACACCTTGTCGCCCGCTCCGGCCTCGATGAGGATTGCGTCCTGGATGCGGTCGTCGGCGTCCTTTCCCGAGATTTTTTTCCTCTTGAAAATCAAAAAGTGCGCAACGCCCTCCATCACTTCGTAAAGTTCCGGGAAGCTGGGGCCCTTTCGCGAAAGCTCGTGGTAGTGCCCGATAGTCTTGACGTACTCGTTTCCAAGCATTGCCGGCGGGATGACCGTGACGTCGTAGCGCCTGCGGTACTTTGAGAGCGTGGCCTCGTCCTCCTTGCGGTGCACGTTGCGGTGCATGTAGTAGATTGCCTTGGCCTTCTCCGAGGGGCTTGAAAGCGCAGACTTGGCGTAATTGTGGTCGGCAAGCACCTCGGCCATGTCGCCTACGGTGCGAACCGATGATTCGACCTTGGCGCCGTCGATTGAGAGCGTGTTCTGCGTTTCGTCCCATTCCATGGGAAAGGAGCCGTTGCGTATGTTCATAGTCTACAACCTTTAGAGAAAAAGGGCGCTGCGAATAAAACGGTTTTGAAGGGCAGCTATCCCCTTTTTTGGCCACGCGCGTCGGGAACTTTCTTCTCCCAGTTTTCGATGAAGAATTTCCTGATGCGCCTGCCGTCTTTGTTCATTTCGACCCAGTCCTGCGGTTTCATCCTGCGCGCGTTGTTCACGCTCAGGCAGTCTGTCTTCTCCCCGGCCCAAAGCACGCGGTCGCGCTTGAATCCCAGGCTTTCATATATCCTGCGTTCCTGCGCGAAACCGTTCGGGATGAGGAACACTTTCTTTCCCTCGTGCGCGGAAAGCAGCGAGAGCAGGGAGCCAAGCATCCCGTGATTCCTGCAGTCTTCCCTGGTACCGGTATCCCTAACGTAAATCATCTTGCGTTCCGGCAGGTGGGGCCAGTACTTGACGAAAGAAAGCGCGTCTTCAGGGTTTTTCGGGTCAACTATCTTCAGCCTCTGCACTTCGGGGTCGGACCTGCAGCGCTCGTGTACTACCTCAAGGGGCCCGAACTTTCCGTTGCGCAGCCGCAGTATTGTTTCTGGGTTCACCCATTCCGGTTTTCTGACGTATGCCATTCTCTGTGCGCCTGTTTTCTTGTCTCTGCGGCAGTCCAGGCGTTTTGTGTAAGTTGCCTTCTTCTCCGGACTCGCGCTTTCTATGCAATCATTTACAAGAGAATACCATAAATATTGTCTCAAACCAAGTTACGTTGCCAGGCTGCGCCTATGCAACGCCTGCGGGTCGTAATGTGTTCATGCACCCCTTCCTTGAAACCCTCCGCAAATACGCCGAAAGCAACGTCAACACGCTCCTCCTTTTGTCCATAGCTTTTGGGTTTTTCGTCCCGTTTCTTGACAGCACGCCCAACTGGGTCGTGACGCTTTGCCTGGCTGGTGTGATGTTTTGCAGCTGCGCAAAAATCACCATCGAAAGCGTCAAGGAGCTGCGGCTGCAGACTCCCGCGTGGTTCTACTTAATCCGCTACCTTGCGGTGCCCGCGCTCCTGTTCTGGATTCTCAGTCCCATCAGCTTACCGCTGGCAGCAGCAGTGCTATTGATTACACTCGCGCCAAGCGGGGTGGCCGCTCCGGCCATAACCGAGCTTGTCGGCGGGAGCGTGGTGTTCAGCCTGTTCATGACTGCCGCCACGAACCTCCTGTTCGTGCTCGTCGCGCCGTTCTTCCTTAGCGCCATACTGGGCAAGAGCGTCCCGATAGACGCAACTTCCCTTTTCATGAACCTCCTTTGCGTGATAGTGGTCCCAATCTTGCTTTTCCGCCTCGTGCAATGGAAGACGCCTTCGGCGGTGGCGCGCATCAAGAAAGCTTGCCCATCAGTGTCAGTTGCCCTCATCTGCCTGATGATAGTAATCATCGTCGCAAGGCTCCGCTCGCTGCTGCTGGCGGACCCATCCACCCTTGCGCTAGACTTCGCACTTATTTTCGCAGCCTATTCGGCAAACTATCTTCTGTTTGGCTGGGCGCTGGGCTTTCGGGAGACGCGCATCACCCGCAACGCCATGGCCGTTGCCTCCGGCGTTAACAACATCGCGCTCGTGATAGTGATTTCGGTGCTGTACTTCTCGGCCGAGGTGCAGCGCCTCATGATAATGGGAGAAATAGTCTGGATAGCCGCAATACCGGTTTATCGCGCGGTTCTTTCCCGCATCGGCTGACGAGTAAGAAACGGTTGAATTTCTTAATATTCAGGCGGCCTTGCGCCCTGCGATGCGGTCAGATTGTATTTTTTTCTTAAGTATTGGCAGCAGCGGCTGTATTTCGTGGATTGAATTAAGTTGGCTCAACGTGATTTGCCTTGGTATCCTTCCAAAGCCCTCCTTCGAGTTATGCACGAACTTTTCCCAGTCTGCATCGCAGGTTCCGGTTTCGACGCACGGTTTCTTGCCGGGCCAGGCTGACGTCTCCTTCTTCCGCACCTGCCTTTTCATCTCGTCACCCGTAAGCAGGGCGTCTATTAGGACATCTCGTGTTTTTTCGGCTCGTCTTATCCGTAAAAGATTGGGCTTATCTTCCCTAAACACGGGTTTTCCTTTGCGGTAGTCGATAAGAGTATATCTATTAGCTGGTTGGCCATTGGCATCTTTTTGTTCGAGTCTTATATCAAAAATCTTATCCGCTATTTGCGGGTCAATTTCAACCTTGTCCCTTGCTGCCTCGCGTTCCCACAACCCGGTCATTTCCACCGTGGATTTCGGCTGGTCGCAGTTAGGCCTTATCCGGTCCTGAATAACGAGCAATTTTGGAAAACCGCCGCGGTGGTCTTTTGACCAGAAGGGAAGCACGTAATGTACCCGTGCAATGTTGGGGTGCTGGCGCATAAAAAGTCCGAGAATTCTCGTGGTCTGCTCCGCCGCAGACAGGCCCTTGAATGATGCGGTCCTGTCATTGGACGGCTCGTCAGGCGCGTCGATTACGTTCTCCGGGATTTCCGAAGGTGAAATCACCTTCACTATATGATTTTTAAGGAAATACGGCCTTGCTTCGATTCCGCCAGTGAGTGCTGCCGCCCTGTTTTTTCGCCTAAACTTCGTCGCTTGGCTGCGAGTTGCGGAACCTGATGTCCTCATACCATCACTGTAAATATGCGGGTCCGGTGGGATTCGGACCCACGACCTACGGCTTAGAAGGCAGTCGCTCTGTCCAGGCTGAGCTACGGACCCATTTTACAAATTGATATTATCCCGCTTCAGGCTTATATTTGCGATTTGTCGGGGTTGGGGGCGGAGCAGAAATTCAATTAGAAGGCAAATAAACCTTACCGCCCAGAAATATTACGCTGATTATTGGGGGATTGGGGTAGCCTGGCATCCTATCAGGTTCGGGACCTGATGACCTGAGTTCGAATCTCAGATCCCCCACTCTTTTTTTGCACGGATTATTTTCGCATTTTACTGCGGATTTCCTTCAAGTGGTCCGGATGCAGCTTTTCCTCGAACACTTCCAGCGCTTCCGGGATCAGGTGTTCTGCAACTGGGCACAGGAACCGGTGGTACTGCAGGCTTTCCTGCCACTTCTTGTACCCCCGAGACCCGTACTCCGCTTCCTTCTTGGCGTTTCTTGACGGGCTGGTTTGCGTGACGCTGGGAATTACCTGCGTGCCGCTGGCATGGATGAGGATTTCCCTTGGGCCTGAGACTACGTATGCGCCCCTCCCATGCCATTCTTCAATGGCGTCGCGTATGGCCTTGCATCCCCCGACAAGTTTTTTCGGGTCTCGCGTCTCTTTGACGAACTTTTCAAACGTCCGGTATTCTCCCTCTCGCGGCGGTATGGGCATAGGGCTTCACCTGACCGGATTACTGCCGAGTCGTTAATAAATGCCGGGGTTTCCGGCTTTCCGTATTCTTTTATTATTTGCCCGCGTCAAATTCCTATTCAGAAACTCATTTTTGAAAGGTGTACTATCTTCATGATGCGCTCGCACTATACAAAACAAGTCACTCCGGAGCTTGACGGACAGGAGGTCCGGCTCGCAGGCTGGGTCCACGAGATACGCGACCTTGGGGGGCTCAAGTTCATACTCCTCCGCGACAAGACCGGCATAGTCCAGCTTACGATCAAGAAGAAGGAGGCCGACCCTGCGCTTGTTGCTGTTGTTGACAAGTTCGTCAAGGAAGTCGCCATACTCTGCACGGGCAAGGTCAAGGCGTCCAAGATTGCTCCTCGCGGCTTTGAGATAATGCCAAGCAAGATTGAGGTAGTTGGCGATGTCCACGGCATCGTGCCCTTCGAAGTCACCGGAAAAGTTCCCGCTGACTTGGACGTGCGTCTTGACAAGCGCTTCATCGACCTGCGCCGCATCGAGACTACTGCGGTATTCAAGATTAGGAGCGTCGCGATGCGCGCTTTCCGGCAGAAGCTTGACGAGCTTGAGTTTTCCGAAATCACTCCCACCTGCCTCGTAGGCTCAAGCACCGAGGGCGGGACCGACTTGTTCCCCGTAGTTTATTTTGACAAGGAAGCGTTCCTCGCACAGAGCCCCCAGCTTTACAAGCAGATGGCCGTAATGGGCGGAATGGACAAAGTGTACATGGTCACGCCGGTGTTTCGTGCCGAGAAGCACAACACGCCGTTCCACCTCAACGAAATCACGCAGATGGACATCGAGATGGGCTTCTGCACACATGAGGACGCCATTGACGTGCTTGAGGCGGTGTTCCTCAATGTTTTGAAGAACGTTTCCGAGACCTGCAAGGACGAGCTTGCGCTCCTAGGCTCAACCGTGTCCGTTCCTGAGAAAGTCCCGCGCGTCACCTACTCCGAAATAGTTGAGAAGCTCAAGGCAAAGGGCCACACCATCAACTGGGGAGAGGACTTCACCAAGGACCAGGAAAAGGAAATGCCCGCGCTCCTTGGGGCTGAGGCGTTCTTCATCACCGAGTGGCCAACTGCAATCCGCGCATTCTACTCGATGCCAAACCCCGACAAGCCCGAGATTTGCTACGCTTTCGACCTGATGTACAAGGGAGTCGAGCTCTCGTCAGGCGCGCAGCGCATCCACCAGCCGGAGCTTCTAATCAAGCAGCTCAAGGCAAAGGGACTGCGGCCGGAGTCGTTCGAAGGCTACATCGACGCCTTCCGCTACGGCTCAATACCGCACGCCGGATGGTCAATCGGCGCCGAGCGCCTTACGATGAAGCTTGCAAACCGCGACAACATCCGCGAGTGCGTGATGTTCCCGCGAGACCGGCACAGGCTTACTCCCTGAGGGTTTCCCTGCCATCGGCAAAAGGAAGATATTCCTAGCGTGTCTGCCTTTGTCTATATGCCGCGCGCCAAGGCTGCATCTTTCGAAACCACCGACTGGATGAAGGAGACCCTGATTCCAAACAAGAGGTTTCCGATAACCAACTTTGACGCCAAGTGCCAGAAGACGCTTCTTCGCTGGCAAAGCAGTACCTTTGGCCCCGTCCGGATAGCTCACCACGCCAACCTTTACGGCTGGGACAATTCCGTGGAGAAAAACAGCCGGCTTGTTGTCCTTGACCGCGACAACAACATCCTTTCCGAACTCCAGTACTCGCCCCGCCGGCTCCTTGACATCAACGAAGTCAAGATACACCAGTTCCGCTCGAAGGTATGGGACAAGGGGCTTGGGTCCGCGCTTCTTTCGATGCTTTGCCACCTTGAGCCGGGCGTGCCAAAGAAACTCGCCACCAATGACGTTTCAAAGCCGAAGTATTCGAAGCTAGGGTTTGTCCCTTCCGGCCCTGACGAATACGATATGCGGCTTGACCACGACCGGCTTACGCCCCAAGATTGGGTGAAGAAAAAGAGCCTCCTCTTCAAGGGAAAGCGCAAGATTTTCATCGAGTAATTTTTGCTATTTGCCCGTTGCTTACTCTTCCTTAACCACGTTCAGTATCACGTGCGTGTTCGTGCGCTCCACTCCCGGAATCGCGCCGATTCTCTTCACAAGCCGCGAGAACTCCTGCCGGTTTTTGCACTTCGCAAGGGCCATCGAGTCGGACTCTCCGGTGATGTCGTAAACCGCGGCAATGCCGGGCATCGCCGCAATCTTTTGCTGCAGCTCAAGCGAAGCGCCCTTGGTGAAAGTTACCTCGACAAGGGCAAAGAAGTCGTAGCCCATCCTTGCAAGGTCAAGCCGCGGCTCGTAGCCGCGTATCACCTTATCCTTCTCAAGCCGGTTCATCCTTGCAATGAGCGTGGATGCCGAGATGCCCACTGCCTTGGCAAGCTCGCGGCAGGACTTGCGCGCGTCCTTGCGCAGCTGAGCGATGATTTCGCGGTCGGTCTCGTCGATGTGGACTGCCGCGTCCCCTGACTGCTTTGAAACTTCTTCTTCGTGCATTTGTCCACCAACCCCGAAATAATTTGCCCAAAATCGAACAAAATGATGTGGTTTGCCATAAATTTAAAACAATTGTATTGCAAAAAATGCCCAAATTATAAATATTGTTTCATCCAAGGTTAATAGTTCAGCTAAACTGTTTTGTTTTTGAGGGTGTTTTCTATGTCGTCTCAGGGCATCTACGATTCCAAGCTCGCGCCGGAAGTGCTGTCAGCTGCAAAGAACGCGGGAGTCGAGTTCGTCTCGCTTCGCTTCACCGACGTGCTTGGGACTCAAAAGTCGGCAACCATACCCTTCTCCAAGCTTGAGGACGTGCTTACTGCCGGGTTCTGGTTCGACGGAAGCTCGATAGAGGGCTTTGCGCGGATACACGAGTCCGACATGCTCCTTGTCCCGGACCTTTCCACTTTCGCGCCCCTCCCGTGGACGGAAAACAAGGTCGCGCGCGTAATCTGCGACGTGCACGGAATCGACGAGAAGCCGTTCGAGGGCGACCCGCGATTTGTGCTCAAGAAGCAGCTTGCCGAGGCAAAGGCAGCTGGGTTTGACTATTTCGTCGGCCCGGAGCTTGAGTTCTTCCTCTTTGCCCTAAAGGACGGCAAGCTCACCAACGGAAAGCCCGTTCCCGAACCATACGACAGCGGCGGGTACTGGGACCTGGACCCCCTTGACAGCGCAGAAGGCATAATGCGCGACCTGGTCCCGCAGATAGAGTCGATGGGCGTGCAGGTCGAGCGCCTCACGCACGAAGTGGCGCCCGGACAGCACGAAATCGGCTTCCGCTACGGCAACGCACTCAAAATGGCAGACGACGTGCTTGCAATCAAGGAAGCGACGAAGATAATGGCAAAGCGGCTAGGATTGTTCGCATCGTTCATGCCCAAGCCCGTGTACGGAATCAACGGCTCGGGTATGCACGTGCACCAGAGCCTCTGGAAGGACGGCGAGAACGCCTTCTCCGATGCAGCCGACGCATACGGCCTCTCAAAGACCGCAAAGCACTTCATAGCAGGGCAGCTTGCACACGCCCGCGCTCTTGCCGCTGTTGTCGCGCCAACTGTGAACTCCTACAAGCGCCTGGTGCCCGGTTACGAAGCGCCGGTTTACATCTGCTGGGCGCGCGTGAACCGCTCCTCGCTCATCCGCATCCCCGGACGCACCAAGGCGCACGGCAAGGCCTCGCGCTGCGAACTGCGCTGCCCAGACCCGTCCTGCAACCCCTACCTTGCGTTTGCCGCAATGCTGGGCGCCGGACTTGATGGCATAAAGAAAAAGCTCGAGCCGCCAGCACCGGTTGAGGAGAACGTCTACCACTTTGACGACGACAAGCTCGCAAAGTTCTACATCAACACGCTTCCCGAAAGCCTGGGCGAGGCTATGGTCGAGCTTGAGAAGGATTCGGTGGTCTCAGGCGCACTTGGCAAGCAGGCAGGCTCGAAGCTTCTGGCTTCGCAGAAGAAGCAGTGGGACGAGTACCGGCTGCAAGTAACGCAGTGGGAAGTCGAGAACTACCTGCCGGTTCTCTAATCTCCCTTTTCCTTTCTTATTCCTGCGTCATATTCCCGCAAGCGCCGTTCCCTCGATGAACGCGCCAGCTGCAAGGAACAGCAGCCCCCAAGATGCGAGCTTGGTCACGTCGTAGATGATGACCAAAAACTCCGGGTTGCGGTACTTCTGGTGAAGAAGCGACTCGCTGAGGATGCCGCCCGCTATTGCGATGCACAGGTAGGACAAGAGCTCGAACGTGCCGTGCGGAAGAAGGCCGAGTATGCCGCTTCCCAGGCCGCTCCAAATGGTGTATTGCGCGGGGTTGTTGTGCACAAGCTCGCTTGCCAGGCTTCCCACGAACACGCCGAGAATTGACGCGTTCCAATCAATGATGAACACCGTCCCGGCGCCGTAAAGAAGCGAGCCCACAAGCAGGATGAGGAACACCTTGAGGTTGTTGTTGAACAGAAACTCGAACGCGCCAGCAAGGTCGCCGTAATAGGCGGTCTGCACCGCGTGCCCGGACACTGCAGAGCTTATTTTTCCCAGTTCAGCGGACTGCTGTGCAAAAAGCACCGAAGTCTCCGAGTCGGGCAAAAAGAGGAAGTAGAACGTGAACGCCGCCATCACTCCCACAAAGTACGCGCAAAGCACCATCACTATTGGCAGGTAGCGCGTGAGCGTGCCTTTCTTGTTGTTGTAGTCGTAGTTGGTCTCCTTGTCAAAGATGCTGGTAAGCAGGGTGACGGAAGGTATGGCTACAAGCGCAACCACCAGCATGCTGGTCGAGTCCTTGATGAGGTATCCTGCGGAGAACACCGCCACGGTCACGAAGACAAACGAGAGTATGGCAACGGCCCAGGGGCTTGCGGAAGCCCGGTCCGGGTCGATGATTGCTTCGAGGACCATAAGTGTCAAATGCCTTTAGTCGTCAAAAGGTTTTATATCTGCAAGGCACAATGAAATTTCTTGCAACTTACTTGGGAATTGTGATTTTGTTTTATGGACGAGACCGTTTCAAAAAGCGCTTACATCGAAGGCAGGCTCAAGGGGCTCAACGAGCTAGTGGGCATACTGAAGGACTCGATGGAATCGCCTGACGCCCTGTCCTCCGGGTCGATAAACAAGACCATCGTGCGCCACATCGCAGCCGAAGTCGAGTCCATAATAGCGGACTTGCAGGAGCACCACGGCGAGCACCCTGCGCTTGCCGAGGCCCAGGCGGCGCAAAAGACCATCGCAAAGGCCGCGGCCCCGGCCTCACAGGAAATATCAATCCCGATGATGAAAAAGCAGGTCGACGCCGCTGACGAGCTCATGCAGAGCCTATCGCAGTTCAAGCAGGCAAGGGGCGGCAAGTACCCCTTCGACCAGGCAGCAGAGGACGCCGAAAAGTAGCTTTCCTTCCAACCTGCTGAAGGCTGCCCCAATCTCCCCGTGCTGCAAGCAATTAAATTGCTTGGGCTTCAAGAGTATATCCTCGGAAAATAGCTGTTTTTATGCCCGATAGCGGGTAATGTTTCACGATTAAAGGTGTT
>Ga0209340_1001504_pt1 | contig 16398 bp, 17 predicted proteins | sample EPASupsiteSAE323_FD_187266 | JGI IMG/M metagenome (GOLD analysis project Ga0209340, IMG submission 187266) | Bioremediated contaminated groundwater from EPA Superfund site, New Mexico - Sample SAE3-23 (SPAdes) (version 2) | ecosystem: Environmental > Aquatic > Deep subsurface > Groundwater >... | reverse complement strand
TTCTATATACCCATATGGATAAGAAATAATTTTAGAAAAATCATAGATAGCGCTCAGGTAGTTTTTGATAGCTCCAAGGAACAAGAGTCCAATATTTATCCTGAAATTATTCCTTATGATTCAACTACGTTTATTTATAGAATGGATTCATGGGTAGAAAGAAAGCTAGGAGCTTTAGTATTGGGATGTCCATGTTGTTCTGCGATACCGGAGGACACATATACCGGTTGGCTTGGTGATCTGATCCATTCTTTTCAATTCCATTGGATTGCGAATACGATGTGTAATGGTCGGAATTTATCTCTTTTCTATTTTGATGGGATAAGTGCCAGTATCAGTCATTGCTTTAAAGAAGTAAAATTCTATAGAGGGTTTTACATTCTCAGCACTCCAATTAAAGTGAAGAAATAAGACTTCACATTGCTGCCCTTTCTAAAGAGAGGGCAGCAGTTATTTTATACGGTTGCGTAAAACTTAAAATTTTGGTATACTTGGATTAGGTTCTGGGTAATGCAATACGAAAAAAACATAAGTATAATTTATGGGAGTCCTATATTTTTAACTTCCGTGGAAGCTATTTGCGGACACCCACCTTACTCAAGATCTTTTTCGAATTTATTACCTGGGCCTTTATTTATTAATTTTTTATTTTATATGAAAAAAAATACCGAAGACAAAAGAGTAGTAGTCGGAATGTCAGGAGGAGTTGACTCTTCTATGGCTTTAGTTTTATTAAAGATGATGGGGTATGAACCAATCGGAGTTTCTTTAAAATATTGTGTTTGAGATAGCCCGAAGAATTTGTTAAAAGAAAACGTTTGTTGCACATTGGAATCTTTTAGAATTGCCAAAATGGTATGTGACAAATTGGATATACCTCATTTTGTAGTGGACGTTTCCGAATCTTTTAAACAACAAGTTATCCAGTATTTTATATCTGAGCATAAACATAATTTTACTCCTAGCCCCTGTATTATTTGTAATAAAGATTTGAAAATACAAGAATTAATTAATTTTGCCAAAGCAAGAGGGATTAATTATGTAGCTACGGGACACTATGGAATCATTAAGACTAATATTAAAACAGGAGAAGTGTATTTGGGATTACCCAAAGATAAGATAAAAGATCAAACATATTTTTTAAGTGGATTAAGTCAAAAACAATTAAAGTATTTGCTATTGCCATTGGGTAAATTATTAAAAGAAGAGGTTTATGAATTTGCGAAAAAAAATAAATGAGAAATATTCTTAAAAACAAAGCAAAGCCAAGATTTTTGTTTTATAGCTAATAAATCCATCCCCGATTTTTTAAAAGAATTTGTGGGCGAGAAACCAGGGAATATTGTAGATAATGATGGAAAGATTCTAGGTAAACATATAGGATTGCATTTTTATACTATAGGACAAAGAAAGGGAATTGAGTTACCCCAGGGACCATATTATGTGAAGGGGTTTGATTTAAAGAAGAATAATTTAATAGTTACTAAAGATCAAAAAGAATTAAAGAACAAAACTATTGAGTTAGATAATTATAATATCATAAACAAAGAATTTTTAAAATTAAAAAGTATTACAGTAAAAGTTAAAGTTAGATCTCAGGACAAACTAACATTGGGAATTTTGAAGATTGTAAACAAAAATAAAGCTATTATCGAGCTAAAACAGGCTAAATTGGCTATTAGTCCTGGTCAATTTGCTGTTTTTTATAAAGGGAATATTTGTTTGGGATGTGGGAGAATAATTAAATCTAATTAAATTAATATGAATAAAATCTTAGGAAAGATATATGTTTTGGGAACCCCGATTGGGAACATGGAAGATATTACATTACGAGGATTAAATATTCTAAGAGAGTGCGATTTAATTATTTCAGAAACGCCCAGAACTACTTTAAAACTATTGAATAAATATGAGATAAAGAAATCTGTCTGACAATTTTTTCAAAATCCTAAGAGTGATCAGATTGAAGCTATATATAGGAATTTAAGTGATGGTAAGAATATTGTTTTGGTTTCAGAAGCGGGTACGCCTGGCATTGCAGACCCAGGAGGAAGAATTATTGAAGAAGTATTGAAATTGGATCCAGATGTTTTGATTATTCCGATTCCGGGGCCAAGCGCTATAATCTCAGCTATTAGTGTGAGTGGTTTGAAGTCTCAAGAATTTATGTTTTTAGGTTTTGTTCCGAAAACTAAACGAAACAAATTTTATGAAAAAATATCTAATTTTGATGGGTTAACAATTTTCTACGAATCTCCATTTAGAATTAGAAAAACATTAAAGGAATTGTCAGAAAAAGTTACGGGGAAAGAAAAAGTAGTTATATGCCGAGAATTAACAAAGATGTTTGAAGAAACAATAAGGTTGGACTTTAAAGATTTAGGGGAAAAAAGTCAGACTATAAATCAAAAGGGAGAATTTACGATTTTAATAAATTAAATAAATTTATAAATATGTCAGAACATATGCACAAAGGATACTGTTATTTAAATGGGAAATATATGGAGATTAACAAAGCAACCATCTCACCGCTAGATAGTGGGTTTGTAAGGGGGTATTGTGTAACAGATTTTTTAAGAACTTACGATAGAAAAGTTTTTATGTTTGATGAACATTTTAAAAGATTTATTCAAGGAGCGAAAATTATGGGCTTAAAACTGAACGTTTCGAAAAAAGAAATGTTAGAAATTATTAATACTATTTTGAAGAAAAATAGTAAGGACGTTAAAGGGGAGTTTAAAATTAAGATGTTATTATCTGGTGGAATTGGAGTCCATGATTTGGCGATTAGTAATAATACAACTTTGTTTGTATATGCAGGGCCCATTGTAACTTACCCATCTAGTATGTATGAAAAGGGTATTAAACTAATTACTCATAAGTATCACAGATATTTACCAGAAGCTAAAACTTCTCATTATATCGAAGCTATTAGACAGCAGGGTAATATTAAAAAAGCTGGTGCTATGGAAGTGTTATATACTGGGAATACTCACGTTTATGAATGTTCTACTAGTAATTTCTTTATTTTTAAAAAGGGAAAACTAATTAATAATGATGAGGGAGTTTTACAAGGAATTACTAAATTAGTTATGTTAAAAGCAGCCAAAAAGCTATTTCCTATTGAAAATAGATTAATTAGTATAAAAGAATTGAAGGAGGCTGACGAAGCTTTTATTACGTCAACCACTAAAGAGATAATGCCAGTAGTACAAATTGATGGGATAAAAATAGGGGACGGTAAGGTAGGGCCTAATACCAAACAGTTAATGACGGAATTTAAGAGATATATTTAGTAGCCCCAAGGAGAATCGGACTCCTATTGCAAAATTGAGAATCTTGCGTCCTAACCATTAGACGATGGGGCCATATCTTTAGATTACCATAAAAAAGGGGAAAAATCAACGACTTGGTTGACTTAAAGTTGATTTTATGATAAGATGAAGAAGTTAAGAAAAACAGAGTTAAATTTAATGAGATGGTAAAAATTTGTGCAAATTGTCAAAAAGGAACAAATAAGGTATCTTCTTGAAAGAAAATACATTCAAAACTTAATCCTACTAAAACATACTATCAAAAACCAAATTTGAAGGATGTTAAATTAGCTAGTGGTAAGAAAGTTACTTTATGCATGTCTTGTGCTAGAAAGTTAGCTAAAACAGGTAAATAGACTTGATCCGGGGTGTGGTCTAGTAGCCTAGGGCGCTTGCATGGGGTGCAAGAAATCGTGGGTGCGAATCCCGCCACCCCGACTAAACTTATTTAGATATATGAAAAACATATTTAAGGATAAAATAGTTTTATTATCAATTAGTTTTTTTTGTATATCTCTTTTTTTATTATCTATAGTTTATTTTAAGAATACATCTTTCATGCCATTAGTATTACATTATACAGGAGATGTGGGAGATTTTTTAGGGATAAGAATTAGTTTAGTTGGTTTAATTATTGGGTTTGTTTTTTTGTGTGGACTCAATATTATACTTATTAAAGTGTTTTTGAAGGATAAGAGAGAACTAACCATATTTGTTAAGTTGATAAATCTGATTTTGAATGCCTTTTTCCTGATATTGAGCTGACAAATTTTTTTTATCAATCAATAATAGGGGGTATTGCAAAAAGGTAGAAAATATGGTATTATTTAAAAATATTAAAGAATGTGATAAATGATGAATATGCAAGCAATTATAAAGACAGGAGGAAAACAATATTTAGTACAAGAAGGTCTTAATTTGAAGATCGAAAAATTAAAAGGAGCCAAAAAGGGTGACTTAGTTACTTTTGATAAGGTTTTACTAACTTTTGATGACAAAGGGGTTCAGATTGGTGTACCATTCTTAGAAAAAGCGTCAGTGACCGGTATGGTCATGGAGGCTAAAAAAGATCGTAAACTTACTGTTTATAAATACAAATCAAAAACTCGCTATAGAAGAAAAATAGGACACAGACAAGAATTTGTTAGAGTTAAAATCAAAGATATAGTTTGTTAGTTTGGGATAGAAAACCGCTTTTTTCAGTAGAATAGGCGGTTTTTTGATAAAGTGGAAAAGCTGTTTAATAAAAGGGGACGAAAATAATTGACTTTTAGGCAAATATTTACTATAATTAAGCTAGCTAAAAACAATATATCGGAAAAAGGATAAATCCTTATTTCGAGTTTAAACTAAACAATATGAAAGAAATAATTAGTGATAAGGTAACATGAATAGATATAATTGCTCCTAAGGAACAGGAGTTGGAAGCTTTAAAAAAAGAGATTGGACTTCCCAGTTCCTTAATTGATGAATTAAGAACTCCTTCGCTTAGAGATAAGGTTAAGGTTTATGAGAAATTTATTTATACTGTTTTATATTTTCCTATTTGGAATGAGATTACTAAAATATCAGAACCAGTAGAGCTAGATTTAATTATGAATGATAAATATTTTATTACCATTCGTTATGATTCTAAATTGCAACCAATTAATGACTTGATGAAAAGATGTGAATCATTAACTAAATCCGGATGTAATATTCTTTTAGGAGATGCGACATATAAAACACTATATGCTTTGATGGAAGAATTATTAGATTTTTCTGCTAGACAGTTGAAACATATAGAAGATAAATTAGTCAAAATAGAAGAAAGAGTTTTTTGTAAAGACCAAAGGGAAGATTTGATTTATAATGCTTTAGGAGTTAAAAGAGATCTCATTGACTTTAAAAGAATTTTTACAAGTTTGCATTCTTGTTTAGATGCGGTTGAATTTAGAGGGGAATATTTTTGAGGATCAGAAGCTAAAGCCTATCTATTAGATTTACATCATGATAATGATAGAGTATGAGGTAGTTTACAACACCATTTAGAATTTATTGATTCTTTGGAAACTACCATGTATACTTTGATAGATAATAAAATTAATAATCTAAATAGAATATTTACTTTCATATCTTTTATGACTTTTCCAGCAGTCATGGTGTTCTCTTGATACCAGACAGGTATGAATGGGCTACCATTTTTGAATCTTAAATATGGAGCCTACTTCTTGTTGGGTGTGGCAATGATAGAGGTTATATTAGCATACATGTTCTTAAGAAAAAAGAGATTAATATAAAATATGAAATACGAATTATCGTTTTACAATACATTAAGTAAGCAGATTGAAAAATTTGAACCCCTAGAAGAGGGTCGTGTTGGATTATATACTTGTGGTCCAACTGTTTATGGGTTTGCTCATATAGGTCATTTAAGAACTTATGTTTTACATGATGTTGTTAAAAGGATTTTATTAGCAGATGGATACAAAGTAAAACATGTAATGAACATTACAGATGTAGGACATTTGACTTCGGATGCTGATGAGGGGGAAGACAAGATGGAGAAGAAGGCAGCAGAAGAAGGGAAAACTGCTTGAGAAATTGCAGATTTTTATACTAATGATTTTATGGAGAATTTGAAGAAATTAAATATCATTACCCCAGATATCATTGCCCCTGCTACTAAACATGTTGATGAACAAATTGCTTTAATTAAAAGGATTGAACAAGCAGGTTTTACCTATATCACTTCTGATGGGGTATATTTTGACACATCTAAATTATCTAATTACGGTGTTTTAAATGGACAAAGTAAAGAAGATAAACAAGTAGGAGAAAGAATTGAACAGATAAGTGAAAAAAGGAGTAATACAGATTTTGCTTTATGAAAGTTTTCTTCTAAAGAAGAAAAAAGACAGATGGAGTGAGAATCTCCATGGGGTATCGGTTTTCCAGGATGGCACATCGAATGTGCTGCTATGTCTATGAAATATTTGGGAGAATATTTTGATATTCATGGAGGAGGTGTTGATCATATACCAGTACATCATCCCAATGAAATGGCAGAAGCTGAGGCAGCTACGGGAAAACATTTAGCTAAATATTGATATCACGGAGGTTTTTTGAATTTTTCTGGAGAAAAGATGTCCAAATCAAAATCTAATTTTATAAGATTGATTGATTTGGAAGAAGGGATCAGTCCTTTGGCTGTTCGATACAATATGTATACAGTTAATTATCGAAAAACCGCAGAATTTAGTATGGAATCTTTAAAAGCTTCGCAAGTAGCATTAGACAATTTATATCAATTTATTCAGAGATTATTGAAACTTAGTCAACTGGTATTAAATAAGAAAATAGAAATAAATTTTAGTGACGAGAATAAAGCTAATATGACTAAGTTTGAAGAAGCTTTCTTCACTGTTATAAATAATGATTTTGATATGCCGAGTTCCTTGGAGATTATTTGGAATTTTATTAAGGAATTTAATAAAAACCCCATGGGTTATGATCCTCAATCAGTACTTGGTATGTTTTATAATTTTGAGAAAGTTTTAGGATTAAAATTAGATAATATTAGTTTGGATAATATACCAACGGAAATTGAAAAATTAGCCGAAGAACGTTGACTAGCTAAGAATACTAAAGATTTTGTAGAGGCAGATAGATTGAGAAATGAGATTAAAGAAAAGGGATTTGTTATTGATGATTTTTCAGATTTCTATTTAATATTTAAAACTAAATAATTTATATGGCTAATAATCCTTTGGATCGTTTACCACCACAAAATATCGAACTAGAAGAATCCATATTGGGAGCATTAATGTTGGATAAAAATGCTATTATTAGGGTGGCAGATATCCTAGAGCCGGATGATTTCTATAAATCAGGACATCAAGCTATTTATGAGACAGCTTTGGAGTTATTTGGTAATAGAGAACCAATTGATATATTGACTGTTTCTAATAAATTAAGAGAAAAGAAACTTCTTGAGGAAATCGGGGGAGCCAGCTACTTAACTTCTTTAATAAATAAGGTTCCTACTACTTATCACACAGAAGAATATGCTAAGTTAATTCATAAAAAAAGAATATTAAGAGAGTTAATTGCTGCTTCTTATGATATCTCTAGATTAGCTAATACAGAAGATCAAGATGTAGATATGGTATTAGATCAAGCAGAACAATTAATCTTTCAAATAGCTAAGAAGAAAATAGACCAAAGTTTTTCTCAAGTTAAGGATGAACTGTCTTTGGCTTTTGAAAGAATTGATGCTTTGCAAAAAGGAGGAGGAAAACTAAGAGGAGTAACAACTGGATTTAAATGTTTAGACAATATGTTAAGTGGGTTACAGAAATCAGATATGGTTGTTTTGGGTGCGAGACCTTCTATGGGTAAAACATCTTTAGGTTTAGATATTGCCAGAGGAGCTGCTATGAGAGGACATGGAGTAGGAGTATTTAGTTTGGAAATGTCCAAGGATCAGCTAGTCGATCGTTTGATCGCAGCTGAGTCCACTGTTGATTTATGAAAGATCAGAACTGGATATTTATCTTCGAGCGGAGAGATGAATGATTTTACATTATTAAATGATGCAATTTCTCGATTAGCAGAAGCTCCTATATATATAGATGATTCTCCAGGATTAACTCCATTACAAATTCGTACAAAAGCTAGAAGATTAATGGCAGAAACTAAAATTGAATTAATTGTTATTGACTATTTGCAAATGATTATGCCTTCTAATAGTTATGCACCAGCGGTACAACAATATACAGAAATTTCTAGATCTATAAAATCTTTAGCAAGAGAATTAGAGGTTCCTGTTTTAGTTTTATCTCAGTTGTCTCGTGGTGTGGAACAAAGACAGCCACCAGTTCCTAAATTGTCTGACTTGAGAGAATCGGGGAGTATAGAGCAAGATGCGGACGTAGTTATGTTAATATATAGAGATGACAGATATAATAAGAATAGTGCCAATCCTAATATTGCAGAGATTTTGATTGCTAAGCACAGAAATGGTCCGGTAGGACAAGTTGAACTATATTTTAATCAAGAAATTGCTAGTTTTAGGGAGTTAGATAAAACATTTGAGGGAAGCAGTGAAGAGGGTTATGAACAGCTAGCTCCACCACCTGAAGTTTCTTTTAATACGCCTACGGAAGTTATTGAAGATGCGGAGTTTTTAGGAGAAGATGAAATAATGTAAATTTAATCTATGGATATAATTCCAAATGAAGTTAATAAATTAGCAGGGTTTTTTAAAAATTTGCCGGGTATAGGATCTAGGCAATCTAGTCGTTTAGCTTTTTATGTAACCCATTACTCAGAGAAGAATTTGAAAGAAATTGCTAAATTAATTTGAGATATATCATGTAAAACAAAGATATGTGATAATTGTTTTTTTGTTTTTGAGTCAGAGAATAAGAAGGATTTTCTTTGCCCGATTTGTAACGATACGAGCAGAAATCATAAAATGATTTGTGTTGTAGAGGGAGATACGGATTTAATTACTATTGAAAAGACGGGGAAATATAAAGGAGAATATCATATTTTAGGTGGGCTACTATCTAATATTGATGAAGCTAAAGAAAACAAATTAACTATTAAACAACTGGTTTTGAAAGTTAGAAAAGCGATTCAAAATAAAGATCCAATTGATGAGATTATATTAGCCCTAAACCCAACCTCAGAAGGATATTTAACTACGCTATATTTAAAGAAATTATTGGAACCATGTGGGGTCAAAATAACACAAATAGGGGTAGGAATACCTTATGGGGGAGAAATCGAATTTGCGGATCCAGAAACAATTAAAGAAGCAATGAAAAGAAGGGAATAGCCCATTGCAAATTATTCAATAATCTGCTATTATATTAATAGAAAATATTTAAATATGTCTATGCTAAAAAATCGTATTGGATGACAAATTCTTATAATTATTGGGATATTTTTTGGAGCCCTATTAGTTTATGGACAATTTTTTAATAAATCATTAAAAAAGGAAAATACGATTGAAAAATTTACTAGTGATAATATATCATCGGAGCTAGAGATTAAAGGAAAGAAAAACGCTAAGTTAAAGATCATAGTTTTATCTAGTTATGATTGTGGTTGGTCAAGGAAATATTTTAATGAAACTATCAAACCATTTATTGATCAAGAAATAAATAAGTACGATGTGTCTTTGAGATATGATTTAGTATCTTTTCAAAATTCAGTTTCTTTATTGGGTACAGAGGCAGCGTACTGTGCTAATGACCAAGGAAAATTTTGAGAAGCCAATGAAATATTATGAAAGTTAGGAGAAGAGAATATAGAAGTCAACTTTAAGAAGGAAAACATTCTGACAGGATTGGCGAATATTGGTTTAAATAAACAGGAATTCAATAATTGTTTAGATAACCATAAATATTTAAATGTTATACTGGAAAAAGGGCAATGATATTTGGGTAAATATGATAAGTTAGGTTTTCCCACAACTTTTTTTAATGATAAGCAGATGCAGATGTTAATACAAGGAACAATGCAATCAGTAGGGGCTGTTAGCTTGGAAGATTTTATTAAAAATATTAATAAAGAATTAAATACAAAATAATGAATATTAAAGTTTATTCTACACCAGGTTGTTCATGATGTCGAGTTTTAAAGAATTTTTTAACAGAACATAAAATTGAATTTACGGAAATTGATGTTTCTGATCCAATTAAGGCACAAGAAATGATTGACAAGACAGGACAAATGGGAGTACCAGTTACAGAGATAGGCAATGAGCTGGTTATCGGTTTTGATAAAGCGAGATTAATGGAACTTTTAAAAATATCTGAATAAACTATTTTTATGGTAAATATTGTTGTAGGTAATAAATTAGCTAAAGAATTAGGGGCAAAACTTAAATTTAAATTTTGTCCTGTTGAATTCAAGAAATTTGAAGACGGACCAGTAAAACCAAGGATTTTGAATTTTACTAAAGCAGATATAGGCATATTACTCCTTGATATTTATCAGGATATAGATATTAATGATTTTTTGATTAATTTCTTATTGTTATCTGCTAAAATGAAAGAATCTTGTAAGAAAGTCATTGGGATTATTCCATATTTACCATATAATAGACAAGATAAAGAATTTTTGAAGGGAGAACCAGTATCGGCTAAAATTATTGGAAATTATTTAAGTGATAATTTGGATTATTTTATAACCTGCAACAATCATAACCACAGATTACAATTACAAGATTTGTTTAAAATTAAAGCATATGATGTATCTTTGTTTGAAACCTTAGGAAAAGCCTTTTCTGATTTTGATATAACAAATACATTAGTTATTGGCCCAGATGGAGAGTCTAAAGAATTTGTTTTGGATTTTATTAAAAACAAGAAATTTGATTATGTTATTTGTAAAAAGGTTAGAAACTTGGAAACTAATAAAGTTAAAATTGATTTTCCGGGAAAGTTTAAAATGGACAAATTAACTGGTAAGGATTTAATTATCGTTGACGATGTTATTGCTACTGGTGGGACATTGATTAAATTAGTGCCAGAGTTAAAAAAATACAATATTAAAAGTTTGAATTTTGCATTTGTACATGGATTGTTGGTGGGAGATACTGAACAAAAATTAAAAGATACTCAAGCTAAGAAAATAATTTCTAGTAATACGATATTTAATGTATTCGAGGAAGTTAGTTGTATTGACCCAATTACTTTAATTGTTAAAAAAATATTAAAAATATAATATGGCAGAAGACGAATCGTATCCTTTATTTATTGATAAAATAGATAGTAAAAACAAAAGTAGTCATGATTTCTTTCTAAAAGCGAAGTTGATTGATATTTCTGCTGGTAAAAGCTGGACAGTTATTGTGAATAATGAAGACGCTAAAAGAATGGGTATTTTAGTTGGAGATGAATTAAATCTATCTTGAAAGAATAAAGAAACAGAGGTTGGAGTCGATTTATCTAGTGAGATGGTTTTGCCTACAGAGGTAGGAATTGTAAAAGATATTTGGGAAAAGTATAGGATCAAAGACGGAGATTTAATTCGTTTTACTTTTGCTAATAGAGCCCCTTCTTTACAAGCTATTTATAAAAAACTATTTGGACAGAAGTTAACTTATGCAGAGATGTTATCTATTATTAATGATATTATTAACCATCGATTGAATGATATTGAGCTTGCTTTTTTTATTGCTTCGGCTTTTGATGAAAATAATTTTTCAGATGAGGAATTATATTTTTTAACTAAAGCTATCGCTCAGACTGGAGATATGATGAAATTTGATAAGATTACAGCAGATAAGCATTCTACTGGTGGGTTACCTGGGAATAGAGTTACTCCAATTATTGTACCTATTGTAGCTAGTTTTGGGATTTGTATACCAAAGACCTCTTCTCGTTCTATTACTTCGGCAGCGGGGACTGCAGACGCGGTAGAGACCATTATGGGAGTTAAATTTGGTACAGAAGAGATTAAAGAGATCGTAAAAAAGAATAAAGGATGTTTAGTTTGAGGCGGGGCTTTAAAGTTAGCCCCAGCTGATGATTATTTTATTCATATAACTCATAATTTGGGAATTGAGCCTTATTCTAAATTAGTTGTTAGTGTTATGTCTAAAAAGGTAGCCATGGGGGTATCTCATTTAGTGATTGACATACCTGTAGCTAAGACAGCCAAGATTCCTGATATGGAGACAGCTTTAAAAATTAAGAATATATTTGAAAAGATTGCTAAAGAATTTAAAATTAAAACGGAGGTTGTTATTAGCGAAACTCATGGTCCGGTAGGAAAAGGTATTGGACCAGCTTTAGAGATGAGAGATGTTTTGCGTGTTTTACAACAAAAAGAAAATAGACCAATGGATTTAGAGAATAAAGCTATTAAATTATCAGGGGCTTTATTAGAATTAACAGGGAAGATATCACAAGGAAAGGGAGAAGAAAGAGCAAGAGAAAGTTTAATTTCTGGATCTGCTTGAAAAAAGATGATGGGTATAATGGATTCACAAGGAGGGAATCCAACTATTGATTCTGAGAGCATAAATATAGGGGAATATAAATACGAAGTTATTGCGGAGAATAGTGGAACCATTAAATTTATTAATAACCACAATTTAGTTGAGATTTGTCGTATTTTAGGAACTCCTGATTTAAAAGGAAGTGGAGTCTATTTAAATAAAAGTGTTGGAGAAAGTTATGTTAAGGGGGATATTTTATTTACTTTGTATAGCGATAGCGAACAAAGAGTATTGTCGGCTAAAGATATATTAGGGCAATTATCAATTTATCGATAAATATGTTTTTCAAGAAATTTCAAAGAAAAAAAGAAAATTTTAGATGTATCAATTGTGGGTTTGAAGTTATGGGGAACGGGTATACAGATCATTGCCCGAATTGTCTGTATTCTTTACATGTAGATATTAATCCTGGAGATAGACAATCTGAGTGCAGGGGAGTTATGAAGCCGGTTAAAGTTGAAACTGTTTCTGGCATTAATTATATTTGTTATATTTGCGAGAAATGTGGATATACACACAGAGTCAGGGCTAATAATAATGATAATATAGATTTAATAATACAATTAAATAAAAATATATAATGAATGATGTTTTGGATCCTAAAAAACATACTTCGCCACTGAAATTCTTTTTAAGGGTTAACCGTAAAGAGATGCCTTGAATTATTTTGAATACTATTTTATATGGCTTAGGAATTTTATGTATAACAGCATTTTCGTATTTTTTTGGTAAAATGATAGATGCTCTTAATTCTGGCTCATTAGCCAATGTTTTTATTTGAGCTATGGTATTAGCACTTGTATTAGAAGAAATAGCCTTTCGTTCTGGTCACGCTTTAGAGATTTCTATTAAAGCAAAGATAAGGTCAAATGTGAAGAAAGCGTTATTTGAACATTCTCGTTCATTGTCTTTTGGTTATTTTGCTGACCGTTTTGCGGGAGAAATAGCTCATAATATTTCAATATGTGCTGATGCTTTTGAGCAACTTACAATTATTATTACTAATGACATTGTTTATGTTGTGGTAATGATTTTAGCTTCTATTATGATACTTAGTGGCATACATTTTTGATATGCGATTTTTTTGCTAGTATGATCTTTATGTTTTTCTGTTGGTAGTATTTTTATTTCTAAGCGTATAAATATAAAAGCGGGGGAATGAGCTATACAAGAAACATATACTTCTGGTAAATTAGTCGATGTTTATGCAAATATTGGAATGGTTAAGGTTTACGGAAGAGAAGAAGATAGAAGATTAGTTAATGAACAAATCGACAAAGAGACACATGCATTACGTGTTTTTGGGAGATGAGAATTAATTATGTATGCTTTTGTAGGTATTCAAACAATCGTTTTGATAACTGGATTAATATGGGTCAGTGCTTTTCTATATATACGTAATTTAATAACCGTCGGTATGATAGTGGCTGCTGCGGGTATAGTTATTCAATTAAAAAATTCTGTTTGAACCTTTGGTCCACAGTTGTCAAATTTCATTCGTTTCCATGGAGAGGTTTTACAGAATCTTAAGAATTTAGTTGTTAGTCCATCCATTTTGGATAACGATAATCCAATTTATAAAGAAGAGAAAGAAGTGAGTGTTGAGTATCGGAACGTTGTTTTTAATTATGACGATAAGCAGCCTATTCTTGATAATTTTTCTTTAATTGTAAGGCCAAAAGAAAAAATAGGCATAGTTGGTTTGTCAGGTGCAGGGAAGACAACTTTTGCGAATTTATTATTGAGATTCTTTGATGTTAAAAACGGAGAGATTTTGCTTAATGATATTAATATAAAAAATATTACTCAGAAAGTTTTAAGATCTCATATTTCATATATTTCCCAAGATACTTCCTTATTTCATATGAGTATAGCAGAAAATATATCTTATGGATTTGATAACATTTCACAAGATGAAATCATTAAAGCTTCTAAGCTTGCTTACGCTGATGAATTTATACAAGAATTGCCTAAGGGATATGAAAGTATTGTTGGTGAAAGAGGAATAAAATTATCTGGAGGACAACGTCAAAGAATAGCGATTGCCAGAGCTTTACTGGCAAACAGACCATTATTTTTATTAGATGAGGCTACAAGTTCTTTAGATAGTGACAGTGAGCAAAAAATTCAAAAAGGCCTTACCAAATTAATAGAAAACAAAACGGTTATAGCTATTGCCCATAGACTTTCTACTTTGTCGCATATGGATAGAATAATATTTTTAGAACATGGCAAAATTGTGGAAAGTGGAACTCATGAGGAACTATTAAAATTTAATGGCAAATATGCTAAATTATGGCATATGCAAGCCGGAGGTTTCTTGCCAAATATATCAGAATTGGACTAGTATTCTATAGAATGGAAAAGATTAAATATTCTCTCATTTTTTAATTTAAAGTATATATTGGGTAGGGTTAAAGCAGAAAGATGGAACAAGGTTAAACCCCTTGTTTTTTCTATCTTTTTATGATATACTAAAGATACTTAATAAATATTAGATTATTTTTATGAAAGGTCTAAAACCTTTTTTATTTGAGCTGGGAGAGGTAGTAATTACGGCTCTTTTAATCGTTTCTCCGATTAGAATGTTTGTTATGAGTCCATATTTTGTTAAAGGTCAAAGTATGGAGCCTAATTTTCATAATAATGACTATTTATTAGTAGACAAATTATCCTATAAAATAGGGGAACCAAAAAGAGGAGAAGTTATTATTTTTCGTGCTCCCGATGGTGTTAGCTACTACATTAAAAGAATAATTGGCTTACCAGGAGAAACAGTACAAATTGAAAATAATTTAATAACTATTTTTAATTCAGAAAATAAAACGGGGATGAAATTAAAAGAAGGATATCTTCCTAGAGAAGATATGACCACAGATAATATTAAGGTTACCCTAGGAGAGAAGGAATATTTTGTAATGGGAGATAATAGAGGTGCATCTTTTGATTCTCGTAGTTGAGGAAATTTGAAAAAAGAAAAAATTATTGGCAAAGTCTGATTAAGACTGATGCCTATAAATAATGCAGGATCCTTTGCGTTACCTTTGTACGAAGGAGCGACAAATTAATTAATTAGTAATTCGTAAAGAAGAAATGTAAGTATGCCAAAAAAATCAATTCGTTTCGTTGATATTAAAAAGAAATTGAATAAAGAAAAATTAGATAGAATGAATAGAGGGGTAGCTAAGAAAATTACCTGTCAAGTATCCAAAGGGATGCATGATATTATTTTTGATGAAAGAAAGATATTTGATAAGGTAATGTCGGAGATTAATAACATTGGAAATTTCTACGGATATGAGAAAATTGTTCCACCTATTGTAGAGTATGCTGATTTATTTTCTCATGGGCTAGGAAAAGATAGTTTAACATTAAAAGAAATGTTTTCTGTTAAATCTATTGGGGACAAGAATTTAGTTTTGAGACCAGAGGGAGCGATTACAATGATTAGAGCTTATTTAGAACATAATTTAGCTGCTTTTTCTCAACCAGTAAAAGTTTTTTATTCGGGATCATACTTTAAAGATAAAGAAGAAGGGAATAAGGAATTCTATCAAGCTGGCTTTGAGATTATTGGAGATGATAATACAATTAACGATATTGAAATGATCTTTTTAGCTAGAACTATATTAAGTAACGTAGGAATTCATAATTCTACTGTGGAACTTAATAGCGTAGGATGTCCTAAGTGCTTTAAGAATTATGAGAAAATGTTGGAGAAGTATTACAAAGAAAAAAGTAAAAAGCTATGTAGTGTGTGTAAAAATAATTTGAAGTCTAATCCACTAGCTTTATTTAGCTGCGAAGATGAAAAATGTAAGGCTTTAAGAGTGGATGCTCCTAGAATTACCGATTTTATCTGTGTTGATTGTAAGGGACACTTGCAAACAATTTTACGCTATTTAAAAGATATGAAAATACCTGCAGAAATAAACCCAGAGATATCAGTAGATACTAATTATTATACAAGAACCATTTGAAGGGTAGTAGCGGAAGCTAATAACGAAAGTAAAGATAAAGTTGTTTTTGCTTGGGGTGGAAGACAAGACGAGCTAATTAGATTATTTAGTGGGCAGAACAAGCCAG
>Ga0209340_1001503_pt1 | contig 16404 bp, 20 predicted proteins | sample EPASupsiteSAE323_FD_187266 | JGI IMG/M metagenome (GOLD analysis project Ga0209340, IMG submission 187266) | Bioremediated contaminated groundwater from EPA Superfund site, New Mexico - Sample SAE3-23 (SPAdes) (version 2) | ecosystem: Environmental > Aquatic > Deep subsurface > Groundwater >... | reverse complement strand
CCATATCTATTTTAGGAAGAAGGTACCCCATGAGTCCAGCACCACCAGACGGTTTATTCGGATACAACTTATTCAGAGCATCCGTCACGTCGCTGGGGCCGTATTCATTATAAATAGTGGGAGACTGATAATTTTCAAGAATAGATTTTCCATATTCTTCTGCTGTTGGTATTTTGCTTCTGAATGAAAGTCCTCCAATCATACCATTGGCTGGAGAATTTTTGAACAAATTGGAAAGAGAACCAGTAACAAGATTAGCACCATTTTCATAATATGCAGGAGATTCAGAAACAAGAAGATTCATAACAGTTCTGAACTGAGACATCATTGGGTTGTTTTCATCCATCCCAGCGTTGACAAGTTTATCAAAAAGATTTAATACACTCTTTGAGAAAGCATCTGTCGACAATGAATTTTCTCGCTGTCGGTTAAGCCATCCTGAAAGTAAAATTTGTTGATCTGTTCCGGCTATCGTTTCTGCACTAAATCCAGTAGCACTCATCAATACTTTTTCAAAATCGGATAAATCTTTTTTTGTTTTAGTACCGTATTTATCCATCATCTTCAACAATTCTTGTACTGAAAAATCCCACCAGTGAAAGCCAGCCTTTCTCATATCAGTCAATATTTTATTTGCTTCTTCGGTAAAGTCTTTTTTAGTCTCCGTAGTCCAGCTTTCGTTCCCTTCCGCATTTTTGAATTGATCTGCCCAATAAGTATCAAACCATTTCGTGATGAATGATGAACCGGGGAGTTCCAATCCCTTTAAGCCAGATATTTGTAGGCGACGCTGAAGATATGTTTCCCATGTTTCCCTATTTTCCATTGATTCCGCTGTTTTTGGTGGAGTGTTATCCATCGATGTCGCCGCAGCACCAAGCCTTTTACCTTCAGCGGAAAGTGCTAATTTTTCTTCTATTTTTTTCTGTATTTGTTGCTCTAAAATATTGAGGTCAAGTTCGTTTACCTTTGTATTATAAACAGGATTCCATGAATATCCTGTAACTTCACCATAATTAGGCATCCATGGCCTATTTTCAATAGTAGGACTTTTATTAAAAAGATTGTATTTATACCCAGTTCCGAGGAAAGTTCCTGCCGATTCATCTGCCGCATTTTGTTTCTTCAGCGCATCGAGTGCAGCAAGTATTTCTTGTGGATCTCCTTCGCCAGTTTTTATAAATGTCATTATATCGTGTTCGCGTGAAACGGTAAGTGCCCATGCATTGAATTCGTCAAGCATTTCCTTGAGCATATTCTGCCAAGAGCTCGTCATTCTAACAAGATTATTGCTCCAGTCATTATCAAGAAAATCATTGAAAGTATTTGCAACCACACCAAGGAATAATGGGCCAGTTCCAGTCGCCATATCAGAGAGAAGAACTTCCCATTCTCCTTTTGCAATATTTAATTTCCCCTTGTAAGTTTGTTCAACCTGAGAAAGCATCCCACTAAACATACCACCTTTTTCAGTCAAGATATCGATTGCTTTATTTACATCTTCAATTCCTATTTTCCCTTGTCTTGTCATAGAGACAATGTTTGCAGTATTTGTATTTAGTGCTTGTGCAAGTGCTTCATAAATAGGGATACCATCCCTGACCATTTGAATAAGATTACGTGCCTGCACATTCCCCATGGCAAACATTTCACCATATGATTTTGCGACGAGCGCCAATTTATTATTATCGCCCATCGCCATATCGCCAAGTTTCTGCAATATCGTCATCACATCTTCAGCAGCGACGCCAAACGCCTTCAATTCGAGTGCGGCTGTTTGTGAAGACGAAAAAGTATAAGGAGTCCTCACGGCGAATCCATATATCTTGTCGAACATTGATGCGCCCTGTTCCATGTCTCCAATAAGGACTCCCCATTGGATTCGGGCCATTTCAAAAGTACCCGCTAAATCAATACTCTGCTTAGCAAGATTTATCATTTCCTGCGCAATCTGACGAGTAACCTGAATTGCTGCCCCTATACCTACTGAATAGCCAGCAACTCGAAGAGCGAGTTCTCCGAATGACATTCCGCTTTCTTTATTGGTGGCAATATTTCCAGCTGTTGCTGAACTTAGATTTTTTGTTGTTGAGCTAAGATTATTCAATGACTGGTTGAGGTCATAGACGCCAATACCATTTTCTTTTGTGGAAAGATTTAAGAGTTGTATCTGTTGAGTAAGTTGTTGAGTGGCAATAGAAGCCTGTTGGGAAATGGAAGTTACTTGTTGCAATATTGCCGTGAGTTCATTCCCGCCAGTATTGGTAAATTTTACATCAAGCCGACTATCCATTTTTATTCCTTTCCTTTTCCTTCTGCTCTTCTTTCCTCTTCTCTTCCTGCCACGCCAATAATGTATTGTTCATTGCCATAATCGCTTGAGTTTCCCATGCTGAAAACTCATAGCTGGTAATCGTTTCATAGTCCAGAATGTCTCTCCAGCCTATTTTGATTCCAGAAAGCCCCTCATGGATACCATTTCTGATATCCCAAAAAATTGACCAAAGATATTCCCATCCTTCAGGAGGCTTGCTTTCATCAAGCCGTGGACTATGCCTACCAAAATCACGCTCAATCGCTTCAAGTTCTTCCCGCAAAGTAGGTCTTCCATCGTCCTTTGCGGGAATATTTAACTCACACCATGCCCTAACCGAATTGCACAGATCGGTCAGGGCTTCTGAAAATAATTCCTTCGATTCGTGATGATTCCTGAAACGAAATTGGCAAGATACTTTTTATCCATGTATTCTCTTTTTGCCGCATCCTGCGAGAAAGGAAGTTCCTTGCCATCCTTGCCGAGACCTTTCCATCCGAGCGTCGCACGGGAAAGGATTTCGCACGTATCTTCATAGCTGATTCCAGTTTTTCCATGCGCCTTATTGCGTTTTTCAACTTCCTCAATGGCTTTTTCATAGACTTTAGAATCAGCTCCGAGAAGTGTGAAAAATACACCAGTTGAAGTCCCATCCACTGGATCAGGGACTTCAACCTCAATACCTTTTTCGGAAAGAGTGTTAGAATCAAATCTTGAAATGTCGTACATTCTATGACCTCCTTATTCTTTAGAAACTCATGCGAGTTTCCATATTCTCATGCAATTCACGCTTGTCGAGCTGTCTTTCTGTGCCGTGAATGGAATCTGCTGCGTGATATTGTCGGAAGCTTTCGAGAGAGTTTCTGGATTGAGCACGAGCTTCGGCATATCGAAGACATACCCATAACTTCCGCTCGAATCCATAGCTTGCGCACAAAGCGCAAGGCTGGTACCAGCACGAATCTTTGTAATAAACGAGGAGTCCTGAAGATACATGGTAAGGTTTCCCGTTACCTTGATCTGCCCGACACCCATTGCCGTAGGATTCTCAAGCCCCGCGGAGAAAAGTGCGGTACGCCCGCCATCAAATGTTATATTCCCGTCTCGCATATAAGCGATAGGAACTCCATCCAGCATGAAGACGTTTCCGCTTGCGCTTGTCTTGATAGGAGCATTCGTTGTCGCTGCTACATAGCTTCCTGCATAGGCAGAAGCCGCCGGGCCGACAAGCGATTTCGCGATCATATCGAAGTTGCAGGTAATGAGTTGATCGAGAGTAAAACTAAGGTTCATGCTTTTGACTATCGCGCCAAGAAGTTCCTGATAGACTGCTATATCGGTTTCAGCTTCCTCGATAGCCATCGATTTCTCAGTAGTCCCGACCACAAGATATCCCATTTTCTGCACTGAAACTCCTGTTTGACTAGTACAGGCAGCGAGCGTTGAAGCTCCGCTTTCGGGATCAATAGCGCCCGCGAACGTCAGAACTCCAGTCGCCGATGCAGAAACTCTCTTGAATCCATTGTTCGCGGTATATGGGCTAGTGAATCCTGAAATTTTCACCCAGTCTCCGGCATAAATTCCTGTAGCTATTCCTGTTGCGCTGATGGTGTTCGTACTTCCAGCGACTACAGTTGCGGAAAGTCCCGTGATTGCGCTTGCAGCGGCAGCGAAGGCGTTCATGAAAAGCGAAGCCAGATAGTCTTCATGCGCGCCATAAATGAGATTTCCGCTCAATCCGAAAGTATTATTTTTGTTGCCAAATTGTATTGGACTTGGCGAACGGTCAGCCGTAGCTTCCTGCGACTCAATGGTCGTCCGTGCCTGTTTAATTCCTGCACTCGCCATAAGAAGTCGATCTTTCGTAAAGGCAGTTCCGGAAGGAGTACCGAGCGAAGACTCGGTAACGTGTGAGACCTGCCATAAAGAGCCACTTGCCCTTGCCATAATGTTCCTCCTGCCCTAATGGGCATTCAATCGATATTGAAAAGGCGTCTCTATAGCCGCCTCAATTCACGACATATGCAGAAAAATAGACTCGTATCGCAATCACGAAATCGCTTGTTTCTATATCCTGCAATCCTTCAGTACGTCCACATGAACTTATGAAAACAGATTGTCCATTATAGTAAAGATAACTGTTTGCCTTGAAACAATCCTGAATCCGTTGAGCTTCCGTTGAAGCCTGAAAATCTCCTTTTGTCCTCGGTTCGGCGACATTTATCTGGAAAAATCCGGTAAAATGTATCATCGCTCCAAGTCCTGCGCCATCAGTCTTCGGATTATCGTTCGGTACGAAGAAAACACGATACCAAAGATGATCCGTCGGCTTCACAACTTCAACTTGAGAAGCATCCAGCTTCTTGTTGTTCTCATACCATGTATAGGCATCGGGGAGCGCCGCTCCAGGACTTGCTGAAATAGCCCGCGAGAGCAAACAATTTTTTACGTCAAGTTCGCTCATCCATTCATCTCCGATAGCGTTACTCCGACCATCCCATGGGGGGCCAGTTTTGAATATCCATTCTGCGAAAATTTTACCCATCTGGGGCCAGCAATACCATGCTTACTCTTCCCTCTGGGAATATATGTCCCTCGCAGTGGGGGGTTCGGATAAAGCCCGAATTCAAGAACAACTGCCTGTGGCGTATTATTCGTCAAATAAAAATCTTCTTTCAAAACATCCCAATTTTTTATCTTCTCTTCTACGGCAGCCTTCGTCGCACTTCCAGAAGGGTCTGCACTTCCAGTCGTATCCTCGGAAGGAGCTCCAATATTTCCCATCCAGTTTGCTTTCGTAACTCCAGTATCTACAGGAGTCTTATCGATTATTTTATTTGATACTTCTGAGGCTATTTCACGTGCGAATTGGCGTGCATTATCGAGTATTTGTATGCAGTTTTGTTCAATACCTACAACAAATTCTAAATTTTCTGCCATTTTATGCCCTAGCCTGTATGATGTAGTATACAACTTGCGGCCCAGGTTGAAAAGGTGACACATTCACTATCTTCAACGTCGTTCTTCCAATCGTAAATGTTTTATCGACAGACGGTTTCGTAATTTTATTACCATCAGAATCGAATATAGAAAGCATGAATTTTCTGTCTCCACGCAGAATAAGCGTACCGTCGATATCCTTCTCAGAATATTCGAGTTCAAGTGCATACACATTGATTGTCGTCGAGGCAGTTGCGGGGTCTACATAAACGGTCGTACCATCTTTCGTCCATGATTCCTGCCCGGTAATCGGATTATTGTAATAAGACCATCCTGTAGAATCCCCAGGAATGGTGAAAACAAGCTGTTTCCCGCCATTTCGGATATCCTGCAACTCATCGAGTCTGTTTGCCTGATATCCTATAATTTCTCCATCAAGAAATAATTGCTCTACTCTCCCGACGATATAATATTCCGTAAGGCCTGTCTGCTTGTTGACAGTGCTAAAAATTTCATTCTGTAGAGGGCCTCCATGATAATCAATGAGCATAAGATGTTTCATGAAGCTACGGTTATTGACGCTCACTGGAGAATCTGATGGTGTAAGTGGCGTTGATTTTTCTGGGGATATGCTGACTCTATATTTGAATGATACTGGTCCGTCTGAATCAAATGGTACTAAATCATTCGATGGCACAAGGTCTTCAGATGGATATAAACCACCAAGAGGATATCTTTCTATCGTGATGATAGTCGGGTCTTCTGCAATCATCTTGATGATTCCAGCCCGCGCCTGCGCCGCCTTATTCAAATATCTCCTCCCGCGATAATCGGTTTTCGTGTTCTGAAATATCTGCCCGTAGAGGAACCTGACTCCTCTGCGAGTTCCGTATTGAATTCAGCTATGAGCATCTGATAATATTCATAAGTATCTTTCAAGGTCGTATATTCGGTGGAATCCGCGCCTTTCGTGAGTCGTGCAATCTGTATTTCCTGCCCTAACGACGCCAATATCGCACGTATGACTTTTGGAGCGGAACCGGCAACGCCATATAGGTCAATGAGATTTTCGAGCCGATCGTCTGATATTCTCAAGATGCAGGGGTCATTCCATGCAGCCAAGTCGAAATCGTAGGTAACATATTCTCCTGAATCCTCTTTATAGTATGCGGTCTGGCGTGCTGGGGAAGACGGAAGAGCCGCCGTGTTCGCTACCGATAGAATATCGATGACGCCAGCGGGGTCTGAAACCTTGAGTCTCAATTCCTTTACATCACTCCAAGTCGCCATTATTTTCCTCCAAAAACGGCCCTATGAACAATCACAGGGCCGTCAGACTGAGCATCAACAGCCGTTCATCAGGACGGAAGCGCAATCTTTACAATCGCACCGGTTCCGGTCACGCTGCCATCGGCACTTGCGTTCCCAAAGAAGTCGGTGAGATATTCACCTTGAATCCGATACCACGCACGCTCTTCGGTGGACAATTGAAGTACTGAGCCACGTCCGGTTTCCATCGTGAGCGGCCGCTTGTTGAGCACGAACGCATAGGCCTGCGGAACGAAGAGATACGCATATCCCGCCGTAACGCCAGGGAAGCTCAACGTTTCCTTGTTCCATGTAAGCCCGTTGTTGAACCCACCGTCATACTCGATTATCTCGGCGACGGGGAGTGCCTGGCGGTTGTAGCCGCGGGCGCCAGCGGCACCGTTGATGTCGAGCTGTCCGTTGATGACACGCTCAAGTTGCCATGTATCGGCGGAGTTCACGAGAAGCGCCATGCGAGTAGGTGTAATTTTCTGACCACTTTGGGGATCGGTAAGCGCACGCAGTTTCTTGATGGCGTTCATCACGGTCTCATAGGTCTTCTCATCGAGAGTCAGCCCAGCGGTGGAAACCGCAGCCTGATAATGTTTTGGAGTCCCTGTTCCTGTATTGAACGCATAGGCAACGATCGCGCCGATAACAGCGGCATTGCGGGCATCGGCGTCGGCGCGGGCCACGGCGTCGCTGACTTTCTGCATCTCGAAGATCGAGTTGAAAAGCAGGTTCTTGAGGCTATCCTTCCAGCCGATTCCCTTGATACCGAGCGTTATGGAATCCGTATTTCCGAGACGCTGTTCGATGAGCGGAACGGAATCGTTGTTTCCATACATGGTTTCCATTTTCCCGACATAGGGGTAGAGATATTTGGGAGTCACGACTTCCGGGAAATCGAGATTTGTCAACTCGGTACAGATTTTTGACGTGAGATCAGGCATTTCCTGAAGCCTTCGGGTAATATCGATGAAATATTTGCCCAGCAACGCTTCAAGTTCTGAAGAAGACGGAGCGTTCGCCGCGTTTTTCTTGATATGCCCAATTTCATCCCAGAGTTTGAAATACCCCGCCGAATCGACCCATGAGTTGTTTTTCATGGGAACGATCATCGACTCTCCGAAGCACTCGGCCTTGAGAGCACTCAGGTTATCCTTGGCGCTTCCTTTGAAGATGTCGATCTTCGTCGCGTTCAGTTTCTTGACTCGCTCTTCGACGAGCGTTTCCTGATTTATAATCTTTACCATGTCATTACTCCTTAGGTGGCGTCAGTCGCGTTCTTCCAGAGGGAGGAAGAAGCCTCATACTTGAGGGCCTGGGTATCAGTCGGGGACGAAATGGAAACATCTGCGAGCCCGGCAAGCGTAAGAACGAGCTGAGGATACCTGAATTTCTCGAAGCGGATGACACCGGAAGCAAGAACTTTCGTGAGTATACCGACTTCGTAGTATCCAACAGTTTTCGTGTCGGAGAACGCGGAAGCGGCAGCCTTCCAATAGACTTTCTGGCCGAGCGTCGCAAACGTTTTTTCTCCCGTAACAAGGTCATCGGACTGAATTTCGATTCCCTCTTCGACATGAACGGTTCCATACGCGCCCGCCGCGATATCCTGGTCCGCGACACCGCATATGCCGTTCATGACAACGAACTGGTTGCGAACGATTGCCACCCCAGAGCCGTTATAGATAGGAACATGGTCATTCTTTTCTTTATCGACATATACTGTCATGTTCTACTCTCCTTAATAATCCATGATCCGTAGGCCAGATTTGACATCCGCGTTCTTCTTCGTGGATTCCTCGATGACGTTGAACGGCGAATCCTGATCCGCCATGCCAGCACGGATGTTCTTCATGATGTTGTCATCCGCAAGTGCCGTAATAGCCTGATTCAGTTTCTCACCGGACAAGTCCCGCGTAACCTTTTCCGCATACTCAAACGCGGGATTGGTTACATCCTTGTCGCCGACTTTCGCGCTTTCCGCGCCGAACGCCTTCACGAGCGCGTTTTTGCGCAGCACCGTCGCGTTCTGCTTCATCGCATCGGCGAGTTCCTGCACGACCGCAAGTGTATTCTCGACGCCGACAATTTTCTCGATGGCGTTGAGTTTCGTGAGCGCGGCGACATCAGCGTCAGTCTTGAGTTGTGACTCAAGCCCCATCGCCTTCGCTATTTCAGGGAGCGTAATGAGCGCGTTCTGCTTCATCGCAGGGAGCGCGCCGAGTATCGCTTCCTTCGTTACAATGGTTTCGTCTCCATCCATAGTATTTCCCTTTTTCTTTTTCTTGGAATCGATCTCTTTTATGAGATCGCTTGCCGTGTTGGAAACATCTTCAAGGCCTTGCGCACTTGCCCGCGACGCTACCGCACGCAGGCCGGAACGATAGACCATTTCGTTTTTCACAACAGGATACTTCCACCGAGCTTTCGTATCTTCGGTGGCGCTTTGATCTTCGACCATATGAACTTTTGCGTATGCTTTCCAGTCGTCTCCATTGGTTCCGAGCAGTTTGTTTTCGTCAGAGCTGGTGAATGACCAGGGAGAGGAATTGTCAATCTTCCCGGCGGCAATGAGAGACCGTACATAGGATACGCACGTCTTATTCAAAATCTGCCCTTCGGCATTTGTCTTCATGTCCATAGCCCCCGTCCCATAATCGACGGCATCGTTTCGTTCGCCTCCCATGGATTCCACGCAATACCACTGATGCGTACCATCGGGAAGCGTTTGCATCTCATCGCGGGTGGCCGATACGATTGAAAAATCGACCATATTGGCCTTGCATTCCTTGATGAACATGGTATTGTCGGTATTAGCACCTTTAGGAGGAACATATATTTTAAGCCAAACGGTTCCAGTTCCGTCACCATTCTTGTCAACTCGACCGCCGACATTTATAAAATCAGTTGGGCCACGGGCGCCCCATCGTGTTTCATGTCCGTCTTTCGAGCCTGGGATAGGAGCGCGATTGAGTTTATTGATATAGGAATCCCAGAATGACTCGATATAGGTATAGCCGTTCGCATAAGTGGGATATTCTATTTTTTCTATTTTATAGTAAGGATTTGAATCTCCAGCCTGAAATTCGGTGAGAACGTTCGATGGGACAAGTGTTGGGATAGTCGCGGGGTCTATGGTAAGTACGGAGTCATCCGAGCGCCGAAGATTGAACTTCCTCTGAGTAGGCATATTTTGACATATACTACTGTGATTTTAGAAAATCAAGTGGACTATGTATTATTTTTTATAACATCAGTTTCCCTTGTCGCGCTTCGATTTCCTTGTCGTCAAAGAGCTTGGGCTGGGCATAGGCAAGCCGTATTCTTTCGCAGGCTATGTCAAAATATTTCGGCTCAATTTCTATGCCTATAAACTTGCGGCCGAGATTTGCACAGGCGACACCGGTCGTGCCGGAACCCATAAAGGGGTCGAGAATAGTTTGAGCGTCGGGAATGAAAAAGAGACACCATTGCATAACTTTTAATGGTTTTTGAGTTGGATGACCGATTCTCTCTGCGTTGGTAGAGGCAATAGTACAATCTATCAATCTCGAATTCATGTCTATATTAGTCCACGCCAATTCGACATCTGCTATAGATGGGGCGCTATCTCTTTTATACCAGACTAACCAACCACGAGATACAGGAAGACTAAAATAATTTCCACCCCATATTATTATTTTATTCCCAAACGATAATATTTTTGTAATATCAGGTCTTTTTTTATCCCATTGCAAATCAGATTTATGTCCCCATTTGCCGCCACAAGCAAATATCCCATATGGCGGGTCTGTAACAACCGCATCTACCTTCCCAAGCGTCGACAGGATTTCCATGCAATCCCCGCAATATAACGTCGCATCGCCTATGTGCTCTATCTGCATCTCAACCTCGATAAACTCCAAGTCTGTGAACACAAGGCCCTTTCAGCAAAGGTTCTCCCATATGAACTGATCTGAACGATTGCGAAACGAACGAAATTTCATGTCCTTGCCATGGTTTTCCATGTTTCAGATGATAGTAAAACAGGACATATCCATTTTTATTATGCACACCATATGCTTCTGCTGCCTTGAGTATCGAGTCATACCGTGTGCCGTCAACCATGACGGGGACTGATTTTCTGCTCATACTAGGGCGGCTGGATTCGAACCAGCGATAACCAGAACCAAAATCTGGCGGCTTACCACTTGCCTACACCCTAAAATGGCCAGAGAAACCCGACCGCCCAGTTTTGCGCGCTACCACTCAACGTCTTGCGGGCCAAACCGGCCCACAGGTTTAGCATCCTGTGCTGGCCTCCGGTTCGCTGGAGTTAATGGGATTTGAACCCATAACCTTTGGCTTGCAATGCCAACGCTCTACCATTGCGCTATAACCCCTTAACTATTCTTTTCAATCACAATACTTCTCGCCACGCCCGGGGACATCGAAATATATCCCTTCTTACAGAGTGCTCTTAAATGACAATATGCTCCCTTCCTCGACATCTTGAAGTGATCTCCCACATCCTGAGATGACGGTGAATATCCTTTCTCCATGATGTATGATTTTAGATACACAAATATGTCATTCTGAATCGGTGTCAATGGTCTCATGTTCCTTCCTTTCAGGCTCATTTTCTATGGCGTTTAATAAAATATCGAGCATTTTCTCCTCTTTTACAATGATTTCACGCAATATATCGACATTTTCGTTCATACAGACCGCTCCATTATCTTCCTTGAAATATGGTACGTTTTACCACGAATCCGCATTTCTCCGTTGTGTTTCATGGCTTTCGCAAGATACCATAATGTGCTTATCCCAAGCTTATCGCACAATTCGCTTGCGGTGAATGGCCCATTTAATATTCCGTCTTTTCCAGTATAATAATATTCAGCGCACAGATGCGATATTCCTGTCGTTCCACCTCTATCGCAAGTCAATCTGTTCCAGAGTGGCCCCGGATTATTTTTGTCGCACGGTGCGATAGGCGGTTCCATACGTGTCGCGTCATATATCATCACTCTTCCCCTTCCACTCCATACTACACACATACTACGCAGTTGTCAAGTACTTGTTGTACCATTTACGTCATCCGCCGCGCTGCCGTCCGGTGGCGTCTCCTCTTTCGTCGCGGGCTGCATATCAGTCATGAACTCCTCGAATGTCGCTTCCGTCGCTTCGGGATAATTCGTTTTCCACAAATTCCATATCTGTTTCTTGGTCATCAGTTCTTTCCCGGCCACGACCGCCAGCCCCGATGCGAAATTCTTGAATATTTCCGATTTCACCTTTTCGCTTATGCCGTCCAGTCTATTCCATCCCATCTCGAACGCGCCTCTCGTACCCGTACCGCTTATGCCCAGCAGTTCGAGCGACGCCCTGAACAGTCGTTCGTAGGACGGCGTGATCTGCGTCCGCTTTATATCGACGAACCGTATCATGCTCTGTCGCTGGTCATCGACGCTCGCTTCGTTACCCGACGCCTGAAGTCCCCAGAATATCTCCGGCACGGTACCGCACTCGACGATCTTCCAATAGGTCGTCTTCATGGCCGCTTCATACGCATCCGTCGCGTTCTTCGCCGTCTCAAACTTCGTATCTTCCAAATCCTTGATATTGACCACGAAGTCTATGCTCCATGGGTCTATTTCTCCGATGTCGTTATATCCGTTATTATCGAGCCACTTGCCGAGATCATTCACTTCCTGGATCATCTTAGGCTTGAACTTCGTGAGTATCTCCGAACGAGCCAGGTCGATATCGTGATAGTTTTTCAAATCCGGCAGCATCCGTTCATAGTCGCTTATGCCGCGCTGGTTGTCCGGTTCGGCCATATTCGCAAACGATATCGGCAATATGCCGAGCACGTTCCGTATCGTCTTGTCCATGAGCGACGCCGCAAGCTCTCCAGCGCTCTCCCATTTTACCTCGATCTGCTGTGCCGTGAATTTCCGCTTCCTTCTTGCGAACGTCATCTGTGTATCACTCGTCGCTATCTTGAACTCTTCATCCGTATATATCGCCACCACTTCTTGTGTATCTGGAGATTTCACAATCGCGGTGATCGTGTCGTCCGGTATGAACTCCCATATGAGCCGGCCACCCTTCCGGTCATACTTCGGCCATATCCATACGGTGCCATCCCGTGGCACCATGATATGGAGCGCGGTCATTCGTCGTGCCATGCTCTTTACGATCGCGTCCAGCGTCTCCTGCGTCTTCTTATTATCCGCCTTCGGCGTCGGCAGTCCCATGAACATGACTGGGTGCGCGATCGGCGCATACGCGAGTGCCCCCGCAAGCTTCAGTCCCGCATAGGTATTATGGTACAACCCTTTCGTCAGTTCCGAGTTGCAGGTCATCTCCTCCGATATGTCATGCGGACTCGGCTGTCGCCTCGGCTGTTTCGTCACCGCATGCACTTCCTTATGCCCGCCAAACCACGAAAACACACCTCTTGCCATATATGGCCTCCATATCCATCATCCGCGTATTTGTCCGTTCGCCACCCGTCTCGCCCGCATCGCGTCCCGCTGCGCCTGGTCGAACACTCTTCCCGATCCCATGAGTAACGCGTACCCGTCGCTCATATTATCTACTTGGTCATCATGCTGTTTCCCCGTCCCGTCGAACCGCAGAAGCTCATCTATCCATGCGTCGTTCCACGCTCCCCGTTTGGCGTGCACGTGCCCAGGTGCGCTGAATATCGGTTCGAGCGGCGTCGCCCTCGCACCCTTGTCGCCATGCTCCTGAACCGGCATCCATGCCAATGACGGAAGCGCGCTCATGAGGTACATGTACGCATCCTTAGAATCCAGCGAACTCGCTACCGCCTGCCGGACATACGGCCCGTCGATCATCGCCGTCGTCTGTATCATCGCGTCCCGCTTAAGCGCGCCCTCCCGCGTCCGCTGCACGTCATCGATATACATGTGCGGCACGGGGTCGCCCGCTCTACGTTCGAACGCGATTTTCGTTCCACTTGTCCAGTCGGGATCGTCGCCCGCGCGCTGTTTCGCCGTATGCGCCAGATCCCACATCCTCGCCCACTGCATCCCTCGGATATCCGGCGTCACCTCATAGTAATCGATCGTCGAGATATCGAACCGGCCGCCTGTTCTCGGAAGCGGGTTGCAATCCATAAGCGCGGACGCTGAATACTTACCCAACGTCGCGTACTGCTCCTCGTACCATCGCTTGCCGAGTCGCTCCTCAAACAAATACTCGCCTTTATACTGCTCGTCATCCGGATGTTGCTCTTTCCAGTCACTCGCCCTCGCGGGGAACGACAGTATCTCGAACTGCGGGAAGTTCGGGTCATCCTTCATCGCGGCGCGTATACGCCCGTTGATATCGTCCACGTGCCATTGCGTCGCAAGCACGATCGTGATCGACACCGGAGCCCGGCGCGTCATGAAATCATTGGTGAACGCTCCCCACGTTGCGTTGCGGTATGCGAGCGATTCCGCATCCGCACGACCAGCGCAGTAATCGTCAAGGATTCCGAGATGGTATCCTTTTGAGTTGAGCCCTGCGGTCAACCCAGACGCCCTGAACCATCCGCCGGTCTTGCGCCGGTTGTTATCGACGAGCGCCCACGCGCTTTTGCTGTCCGATGACGGGGATATGTGCACATTAGGATACATTCTAGAGTAGTAGTCCGATTTTACCAAGTTACGGGCGTCATCGCTGAAGCCCTCGGCAACGTCTTTGTTGTAGGATGCGAGGATAACTTCCTTGCTCGGAAACTCGCCCAAGAAGTGCGGCCCAAGAAACCGTGAGACGATATCGGATTTGCCGGAACGATGATGTACTGCGATAAGGAGGAAGGTTGATTGCCCCGCGCGGAACTTGTCGAACGCGAGATCGATCGCGTCGCAGATGCGACGCGTGTGAAAACCCTCGATGAAAGGTTCGTCGGTTTTGAGCCAGCAGCGTTTGATAAACTCAAGGTGCATCGCTCGCGCGTTGGACATGCGGAGTTTGGAGATCAGACGCTCGCCGTCATCGAGGTGCTCAGCGCACTCTGTATCCATTTGCATACGTCAGATATACCGCATGAGCGCAGATAAAAAAAGCCCCTCCGGGGAGCCTGGACCGGAGGGGCGCGCCTCATGCCCGAAGCGCTATGCGAAAAGGAGGTACCGAGCGTCGCAGCTCGATACCTCATATATACCGCATGACAAGCACGGCGTCAAGCGAGATCGCCCAGAACCTCGGCCGCCACTGATCCCACACGATCGCCGATACGCATGACTACGAGGAGAAATCCTCCTGTATTATTTTTCATACATGCTAAACCATAACCATGTGTATAATAAATTATACATCTTAAACTGTATGATAAATAATACATACTCAATCAAAAGGAATAAACCCGCGTGGCAGTGAAGATTTATCTCCTCCCATTTTTGCAGGGGGGGGGCGAACAGCTCCGATAATGGTATATTTTTTGGCGACATCCTCAATGGTTAGACAGGCAACATCTCCTGGCAACCAACTGTTGCCTAGATCATCCATCCACATGACTCCCCACCCGCGGCCATCTAGGGCCTGTACATAATAATATCCGCTTTTCATCATAAACCTCCATGTATCTAAAATCATACATACTTAACTACATCCGCCATGTATATACACCATCTATCATCCATACTACACAAGTGCCCACTATGTATCTAGGCGATAATATAGATACCACCACTACATATAGTGGCGTTGCAATATCCCGCAACGTTAGACGATACCGGACAAACATTATAACTCTATATAATATATGTAATTAAACACGACGCGATTATATTGGATTTAAGGTACCACAATTTTCGTGCCATGCGTTTATATGGACACGTGCCCGCAAACGCAATGGCGGGCGTTTATGACGCTATCAATATATGTCAGTGTTTATCAACGTTTGCAGTACTTTGCTCTTGTATGTCATCGTCTGGCAATATCTGCACTTCCACGTCAGTCGCGGGGCCTTTTGGTATCACCGAGGCCTGTCGCGCGCGTATGGCGTCGCGCTTTTTAAGCGCATCCTCAAGCTCTTCCCGAAGCGCCTCGTCAGTCATCCCGGCAAGATCATGATCAGGCGCTTTCATGTCGATAAAAAGTTTTGTGCCTTCCGTGGCTTTGCGCATCTCTGTGAGCATCGCCCGCGCGGTGGCGTCCGACCTGGTAATCATTTTGGTCATCACTCGGTTGACAAGTTGACGCCCAGTGAGTTTTTGTTCCTTTTTATCGAGCGTTACCTTATGTTCCGTAATTAACCATTCTGCATAGATTTGCGACATCGCAATTTTCTTGCGGCGCGACTCAATTGATTTTTTGGCCCCCTCGATACCTATTTTGCGTGCCTCCTCCGTGGTGAGACGCCGCAAATTGCCGCCATTTGAGAGTATAATTTTGCCGTTACCATCCTCTGCCATATTTGTCATAATGGCACTATCCGAGCCCTAAAGACAAGCCCCCAAGCGGCAAGCCTCCCTATATGCGGTTCTGAGTATTCTGATATTTATTCATTCTATTATGTATATTTACTACATTATTATAATTCATTACATTAAAAGTAATTAAAAACATATTAAATATTACGACTCCTTAATATAGTGAGAATATCTATACCCTATATAGACTTCTTGACTGGTGATATTTCAATAATTTCGGGTGACGAAAACGGCCAAAAAGGATATAACCTATATTTTTTTTATTATTATTAACTTCCAAAAAATTTTCTCTGGCCATTTTTTCTCATTTTGGGAACTTTACCTTTTAATGTTTTACTATCTATATATATATTATATTTATTTATAATATAATAATATAATATAATAATATAAAAAGAT
>Ga0209340_1001499_pt1 | contig 16448 bp, 19 predicted proteins | sample EPASupsiteSAE323_FD_187266 | JGI IMG/M metagenome (GOLD analysis project Ga0209340, IMG submission 187266) | Bioremediated contaminated groundwater from EPA Superfund site, New Mexico - Sample SAE3-23 (SPAdes) (version 2) | ecosystem: Environmental > Aquatic > Deep subsurface > Groundwater >... | reverse complement strand
TTCCAGCTTATCGGCATCATGCACTAATTTAGCTTCAATCGTTTCCGGTTTTTGGTCGGTGCGGTGGCGGTGCGATAAAATACAGGCCTGAATGTGTTTTATTTGGTTCTTTGAAAAACCCAATTCCTCTAATATCGGACCAGCCATTTCAGCGCCAACCGCTGCATGGTCGGTTTGCCCGCTCGGATCGTTCGATTCCTTGGCGCTGCCGATATCGTGTAATAAAACCGAGGCGCGAAGAACATCAAAATCGACTTTTTTTTCCTGCTCAGCCATCGTCAGGGCAAGATTATAAACACGCATAACGTGATTTATATCATGCACGGAATCCTTCCCTAAACTTAATTCATTTTCAACAATCTCTTTAATTTTTTGGAACTTTTCTTCCATATTTAAGTCTTAAAAAAATAATCAGGAAAATAATTCCTATTTATTAAAAATATCATAAAATTTAGGAAAAATCAAAATTAAAATATAAAAAAAAGACCAACTTTTGTTGGCCTCTCAAACTCACCCTTCTTTCTTGTCCTTCTTAGGAAATAATATCCAGATAGACGTTGGAAAATATATTGCAATTATTATCAACCCAATCGAATAACAAACGTTATAAGGTTTTCCTCCGGCTAGAAAAATAATTCCAAAAATGGATAAAACTAAACACGCAAATGATGCTTGTAACATTTCTCCGTATTTTATATTCGACTTTAAATCATCGGATTTTAAAATAGAACCGTAAGGAAAAAAAAATAATATTAACATAGACGATATTAACGTACACAAGATGAATTCCCCACTTACACGAAAAGGAGTTAATTCGTTTAAATAACTTTTAGAATTCAATGGAGTGTCATTGCTAAAATAGATGAGAAAATACATAAAAATAACAAAATATGTCATATGGATAAATGATTCTATTCTGTCCAACATGATGTCCCCCGTTTTTTAAATGTACAAATTAATTTATCTAATATTATAAATAATTAAAAAATTTGTCAACTATCTGAAATTAAAAAAAACTCTAGTCGATGATGACTAGAGTTTAAAATTAATTAATCGAGAATTCCGCCCGTTCAATTACGAACGGCTTTTTTACTAAATAACTAAGAAAAAAATTTTTGACCATCGCGTCGAAGCGACGTTGCTGTATCTCAACGGCTGAATTATCAAATTGATACATGTACTCGCTTTCTTGCTTTTCCAATTCATCAAACAACATCTCAATCTCAATGGGAATTTTCACTTCCCCGCTATATTTTCCGAACAATGATAGGCGTTCTTTTATTGATTCTATTGTTTTTGCGCAAAATACTTCCCTGAGATCAAAGTATACTACGTATCTTAATTTTTTAAGATTACCAGAAAAATAAACATCAATTGTATGTTCATAATTTAATAACTCAATCGTTCCGTAAGGCGCAATGTTTGCCTTAGAATATTTTTTATTCCAGCGCCAACAAAATGTTTCGTCAAATATAATTTCAACATTATCATTATATCTAACGACACTATTACCCTCTATTTTCTTTAATAATGGTCCATATGTTATCCCGCGGATAACGTGAGTCATATATATAATACAAAGAATACACATTACGAGAAATATCGAAATAAGAATGCCGGATGTCATGATGGTCAAACAATCATTTTCTGGCTCCAACATTCTTCCGACATAATAAGCTAGATATAAACAGCCACTAACCACGGCAATACATCCAATAATCATGATGATGCTGCTGATTAATTTTTTAACTCTGTTAGACATTTAGTCCTCCAAATTTTAATTATTGCTTTTATTGAATATTGTAATATTTTTTAGATCAAATTTTGCTCCGGATACTCTATAACTATCAAGAATTCTTTGATTTAAATATTCGGTAACCAGACAAGAAAACGTTTCTTGTTGAGTTGGTGATGCTGAATTGTAAAAATTTTTAAGATCCTCGGCCTTCCAACGCTTAAATTCATTAAAATGATATTTAATGTCATCTGGTGTTTCAATATCCCCACTGTATTGGTTGAACATCCTCCATCTTTCATTCAGGCTTTCGATATTTTTTTCGCTTAAAAATTCATTAAGCGTGATAAAAATCGTGCATTTTAAAATAATTAATTGCCCGCTATCCGTTAAAAAGGCAACTTCACTGACTAAATCGTCGACAATCATTTTATTATATTTTTCTGAAGTTAATTTTGATTTAAAGAACTTCCAAAAGCATAATTCTGTCTCTGCTATTTGTTGCGGGCGACCTGATTTTAAAACGATATAATCACGTTTGATGATCTTCAAAAAAAATCCACCATAGCCCATCAATATACTGATAGTTATCATAATAGTTATTATCAGGATTACTCCAACGCAAATTACAGCGACCGAGGCAAACACGTTCCGCTCATACAGCAAAAAGATGAAACTCTTGCTAAAGAGGTATATTAATAATGAACATATTGCTAGAGACAGCATCCCGTCAATTATTTTTTTCACCTTATTAGACATTTTGTCCTCCGTTTTTTTATTTTACATTTAATTATTAAAAAACAAATTCTTGCTATCTTAACATGATTGATAAAAATTGTCAATAAACACAAATTAAAACCCCGATTCATTAAATGAACCGGGGTCTAGAAAATTTATTTAAAAATTGGCACTGGCGATACTTTAAATTCAGTATCAAGAGGAGTAATCACTATCTCAAGCTCATAGGCAAATTTCAGTCCCATAACACCAAGCTGACCGGTCGTTGAGTGTTCAAATAGTGTTCCCCAAAAATATAAAGTGCCATTAACATTTTTCCAATCTAAAGGCATTGGCAAATCATTCTGAACTAACGCAAGAAGAATGGTTACATCAAGAACCGCTCTGCCAGACAGCAATTTATATAACTCAACACCCTCTAGAGTAGAAATTTCGACTTCTGGCTTAAATAATCTCACGTCATTAGAATCCCAAATAATTTTTCCGCAACCATTATGCGTTTTTATTTTCCAATTTTTTGGGATAAACGAAATGTTTGATCGATCGATTATTTCATCATTTCTGATAATTTGCGCCTCGTTTCTTACTACTGCTAAAAATTGACGCAGCTTTTCATGATTATTGCCCCAATCAGGACATAGTGAAAGGTACTCGTCTTTTGTAAACCCAGCACATTCACATGCATAAGCGCCTTTTTCACGGTCAGAATCTGACATGGTTTCCATAATTTTCTCCTAAATATTTTTAGATTTTTTTTAATTTTTATACTTTCTATATAAATATATAATAAATATATAGATTAATAGAGACCCGGAATTAAATGCCTGCAAGACCCAATTACTGGCGGCTATGGCATAACCAAGCCAAAACAAGCTTGATAACATAAAAATAATCACGTAAGTTATATCAACCACACCTCGCGATTTTTCTTTTAACATTTTCCAAGGCTGTGTTCCGAGCACAAGTAAGCTCAAAAACGAGAGAAATAGTAAAAATAAATCTTTATCTTTAACCATTATCATTACTGGAACGATGCTGGCGCTTAAAATTAAGGAAATTATTTCGAATAAATTAAGCTTCTTAAACTTAATTAATCCAATGATTATCGGAAAATAAAGAACCGCTAATAGCCCGCTGATAGTCATAGTCAAACTATGCTTTTCTAGGCCATAAAAAATAAAAGCGAAGAAAAAGAAAAAATACAAAAAAAATAAAGGGGCTGATATAGATTTAACTGATTTCTCGCGCCAGATATGACCGGCCTGCTTTACTATCCCGAATCCCTGGATTAAGGTACAAATCAAAGTTAAAAGCGAAGTTATGATTAGCGTATTAAATCCCCAATTCTTAATTTCCACGAACTCACTCATTTTTACACCTTTAAGTTATTTTTAGATTAATTGCAAAATCCACTTCGTAAATGCATAGGCACGAAATGATTATTGCAATTAACCCAAATTTAACTTATTTATTAACGAACTAATTTAACAATATATATTAACATATATAGTAAATTATGTCAATTATTTGACTTTTTACGCTGCTTTTCTTAAAATTCGGTCAGTACACTAAAAGAGGTAAAAATGAAAAATAAACTTGCTTTTATTCTCGCTACCTGGTTCGGTAGCGGTTTAATTCCCCCGATTATTCTTAAGGGGATGGCCGGAACTTATGGAAGCTTTTTTTCCCTTCCCTTAGTCTGGGCTGCTTTGTGGCTCTCGGCCAACGTTTCGCCCTTAGTTTATATAGGGATTATTTTAATGATATACCTTCTCGGACTCTGGTCTGTGCCAATTACTGAAATAGTTCTTGGTCCAAAAATGGACTGGAAGGGTAAAATCAAAAGTCACGACCAAAATCAGATTGTGATCGATGAAACGCTCGGCATGCTTATGACTTGTTGCGCTTTATCATTCAATAATCCTTATTTGATAATGCACCTACTATTGGGCTTTATCTATTTCAGAATTTTCGACATTATCAAAGTCCCCCCAACAAAATTCTTTGATAAGTTAAAAACAGCTAATGGCGTTATGCTTGATGACGCTATGGCTGGAATTTATGCCTTCATTGCCTTGAAGGCGACAATTTATTTATTTTTTTAAAAACGAGGCCGCTAAAACTGCGGCTTTTTTATTGAATTTTTAAAAAACAGTCTGATTGCTCAGACTGTTTTTTAAATATTTTTTCAAATTAAATTTAAATCTTACCCTCAAATACGTTACCCATAAACTCCGGACCAAAATTTAAATACATTTCATCGGTCGGCAGTTTTTCAGTATTATCATACTGGCGATACCCCCTAACAATTTGTACCGTAACATTCGGAATATTGGTTGGGAAATGGGCATCGTAATTTAAGGGATTTATTTGATAATGGTTTTTATTATATTTACTATCACTTGCCCTTAATTCATAGTCCACATTAAGCATTCTTTCATAAATAACAGGTAAATCAATCGCCTTTTGACCAGGTTTTAAAACACCAAGTGTGGACAAAAAAATCTCTTTTCCTTCGTTTGATAAACTATAATTGATTAATTCGGACTGCGGTGCAAATTCTTCTTTTCCCTTTTTAATTTCATTTTCATTTTTTCCCCACATATGAATACCAGCATTAACAGCATAAAGACCGCCGCCATTTTCCCCGACTTTAAAATAAACCGGAATCTGATCGTTGCCCTGGCCAATTATTTGCCTAAGCGCATCACTTGGCAATTCTTTCTCATATCTCTTTTCTAATTCTTGCTTTTTACTCTTCAAATAAGAAATCAAAGAATTAAGGCGTCCATTTATTTTTTCTGCGATTTCGGCGTCACTCTTAGAAGCACCTTCTTTTACTTTTTTGATTGCTTTGTCCAACCCTGAAAAAATTACCCTGTCTTTACTTTCTTCTTTTTCATTTAGATATTTTTCCATCGCTTCTTCACCTTTTATATTGGCCACATCACTAAAGGATTTCTTTTGATCTTCGGTTAAATTTCCAACATAAGCGATATCCCGAACCGGCTTTTCAGCATAAGCTCCGACTTCGGCTACTTCTGAGTCTTTAATTTGTCCAAATTCGTTTTTAAAGCTTTCTAATTTATTAGACATATTTTTTTAAAATTAATTAAAATCAATTTTATAATTATTAAAAATAAAAATTAAGTAATTAATGGATAATGGCTAAGATTATTATAACACAAAATCAATTAGATTAATAATAACATAATAATTTCATACTGTCAATAGATACAATAACTACAAATTATTTACTTTATACTGCAAATGGATATATGAATTTTTTAAAATATGACATTTAACTAGCCTCAGGGCTTTAATTTTTGATAGTTCCTTCGGGGCGTGGATAGACTCGCCGTCAATTAATGACGGAGTGTCTTTACCGCCAATTAAAGCCGGAGCAACCACGATAGAGACGTAATCAATCAAGCCATTTCTCAACCAAGCCGCATTCATAATACCTCCAGTCTGGATAGTAATTCTTTTTATTCCGCACTCCTGTTTTAATTTTTTTAAAACATTAGACAAATCAATCTTATTTCTATACTTAAGAATATTAATTTTTGGGAATTCTTTTTTTAGCTCATAAACAGGATGCCTTTTATTAGTCGTGATTATATATAATTCTCTGCCCTTATTAATCAAATAACGAAGGCCATTTTTATCCAGATGCGGCTTATTATCAACTACAATATAGCCGACATCTATTTTTTTCGGCTGATCAGCTTTTCTATTTATGCCAATTTTTTCAAGAACACGCCCGGAATTAAGGGAATAAAAATCAGTTTTTTGTTCAAGCTGATAATATTGTTTAATACCATTTTTCACTCCGCTTATTTTTTTAAAATCACTATCCATGTCCATTACATCGGTGTCTCCGGTCGATATTTTTCCATCAAGCGACATCAACATGAACAAAGTTGTAATTGGTCTTTCCCTCATATTTTTTAAATAATTAAAGCGTTATTTTATGTTTTAATTATATCATGATGCAACAAGACAAGAAAACTCTATCTCTGGTATAAAATATATCTTAAATAAATTAATAAAAAAACCTCTGTTTAAAGAGGTTTTTCGAAATTTTTTCAGCAATTTTACTTTTTGGTGGTTTGTACACTTTTAAATAAAACGCTGGCCAGGAAATTAATTCCCCAGGCCTGCCAAAAAGTTATTGCCTTTATAGCAAATATTTCCGGGAGCAACCAATTCCATAAAAATAACGTTGGAATAGCTGCGACCAAACTGGTTACGGCGAGAATAACAATAACAAATATCACTAGAACTATCCACGGCGTTAAATCGTCTATTAACCAATCTAATAACCAATCTAAAATTTTTTCTTTCATTTTTTGCTCCTTAGATTAATGATATTTAAGTTGCGGAATCACAACATAGTAATGATGACGGGCATAAAACATATCATCACTACGCAGCAGATTTGCACCGACACAAAGGCCTTCAGGATAAACTGATACGTAGACTATATAATAAGTATTTCCTTTTTTCATTAGAAAAAGAGTTGGAGAAACACGATTAAGTAAATTAGGATACTTTTGACAAAAAGAAATGATTTGCGCCTGCGTCATTATTATTTTATCAAGATCACGGGATATGCCTCCAAAAATAGATATGCCGGATCCATTTCCCGTAACTTCACATAAATCAAGTCGCGTCTCAATTGTGGCCGGGCCAGATTGATCGAGTTCCAATTCTTTGAAGTCACTCCTTATTAAAGACTTAAAAGTTTCCTTAGCCTTAAGAATATAATCCTTACCGTCCAAGGCTTCAAGCTTAATTATTTCTCCAGCAGATAAAAGCTTTACTGGCGATAGTTTTGCCTCTAAAGTTCCATCTAATAAGCCCTCAATCATTTTAAATATTACTCCAGGGTTACCAATGATTTTTTGAATATTGTCTGCATTAATCTTTGTTTTTTTTAAAGCACTCGCAAGCGCTTTAATAATTATACCTATTATTTCCAGCCCTTGTCCGGAAGTTGGGTCATGGCTACTTTTTTCCATTTTAACCTCAATTTTTAAATAACATTTTTCGCACTTAGCGGCGAAATTAGGTAATGCTCAATATTTAAGCATTAAAATACTATATCACAAATATTAATATATGTCAACATATTTAAAAATGATGCCTTAGTATCATTTAAATAAACCTAACTCGAAATTGAATAAATTAACTAAAAATAAACAAAAAACCCAGAAAATCTGGGTTTTTAAAAGAAATTATTTAATTCTAATCTACCTAGTTGCTCCTGAATAAGTTATGGCCTGCATAATATTCCAATCCTGGGTAGTCTGCGGTACCTTGCCAAAAATATTCTTAAAAGTCTTAATGCCGATACTTTCGCTATTTAAATTACGATTTTCTGCTTTCTGTTTCAAACCATAAGCAATAATCTTAATAGCGGCGTTATCCTTATTATTATTTAAATCAGGCGACCTTCGATAAATTTTTACAAATTGTTCTTTCGCATATTTTTCCGCCTCGGCGTTAATCACAGAAGGAAAACGACCATTAGCGATCTTAATGGCGTCTGCAAGTTCGGTTTCAGTTTCTGGCAGCTTGTTAAAAGCCTCTTTATATGAGCTGATTACCGCAGCCCTTTCCCCCGCTCCTAATTTTTGCGTATTAGTATCTACGCCATAGGTAATAAAGTTATTAATAGCTGATTTTACTTGCTCTGATACAATTTTTTTATTGCTCATCAGCTTATCCAAATATTTAGTTTCAGTTTTTTGTTCTTCTATAGTATTGCGCACTTGCTTTAATACTGACAATATTTCACCTATTTTATTACCTGACAAAAGATTGGCGCTGGCGTTTATCTGACTAATTTGATTGGCTGATTTTTCCTTATCTGTTAAAACCGAGCTTTTGCTTACTTTTATTTCCGATACATTATTGTTTTTTTCAGTGTCTATATTTTTGATTGATTGTTTGGCGGCAGAAACCACGGTAAAGGGCATATCGCTATAATCAATATATTGAACATTTTCGATATAGGCTTCTATTTCTATTTTATATGATCCATCAACAGAAAAATCGGAATCAGGGGTTATTATAGCCACGCCGCTATTGATAACTTGAGTTGTTTGGGGTGCGCCGTCCTCATTTCCCGGTGTAACTGATTCGCCGTCAACTCGACGCAAACGAAGAGTCAAATAACTAGAGGGGGAAATGCCCCTGGTTTTGAACTCAACCTTGTTTTCTTTATCATTTATCCATTTTTCGCCGCCATTGGGAGACAGTATTTTAATCATCGGCTTGACTTTGTCACTACTGCTAGTTTCATCGCTGCTATTGCTAGCTAAACTAAACTTAGCACCAGCAAATAAACTTATACCAATAATTGAAATAATCGTTAAAAAAAATATTTTTTTATTCATACATTTTTTATTAAGACTCAAGTTTAAGCCTAAATCTAAATTAAATTTATTTAAAATTAAAAAAATTACTTCTGAGCAATTATTCTTGACACCCCATGTTTATGCGGTTCAAGAAAACCAGGATGTCCTGGGTCCAGTATCGTATTTTCTAAATAGTATAGCATTTTATAGCCAGAAAAGATACTTAACAATTCCTGCTCTTTAAAGTAGCTGGCAAATTTATTGTCCAATAGAAAACTAGGATCATTCTTAGTAAAGACCTCGATAATAATATAAGAGCCCTTTTGAATATTGTCTTTTAGACTATTTAATATTTTCAAGGCCTTATCTTTATCTAAAAAGTTCAAAACATTACGGCAAACGATTACCTGATATTTATCCTTCTCAATATTGAAATCCTTAATATCACCGCAAATCAGTTCTAAATTGTTTAGCTTAAATTCGTCTTTTTTTATTTTTATTTGATTAATAGCAACATCTGAACTATCGATCGCGGTAACAAAAAAACCATTTTTAGATAAAAATAGAGAATCAATTCCCTGGCCGCAACCCAAATCAAGAATCTTGCTGTTCGGCAAAAAATTCCTCCAAACAAGACTTAAAATTTGACTGGGTTTGGTGCCATCAAAAATTTTGGAAGTTGAATAAATTTTATTATAGTTTGGCATCTGATAATAAATCTAACTTATAGTTTTCAAATATATCTCCACTTCTTTATAATTTTTCAAAATTTTGACATCATTTTTATGTTCACGCACAAAATTTTTCATTTTTTGGCTTTTTGTAAACGTGCGTTTAATAATTTCGTAAAAAAATTTAATTTCATCCCATTTACTCAGCTCTTTATGTCTATTCGGCTTATTCATTCTTTTGAAATGATTAAATAATCTCCGGCAGAGAGGGATATCCAAAAAAATAATTTGATCTGCCCGTTCTGATATTAGTGGCTGAACTCTTGAATACCACCCATCAGACACCCAATCATCTTGTTTCAAAGCGTCTTCAACTTTTTTCTTAACGTAACTGCGGACCCTCTCCATTTCTTCTTGATTGTCTGGTTTTACTCTTTGCCCTCCCGCTTCAAACCAAAAGTTATCTATGTGTATGTGCGGTATATTGAACCTTTCACTAATCATATGAGCCAGGGTGCTCTTCCCGCTACACGGTTGTCCAATAATAGTTATTTTCATAATTATTTTAAATCATCCCGACTTATCTCATTATATTTTTATATCATTATAATTATTTTAGCACTATTTTGTAAAGAAAAGGAGGTCTACTGGGGAACATACAGGGATTTCCGCCTCACTCGCCCGCCGTCGCGGTCTCGTTCGTTGTCCAGAACTTGCGTCCGACCTGCCCCCGGCAGGTCGTCCGACTCTCGCTGCGATATTCGCCTACTGGCGAATATCTAGCTCGCTTCAAGTTTGTTCGAATCCCGGCTCGACAAATAAAAAAATAACAGCATAATATGCTGTTATTTTTTTATGCGGGGTGTTAGGGACGCTGTTCGAACTTTTTTGGTAAATATTACTTAATATTAGCTGATTTTAAATTTAAAATATTTAACTTTATCTTCTTAGCATTTCCATAGCTAATCATTCCTAAATACGAACATAGCGATTCTTCTTTGTAATTATTTTCTTTTAATTTCCTTAACATCCGCATTTTAGTTGTTTGGCGCAATATCTTATAATATGGGAAATTAACCCAACCCAAAAAAATCAACTCCAGAAGACATTGTTTTAATATACATCTTATTGGGGTGTATTTCTAAATTCAGGCTTGACCAAAGAAATTCTTTAATTAATGGGATTTGATTTTCAAGCCAATTCTTATCATCTGACAATATTACAAAATCTTCGGCATAGCGGATGTAGAATTTTGCCTTAATTTTATGCTTTATAAATCTATCAAACTCATTAAGATAAATGTTTGCAAAGAGTTGCGATGTTAAATTACCTAGCGGCAGACCTTTACCATTTTCGACATGAAAACTATCAATAACTTTAGCTAATAACCAAACAATATTTTCATCAGAGATATAATCTCTAAGGACATTTATTAATATTTTGTGATCAATGCTTGCAAAAAATTTTCTAATATCCCCTTTAAGCACCCAACAAGATCTCATATTATTTTTACTGACTTTTAAAAATAATTGATTAAACCTGGCAATCGCCTTATGAGTTCCTTTCTCTAAGCGACAAGAATAGCTATCAAAAATAAAAGTCCTATCAAAAAATGGATAGAGCTGGCGATAAATCGCATGATGCAGTAGTCGGTCACGGACAGTAGCTTTATGAATATTTCTAGTTTTAGGATCGTACACCTTAAAAGCCTTATAACCGCCGTGCTCGTATTTATGATATACTAAATCGTGATGTAGATTTAAAATATTATCCATTAGCTTGGTACGAAATTCTTGAACATTTTTACGCTTGCGCTTACCTAACAAAAACTCCTGCCAAGCCTCAAGTAGATTTTCTAAATTTATAATATCTTCAAATTTATGAGTCAATCTAATTTTCATACCTCTAATTCTACCCCCCCCCTCCCCCCGACAATTTCAACTAGCTCCGCTTCTTCAAAAATCAAAAGATTCCTACCTATTGTGGCATACCTATTTTAAATTGATACCAAAAGAACACCGTTTCAGTCTTGGTGTTAAAATTGATAATATTTTTATTGAAATAATAGAGATGGTTTCTGGAACTTTATACGTAAATAAAGAAGAAAAGGCGTTATATATAAAAACTGCCATCAGAAAAACAGATACTTTAAAATTACTATTCCTAATGCTCTGGGAAACAAGATCTCTTGATAACAAGAAGTATTTGATGATATCTGAAAAAATTGAAGAAATTGGCCGTATGCTCGGCGGTTGGTTGGGACAAATCATAAAACAAAACTCCTCTATCAAAAGATAGGGGAGTTTTTAAGAGACTTGCGAAACGACGAAAGCAAACCCATTGCCACGATTCCACTTGTTATCAGGGTTGTCATAGTTCGTGTTCAGCTAGGAACCATTGTCATTACGATTAGCGCTCAGCAGTTTAGAATCGCCGTCAGAATTATGCAAAATACCGCCCGTTACACCGTCCTTTGAACACTCAAATGGACTGAATATTATTCGGCATCATAATGCCATAGTATTTTGCACTAAGTTTCGTTTTATAACGCTATTATTTTACTCTGCCTTCAGCCTTAACCGAATGTATTCTCAAAATAATAAAGTTGGTCACAGTGGTCATCAACCTTGATTGATAACATATTTACTTTAACTAATTATATTTTAACATATTGATAAATTTATAAAAAATAGCCTCAAATTGTTTACACAATTCGAGGCTAAAAATTCAAAGGACAAAAAACTAAAGCCTAAAGACTCAAAGAATCAAAAGACTAAGAGTTAGAAACTTGCGAAACGACGAAAGCAAACCCATGGTTACGATCCCACCTGCCATCATGATTGCCATGGTACACGCCCAGCCAGGAAGGATTGAGAAAGCGATCAGTGTGGAGCAGTCTAGGAGAGCCGTCAGGATCTTTGATTGGTTCGTGCATAACAACAATCGAATATGGTAGATCCATAGACAGCATTTCTTCATCAGAGAACTTTTCCCTGATAAGACAAGCAATTTCTGCGTTAGGGCCGTAAAGTTTGCGCCTCGCCCCTTCTTTAAGGATTGTTTCAGTAGTAATATAATCATCATACCTACTAATTAATCCTCCGTTTAAAATAGCTATTTTATAAATGATGCCATTGGTTGGCTTAAAGTCTTTTGAGCGTAAAATGCTTTCAGCGTAATCGTCTAAACGGAAGCCCTTCCTTTTCAGGCGGGTAATCCATTCTTTGCCAGTTGTACCATCTGAAGTTACAGAGAAGTGGATAACACCGTCTTTCTCGATCCACTTAGATTCGACTTTTAATTCCCCAGAATTCATCATTTTAACTGCTTTTTTGGGATCTTTTATACCTGTTTGTTCCATGATTTTTTCTACCATGGCGTTTAATTCGTCAATTTTAATGTCAGAAATTAAAAAATTATTCATGATTAATCTCCTTGCGCTACATTGCGCTGTTTTATTTTCCTCAACTCCGAGGCGGAACTGACAACCATTTTAGTCACAGCCAGGAAATGACTAAATTATTAACCATCTTTTGGCTGTGACCAATTTCGCAAGCTAGTTTTTAAAGGTCTATTTTTTATGGTGTAATTATATCACAATAATAATATTTTGTCAACCGATATTTCAAAAATATCTGATTGCACAATGTTTGAACTTTATAATTTTTTATTAATATTAAGTAAAATATTACAATATTTTTAAAAACCATCTTTTCCTTGCTCTGAAAGCAAGAACGACTTTGAAACTTAATATTTAGGCTTATATATAACAAAAAAATAGAGTCTAAACGCTATTTTACCTAATAGTGGAGAGAGAAGATATTATAGGGCGCCTTCGGCTTGAGAAAAGTAAGCGCCCCGACCCGGCCTCGGCGGTGCGTAAACGCACATCGCATCCTGCTTTCGAATCCCCCAATGTCAACATTAACAAAATAAACCTGCCGCAGGGCAGGTCTATTTTGTTAGCGGAGAGCTTGGCGCCATATTGGAAAGAAGCTCATTAATAATTAATGTAACTAAGATTTATTTGCATCTTTTATTTACTTGTAATTTTGTTACTAATTTTTGAATATTTCTATACCAGCGTTCCACAAAGAAGATGTGTCAGAAGTATGATCTATTTTTGATTTTTCATCACGAACCATTGATATAAAATTTCCTTTCTCTCCGATACTATCTAAACTGCTGCCAACCGCATAAAGAAAATTTTCATCGATAATTATAAAACGATCATGCAAGTCGCTATGTAATCTACACTCAATCTTTACCAAAGAATATTGTTTTGAGAAATCTGGGAGATCTGCAATAAAACCATCAAATTTGGATTTATTTTTATTTCCGATCAGAAACTTAAATGTAAACTCCTGTTTATTCTCCGTAATACCAGCAAGAATTGATAATATATTTTTTTGTAAATAGTTATCAACTATAAAAATTTCTTTCTGCGCAGTTTCAAATACATTTTCAAGTTGTTTTCGTCCATCAAAAGGAGTATTGTCTTTATGCCCGTAAATCAACTGAATCAGAAGAAAGACAAGTCTTGTCGATAGATAGTCAAATAAAGGAAATGCTCGATTTAGCGACTCGAGAAAATCTCAATATTACAGAAATTTGACGAGAATCTCATAGCGCCAAAGAGGTTGGTCAAAGACAGATATTTAATGAATTAGTAGCCGATATTAAACTAGGTAAATTTAATGCCATTCTAACCTGGGCTCCCGATCGTATATCTCGAAATGCTGGCGACCTTGGATCAATAGTCGATTTAATCGATCAAGGAATACTTAAAGAAATCAGAACTTTTAGCCAGAGATTTACTAATAACCCTAATGAGAAATTCTTACTGATGATTTTAGGATCACAAGCTAAACTAGAAAATGATAATAGAGGTGTGAATGTTAAACGAGGACTTAGAACCAGATGCGAAATGGGGCTATGGGTAGGGCCTGCCCCGTTAGGATATTTAAACCAAAATAGAATGGATAAGAAATGTCAGGTTATTGTTGATCCGCTAAGAGCTCCAGCTATTAAACAAATATTTGAAAAAGTAGTTTATGAAAAATATAGCGGTAGAAAATTATATCATTGGTTAAAACATGAACTTAATTTTTATACTAGAGGTAATAAAGCAATAACACTTAGTGGCATATATAGAATATTAGATAACACTTTTTACTATGGTGTATTTGAAAGACCAAAAGGAAGCGGTAATTGGTATCAAGGAAAACACAAACCGCTTATTACTCAAGATCTATTTGAAAAAGCCAAAGCTCAACTTAAAAGAGATAATATTCAAAGAGAAAGTAAGGAGTTCGCTTTTACAAAGTTAATTACTTGCGGTTGCTGTGGATCTGGCATATCAGCCGAAGATAAATATAAACCGCTCAAAGACGGCACGACCGCTCATTATATTTATTACGGTTGTTCAAGAGCGAGAGATAGATTCTGTAAAAATAAATATATCAGAGAAGAAGAATTAATATTTGAATTACTAAAAATAATAGACAAAGTTGATATCAACGAATTGGGTATGAGAGTAAAACTAGAAGCTGAAGTTGAAAGATTCAATAAATTTCAAAATATGATTTTACAAGATAAAAATCCTAAAAGAAAAACAAAACCCGCAGTCGATATGCGGGTTTATGCTAAGTATGTGCTTAAAGAAGGTAGTGCCCTAGAGAAACGAGAGTTACTTGCTAATTTAAGGAGTAAGATTATATTGAAAGATAAAAGACTAACCCTCTGTATAGCTATTGATTCATAAAATAATATATCTGATCGAGCACAAGAATTAATTGTAACGCTCTATATTTAGTATATTTCTCAGAATCAACAACGCCATGATTTACGCTATGACGAGACAACTCAACTTCTCCTTTTTCTACGCTAAAATCTAAAAAAATTGCATTTTTTAAATAGTCGACAAATGGCTCAGGCAGAGACAGTGCAAATCCTGAACCAAATATTTTAACCCCTTGAGTCTTAACATACTTAAGCATATCTCTAACCTTAACATTATCTCCTTTTTTTGTATCACGATAAATAGCGCTCCTTAGTATACCCTCAAGCTCAGAAGATAGATTTTTTATGCAATTTATATAATCAGTCTCGCTGCCTCTAAGATAAGCTTCAATTCCCGCCTCAATAATTTTTCTTTTCTGTCCAAATACTGGAACTTTCCACCATTTTTCAGTAATTAACTTTATTCTTGCACCATCAAAAGATTTTACAATTGCTTCAGTTTTTCCTTCAATATCAAAATCGTTTTTGTATGCCTCAGACAAAGTCTTGTATTCAGAAGCGATTTCTAAAAATGGAAACCAACCATCTTTTAAAATCTTTTTGTACAAAACTTCTGAGGAGGGTTCCAATGTTACATATATATACTGAAAAGACAAATATCGATAAACATCCCCGAGCCTTCTCTGAACATCTTCAATATCTAACTCCGTATGACGCCGACCGAAATCAAAAAATAAAGCAAATTTCCATCCAATTTTAAGACAGCAAATTATTTTATCTGTCTTATCAATATTAATACCGTCAAATTTTACTCTTCTTATATCTGCTATATCGGAACTATTAACAGCTTGTCCAGCGGCTATATTTCTTTTAGCCTTAATCTCAACCGAAACTGCAAAATCATCAAAATATACGTCAGCAGTACTATCTTTATGTAAGATAATAACAAATCTATTAACTCCGTCTGCTGGCACCTTATATTTAGTGGTATTAAAAAAGGTAGGAAAAATAAAATCAATTCTCTTATAAAAGTTGGGGTCATCAGAGGTTATTAAGTCTTTAGTAATTATTTTGACAGAAGTAGCGCCAGCCAAAGCATTCTCTGCACTGAAACCAGCGAAGTCTTTTACATTTTCTAATTTATAATGTGGCATATACTTAGAGATTACCATTAAAAATTAAATATTAAAATAGGCG
>Ga0209340_1001498_pt1 | contig 16456 bp, 14 predicted proteins | sample EPASupsiteSAE323_FD_187266 | JGI IMG/M metagenome (GOLD analysis project Ga0209340, IMG submission 187266) | Bioremediated contaminated groundwater from EPA Superfund site, New Mexico - Sample SAE3-23 (SPAdes) (version 2) | ecosystem: Environmental > Aquatic > Deep subsurface > Groundwater >... | reverse complement strand
CGGGTGACAATATCGAGATGTATATTGAACTGATCACCCCGATCGCAGCTGAACAGGGTCTGAGATTCGCCATCCGCGAAGGTGGCAGAACCGTAGGCTCCGGGGCTGTAATTGAAGTTAAGGAATAGAGAAAAACCTGGCCTGGAGAGAGGCTAGTCCTCTCTCCGGATATGGATTTGGTTGACACACAGCAATCGCTTGTGCTAGAGTATTGTAGATATTTTCTATGCAAGATGGAGGTGCGAACAAGTGCGCGTAGGAATAATTTTAGCCTGCACAGAGTGCAAACAACGCAATTACAACACCACTAAAGACAAGAAAAAACATACTGAAAAATTCGAAGTAAAAAAGTATTGTAAGTTCTGCAACACCCATACCCTGCACCGGGAGATTAAGTAAGATCAGGGATGTGAATAATAATGACCAAGAACAATACCCCTGCCAATAATGAGGTCACCCTGGCTAATCGCTGGGAGAATACCAAAGAATACTTTATCAGCGTATACAACGAACTTAAAAAGGTTCATTGGCCTGACCGCCAGCAGTTGACCGGTTATACCGGTGTGGTACTGGTGTCCGTTTTTTTCGTAGGACTTATTATATGGTTGTTCGATTCCGGGTTATCCTGGGCAATGACCAAGTTGTTCCAGGCTGTCGGCGTGTAAACCTTGAAGGAGGTGGGTTCGATAACTGCTGAATTGGAACAGGAGAAAAAGACTGAAAAAACTGATATCGAAAAGAAGATCGAAGAACTCACCAGCCGTGGTGAGTGGTATGTAGTACATACCTATTCCGGTTATGAGAACAAGATCAAGGTCGACCTGACTATGCGGATCGAGTCCATGAACATGCAGGACAAAATATTTAATATCATAATTCCAGAAGAGCAGGAAGTGGAGTACAAGAGCGGCAAGCGCAAGATAACTACTAAACGGGTCTTTCCGGGTTATGTGATAGTCAATATGATAATGGATGAGGATTCCTGGATCGCCGTGCGCCACACCCCCGGAGTCACCGGTTTCGTCGGCAGCGGCGGCAAACCCATACCCCTGATGCCGGAGGAAGTGAACAAGATCCTTCGCCGCATGGGTCTGCTGGAGAGCAAGACCAAGATCATCGACGTAACCGTTGGTGAGACCATCAAGGTCAAAAGTGGCCCCTTTGCCAACTTCGAAGGTGTGGTCAAGGAGATATTGTTGGAAAAAGGTAAATTGCGTGTCAACATCTCCATGTTTGGCCGGGAGACCCCGGTCGAACTGGATTACGAACAAATCGAGAAGATATAAGGAGGTGGAAAATAGATGGCCAAGCGTGTGATGGGTAAGGTTTCACTGCAAATTGCGGCCGGCAAAGCAACGCCAGCCCCGCCGATAGGTCCGGCATTAGGACCTTTTGGTATTAACATAATGGGTTTTTGCAAAGAGTACAATGCCAAAACAGCTGACAAGACCGGTTTTATCATTCCGGTAGATATAACGATCTATGAAGATAGATCTTTTAGCTTTGTTTTGAAATCCCCACCGGCATCGGATCTCTTGAAAAAGGCGGCCAATGTGGATAAGGGTTCTGGTGAGCCCAACCAGAAAAAGGTCGGCAAGGTAACCCGGGCAAAATTGGTGGAGATTGCCGAAACCAAGAAGGAAGACCTCAATGCCACCGATCTGGATGCGGCAGTACGCATGATCGAGGGCACGGCCCGCAGTATGGGATTGGTAGTAGAGGACTAAACCAAATAGACCTGCAATGACCATAAGTGGTCACCGAAGGTTTATGAACCCCAAAATGTTACCTGGTCTCAACCCAATTTAGACTGGTAAAGCAAGCGTTTTCGAACCTGTATATCGTTCCTGACCGGTAACTGCTTACCGGAACAGTGGGAGGAAGTATTCCGATATACCACTAAGGAGGTTATTTATTGTGAGTAAGAGCAAAGCCTATCAGAATGCCATGCAGAAAATCGATTCCAATCAATTGTATGAGCCCGCCCAGGCGGTCCAATTGGTCAAGGATATCGCCAGCGCCAAGTTTGATGAAACCGTAGAAGTCCATATCAAGCTCTCAGTCGATCCCCGCCATGCCGATCAGCAGGTCAGGGGTACCGTCAGCCTGCCGCATGGAACCGGCAAGACTCGTCGGGTTTTGGTTTTTGCCAAGGGTGAAAAGCTCAAGGAAGCCGAAACCGCCGGAGCCGATTTTTTCGGAGGCGAGGACTTAGCAGAAAAAATCCAGGGCGGATGGTTTGACTTCGATGTAGCGGTTGCTACCCCGGATATGATGGGTGTAGTCGGTAAGCTGGGTAAGATATTGGGACCCCGCGGTCTGATGCCCAACCCCAAAGCCGGCACCGTTACCTTTGATGTAGAACGTACTATAAATGAATTAAAAGCTGGCCGTATTGAGTTCAGGGTAGACAAAACCTCTATCGTCCATGCCCCCATCGGTAAGGTTTCCTTCGATGTGGATAAGCTGATGGATAATATGAATGCCTTTGCCGAAGCCTTGATCAAGGCGAAACCGGCGGCAGCCAAGGGACAATATATGCGTTCAGTTTCCGTGTGTTCCACCATGGGACCCGGGGTCAAGATTAATCCAGTTATTGTCATGAGCGCAAACAAATAAATTGATCCTTAAAAAATGAATACAAAACCGCAGACAGCCGGTGGCTAAGCCTTAATGAACCCATGGTTCACCTGCCGAGGTTATCAAATATAACTACCCTATCAACGGTAGTTGCCGGGCCTCTGCATCTGTCTTATGCGGAGGCTTGTTTTATTAGTGAGTAATTGACGCAGATAACACAGATAAATATGATTCTTGTGACCAGGAATATATGACACCAGGGTTGCTGAACGGAGTATTTATCTTGAGCCTGTTATCTGTCAAAATTATTCGAGCAAAGTATTCCAAGGTAATAGATTGCTAATAGCTTTCTAATAAAATTCTGCGTAAATCATGAAAATCTGCGTCTATTAAATTACCTTTAAAGGGGGTGAATGAATGCCCAAAATCGAGCAAAAACAACAAGTTGTAAAGGAAATCGAGCAGAAGTTGAACGATGCAACTCTGGTAGTGTTTACGGATTACCGTGGTACTACTGTAGATGAAATCAGCAATCTGAGAAACAGCCTGCGGGTGCCGGGCGTCTCTTTCCAGGTTCTGAAAAACACCATGACCGAATTTGCCCTGAAGAACGTGGGCCTGCCGGAAATGGCAGATAAGATCGCGGGACCCAACGCGGTTCTCTTCAGTAATGAGGATCCGGTTGGACCGGTCAAGACCCTGGCTGAGTTTATCAAGAAGAACAAGAAGATGGAGATCAAGATCGGTATCCTGGAAGGTCAGGTCATCGGCCCGGAGAAGATCAAAGCCCTGGCAGATCTGCCTCCGCGCGAAGCCTTGGTGGCCCAGGTACTGGGAACCATGCAGGCCCCGATCACCAGTTTCGTCTATGTGCTTAATGCCAACTTGACTGGACTGGTCAGAGCCCTGGATCAGATTCGCGAGTCCAAGGCCAGCTAGAACGGAAGCCCCAAATAGGACGTTAACTAAAAAAATATTGCGCAAAGCGCTAGGGAGGAATTTTTAAATGAGTAAAGTACAGGAAGTTATCGATATCGTGAAAGGTCTCACCGTTCTGGAGCTGTCCGAACTGGTTAAGGCATTAGAAGAGGAATTTGGTGTCAGCGCCGCTGCTCCAGTAGCTGTTGCTGCCGCTCCGGCCGCTGCCGCTGAAGCAGTCGAAGAACAGTATGAGTTCGACGTAATTCTGTCTTCCGCCGGCGACAAGAAGATCAACGTTATCAAGGTTGTCCGTGAGATTACCGGTCTGGGTCTGAAGGAAGCCAAGGATCTGGTTGATGGAGCCCCCAACCCCATCAAGGAAAAGGTCAACAAGGAAGAAGCCGCGACCATCAAAGCCAAGATCGAAGAAGTCGGCGGCAGCGTAGACGTAAAATAATCTGCAACATAAACAAAGAAAAGCCCATCCTGAATAAGGATGGGCTTTTGTTTGTTTTAGGGGAACGCTTTTTTAGACACAGCGTAATTAGTGGCACCCGCCAAGGGTGCATGAGTTGTACCCGAAGGGTGATTTATACAGCGACCTAAATGACGCACAGGCACATCGTTGTCCCCGGAGGGGGATTAACATAGATTTTTCTGATGATGAAGATGAGGCATTGGTTCTAAGTGAAATTTCTAATGGCAACAAAATTGTCATTACTATGAAAACTCAAGTATTTGTCATTGTTATGAAAACGGGGGATGATTGCCGCGCTGTGCTCGCAATGACACAATAAAGGATTGCCGCCCCGACACCACACCCTGTCATTACTACGAAAACTCGTGTACTTGTCATTGCTATGAAAACTCGCGTTCTTGTCATTGCGAGTAGCGTTAGCGACGCGGCAATCTTCCCTGGCCATGTTAAGTAAACGAAAAATGGTCCTAACGCTTTTCGTTTATCGTGGTGGGTTTATTACCCGTGATAATTGCGAGGAGCGCAGCAACACGGCAATCTTCCCCGGTCAGCTAACGCTTTTCGTTTATCGTGGCGGGTTAAATACCCGTGAAAATTGCGCGCGCGGCGATCTAAATTAGCATGGTGAGCGACAAATCGCTTCTTTATGATCGCAATCATGTACTGGACCCGGTGGGTGGGTGTGCTGCCCATAACCGGTCAATGCGGATGTTGAGTCAACAATCTGTATTCACCTATGGTGAATAATAATCTGCGTCAATCATATAAATCTGCGCTCATCTGCGTCTATTTCGTTCTCTCCCCGACTTTTTTCTATTGAATAATTATTTTTTCTGGTATAATCTAATTTCAGGTTTAAATTGAACGGAGAAGGGAAATGATGTTAATGAGAAAAAATTTCCCCATTTTGCTTTTAATGGTTGCGGTTATCTTGCTTGCCGTTACCGGACCGCTAGCAGCGGCCGAGGTTCCTTCATGGCAGCTAACCCTGCGGGATGACGGTACCATTGCGGAAAGAGTCACTTTGCCAGCCGGCATCAGTTGTAAGACTGATGAATGGAATGTTATTTCCGGCAATGAAGGGTTGGCAGCCGAAAGGACGGTCAAGGATTGGTCAGCCTATATGAAGCTGAATGACCGCCTTCCACTACAAATAGATAAGAAGAATTATATACTCTGGCAAGATGTCGAGATAAAAAATAATATGGCAGCGGAGCCCGAAGGAGTTGCTGAAGCGGTTCTGGGGATCGATGCCAGTAAGATACAGTTCCGGATACCTGGCATTATGAATGCCAATGCCGGAACTCAGACTGCGGAGGACCAGGTGGAGGTCACCGTTGCGGATATGAACGGGTTGGCTAACGGAACAGCCCTGCTTCAGGTAACCACCTTTAACGGATTGATGTTGGGCATCGTACTCTTTGTCCTGGGTTTCCTGGTAGTGGTTATCGTCTTTATGAACCGGATCCGCAAGGTCAACAAGCTCATTGATGATGAGTATTCGCTGGAACGGGCCGTTCAACAGCTGGAAGAGGAAGAGAACGGCGAGAAGCCAGCTGATGATAAGGAGGATGAATAAAAGTTTTGCTCTTAGCGGAATTTTCTTGACTATGGTTATTTCTTATGCTATCATCAATAATTGCCATTTGAATTTATATAATGGCAAAGTTGGATCTAGTATTGGATCTAGTATTTGAGAACTATGGAAAATGTATTGATGCTTTGATTTAAAAGCGAGGTTTGACTAACCTTGCTTTTCACTTCTTTGGCAATAAACGACAAGGGGTGAAGCTCAAGAATGGCTCATACCGAACTACACGGAAGAGTAGAAAGACTCAGTTATTCTCGCATTGGCCAACCCATCGAACTACCTAACTTGATTCAGGTGCAGCTCAGTTCCTACGAATGGTTTCTGAACTACGGGCTGCGCGAAGCATTGCAGGAGATCTTCCCGATAACTGACTTTTCGGGGAATCTCGAACTTGGTTTTGTCGATTACACTCGGGGGGAACCCAAGTACACGGTTCCCGAATGTAAGGAAAGAGATGTCAGTTACCAGGCACCGCTGAAGCTCAGGGTGAAATTAACGGACAAGTCCAGTGGCGAAATCAAGGAATCGGAAGTATACATGGGTGACCTTCCCATCATGACCGACAAGGGGACCTTTATTATTAATGGCGCGGAAAGGGTAGTTGTCAGTCAGCTGGTCAAATCCCCCGGGGTCTATTTCGGCGACCGATTGGATGTCTCCGGCAACAAATTGTTCAGTGCGACTATTATTCCCAACCGTGGCGCCTGGTTCGAACTGGAAATGGACAGCGCGGGCGCTATCTACACTCGTATCGACAAGACCCGTAAGATACCGGTCACCGTGCTCCTGAGATCCATAGGGTTCGAGACCCGTGAGGCGATCATGGAACTCTATGATAATGATGAACATATTGAAAAGACCCTGGAAAAGGACACCACTAACAATAGGAAAGAAGCCCTCATCGAATTCTACCGCCGCTTGCGGCCCGGTGAAATGGCGACTGAGGATGCGGCTGAACAGCTGCTTAACAACCTCTTTTTTGATCCCCGCCGCTATGACATGGCTACAGTAGGTCGACATAAAGTAAATAAGAAGCTGGGGCTTGATACCCCCGTGACCACCCGGCATTTGACCGTAGAGGATATAACGGCAACCATCGGCTATCTCCTGCGCCTGTTAAAAGGAGAGGGCAAGACTGACGTTATCGACCATCTCGGCAATCGACGCCTTCGTTCCATAGGTGAATTGCTGCAGAACCAATTCCGGACCGGTCTGGTCAGAATGGAAAGGGTGGTGCGGGAGCGCATGTCCATTCATGACGTAGAGACCTTGACTCCGCAGGTTCTGATAAACATAAGACCGATAACCGCAGCTGTCAAGGAGTTCTTTGGGAGCTCCCAGCTGTCACAATTTATGGATCAGACTAATCCCCTGGCCGAACTGACCCACAAGCGCCGTCTGAGTGCCCTGGGACCGGGCGGGCTAACCCGTGAGCGAGCTGGATTCCAGGTCCGCGACGTACATCACTCCCACTATGGTCGGGTATGCCCGATAGAAACGCCGGAAGGTCCGAATATAGGACTAATCGGATCGCTGGCCACCTTTGGCCGGGTCAATGAGTTTGGTTTCATCGAGACCCCCTACCGCAAGGTGGACAAGGAGAATGGACGGGTCTTGGATGAGATCCACTACCTGACGGCTGATACCGAGGATGAATTTATCGTAGCCCAGGCCAACGCGCCACTTGATGAGAACGGCTATTTTATTGAAGACCGGGTTGAAGCCCGTTACTTCGAAGATATATTGGAAGTGTCGGTTAACAAGGCCGATTATATGGATGTTTCACCCAAGCAGGTTTTCAGCGTGGCGACTTCACTCATTCCCTTCCTGGAGAATGATGACGCCAACCGCGCTCTGATGGGGGCCAATATGCAGCGCCAGGCAGTGCCGCTGATCAAGACCGATGCACCTATAATAGGTACCGGATTGGAATACAAGGCGGCTAAAGATTCCGGAGCCGTAGTGGTAAACAAAAAGGGTGGTTTGGTTAAAAAGGCTAGTGCCGCCCGCATTGTCATCGAAACTGATGACGGTACCACTGAAACCTATGACTTGTTAAAGTTTGTCCGGTCCAATCAAGGCACCTGTTACAACCAGCGGCCCATTGTCCGCGTAGGCGAGAGGATACCGCCGGATTCCATCATCGCTGATGGTCCCAGCACCGCCGACGGCGAACTGGCTCTGGGACGCAATGTGATGGTAGCCTTTATGCCCTGGGAGGGTTACAACTATGAGGATGCCATCCTGATATCCGAGAAGCTGGTACAGGATGATGTATTTACTTCTATTCATATTGAAGAATATGAGTGCGAGGCACGCGATACCAAATTGGGACCGGAAGAAATTACCCGGGATATCCCCAATGTTTCCGAAGATATGTTGAAGAACCTGGATGATCAAGGCGTGATTCGTGTAGGGGCCGAGGTCCGTACCGATGACATCCTGGTCGGCAAGGTTACCCCTAAGGGCGAGACCGAACTAACGCCGGAAGAGCGTCTGCTTCGGGCCATCTTTGGTGAAAAGGCCCGCGAAGTACGTGATTCCTCTCTGCGGGTTCCCCATGGTGAAGGCGGCAAGATCGTGGCGGTCAAGCGCTTTTCCCGGGAAAAAGGTGATGAACTGCCCCCGGGCGTCAACCAGCTGGTTCGGGTCTATATCGCACAGAAGAGAAAAATCTCTGAGGGTGATAAAATGGCCGGACGCCACGGCAACAAGGGTGTTATATCTCGCATACTGCCCCAGGAGGACATGCCTTACCTGGAGGACGGCACCCCGGTCGAGATCGTACTCAATCCGCTGGGCGTACCCTCCCGTATGAATATAGGACAGATCCTGGAGTGCCACATGGGCTGGGCTGCCCATAGCCTGGGTCTGAAGATAGCAACTCCAGTTTTTGATGGAGCTATTGAGGATGATATATTTGAAAAACTCCGGGAAGCCGGTCTGCCCGAGGACGGCAAGGCGGTACTCTACGACGGGCGCACCGGTGAAAAGTTTGATCACAAGGTCACGGTTGGGTTGGTTTATATGCTGAAACTGGCTCACCTGGTTGATGACAAAATCCATGCCCGGTCGATCGGACCCTATTCACTGGTTACCCAGCAGCCCCTGGGTGGTAAAGCCCAGTTTGGCGGACAGCGCTTTGGTGAGATGGAGGTATGGGCTCTGGAGGCTTATGGCGCCGCCTACACCCTGCAGGAGATCCTTACCGTCAAGTCCGATGATGTGGTAGGCCGTCTCAAGACCTATGAGTCTATTGTAAAAGGTGATAATATTCCTGAACCGGGTGTTCCAGAAGGCTTCAAGGTTCTGATCAAGGAATTGCAGAGTCTGGCCCTCGATGTCAGAATACTGTCCGGTAATGACAATGAGATAGAGATTAAGGACATCGATTATGAAATGAACGAAAAGGAAAAGGCCCGTGAGTTGGGCGTGGAGTTGCCGGATGCTCCGGTTACCGGGCTGGGCGATGTCGAACCGGAGATAGACGATGAAGAAATCGAAGAAGACGAAGAAGATATCCTGGCTGATGATATCGACGGGGAAATAGAAGAAGGTTTTGAAGAATAGACAAACGGCACCCGATGGGTTGGAAAAGCGGAGGCTGAGGCAGGCAATAGGCCGACTGCAGGTAAATCTTCTGGAAGGGAGAGAATCACTTGTCAGACGTAAACAATTTTGACCGGATCAAGATTTCTCTAGCATCTCCGGAGCAGATCCGTTCCTGGAGCAGTGGAGAAGTTAAAAAACCCGAGACCATTAACTATCGTACCCTTCGACCGGAAAAGGAAGGGCTGTTCTGTGAAAAGATCTTTGGCCCCGTTAAGGACTGGGAATGCCATTGCGGCAAATACAAGAGGGTAAGGCATAAAGGTATCGTCTGTGATCGCTGTGGCGTCGAGGTTACCACCTCCAAAGTAAGGCGCGAGCGAATGGGCCATATCGAGCTGGCGGCCCCGGTATGTCATATCTGGTATCTCAAGGGCATCCCCAGCCGCATGGGACTCTTGCTCGATATGTCTCCCAAGGTGCTGGAGAAGGTAATATATTTTGTTAACTATATCGTGATCGAGCCCGGCGAAACACCGCTGGTAAAAAAGCAGCTCTTAAATGAGCGGGAATACCGCGAGCATCGCGAGCGCTATGGCGATACCTTTGAAGTGGGCATAGGGGCTGAGGCTATCAAATATTTGCTGGCTGAGGTTGATTTGGAACCCATGTCCCATGCCTTAAAAGAGGAAATAGCCACTACCACCGGCCAGAGAAAGGGACGCGCCATTAAGCGTCTGGAGGTAGTTGAATCCTTCCGGCTCTCCACCAATGATCCCGGTTGGATGATCATGGATGTACTGCCGGTTATCCCGCCGGAATTAAGACCGATGGTACAGCTGGACGGCGGTCGGTTTGCCACCTCCGACCTGAACGATCTTTATCGCCGGGTTATCAACCGCAACAATCGGTTAAAGCGCCTGTTGGATCTTGGTGCACCGGACATTATCGTACGCAATGAAAAGCGCATGCTGCAGGAAGCAGTAGACGCATTAATAGACAATGGACGGCGCGGCCGGCCAGTAACCGGTCCGGGCAACCGCCCCCTGAAATCACTGTCCGATATGTTAAAGGGAAAACAGGGACGCTTCCGCCAGAACCTGCTGGGCAAACGTGTTGACTACTCTGGTCGTTCCGTTATCGTGGTAGGTCCCAACCTGAACATGCACCGCTGCGGTCTGCCCAAGGAGATGGCCCTGGAACTGTTCAAACCCTTTGTAATGAAAAAGCTGGTGGACCGTGGGGTCTCAACCAATATAAAGAGTGCCAAAAAGATGGTAGAAAGAGGCCGGGAAGAGGTATGGGACATCCTGGATGATGTTATCAAAGAGCATCCGGTACTCCTTAACCGCGCGCCAACCCTGCATCGCCTGGGCATTCAGGCCTTCGAGCCGGTGCTGGTGGAAGGCCGTGCCCTGCAGTTGCATCCTCTGGTTTGTACTGCCTATAACGCCGACTTTGACGGCGACCAGATGGCGGTGCACGTACCTTTGTCAGCGGAGGCGCAGACCGAGGCTCGTCTCCTGATGCTGGCCAGCAACAATATACTGAATCCCAAGGATGGCAAACCGGTAGTCACCCCTACCCAGGATATGGTTATCGGCTTGTATTATCTGACCTATATGAGCAAAGCAGACTGGAGTATAGAGCGTCCGCGCTGCTTCAGCAATCCGGATGAGGCCGAGATGGCTTACGAACTGCGGCAGATTACGCTGCACCAAAAGATAAAGGTTCGGATGAGAATCCCGCAGAAGAGCGGTCAGCAGATGCTGCGCGAGCATGAAGAACAGACCTATGAGAGCTTACTGTGGGAGACCTCGGTGGGACGTATTATCTTTAATGCGGCCATCCCTGATAGTTTGGGCTTTTTCAACGAAGTTATCGATAAAAAGAAACTGGGCGACCTGGTTTACCAGTGCTACCGCCTGGAAGGTAATGCCAAGACGGCCATGATGCTGGATGCCATCAAGGTCCTGGGCTTCCGCTACAGCACCAAGGCTGGCATCAGCGTGGGCGTTACTGACTTCCAGACTCCCGAGAGCAAGCAGACCATACTTGCCGAGGCGGACCAGGTAGTTGACAGCATTGAAGCGGATTTCATGATGGGTCTGATCACCGAAGAAGAGAGACACAATCAGGTCGTGGAGATCTGGAACCAGGCTACCGATGATGTTACTGAGGCACTTAAGGCGTCACTCAAAGAAGACAATCCGGTTTATATGATGGCCATATCCGGTGCCCGTGGTAATTTCCAACAGATAAGGCAGCTGGCCGGAATGCGCGGATTGATGGCTGATCCCCAGGGCAAGATCATCGACTTGCCGATCAAGGCTAATTTCCGTGAAGGTCTCACGGTTTTGGAATACTTTATCTCCACCCATGGCGCCAGAAAGGGCTTGGCGGATACGGCACTGCGTACTGCTGATTCCGGTTATCTGACCCGTCGGTTGGTTGACGTTTCCCACGATGTTATTGTAAGAGAGGATGACTGTGAATCACTGGAGGGCATCTGGGTTGAGAAGATCATGGAAGGTTCTCAATTGATAGAACCCCTCAATCAGAGAATTATCGGTCGGGTATCAGTTGACACCATAAGCCATCCCCAAACCGGCGAGATGCTGGTTAGGGAAAATGAGATGATAGATGACGATGCTGGTTTTGCGATTGAAAGAGCCGGCATCGACAAAGTAAAGATCAGAACTGTACTAACCTGCAAGAACAAGCACGGTGTCTGCAAGAAGTGTTATGGCCGCAACCTGGCTACTGGATACAACGTAGAGATCGGTGAGGCGGTAGGAACCCTGGCTGCGCAGTCCATCGGCGAACCTGGCACCCAGTTGACCATGCGCACCTTCCACACCGGTGGTGTCGCTGGCGAAGACATCACCCGCGGTCTGCCCCGAGTCGAGGAACTCTTTGAAGTCCGTAAGCCCAAAGGCCAGGCGGTGGTTACCGAGGCATCGGGCAAGGTTCATATGGGGGAAAACAAGGGCCGGCGTGAGGTGCAGGTACTGGATGACAACGGCGAAATGATCGGCGCCTACCTGGTGCACTATGGCTCCCGCCTGAAGGTGGGAGAAGGCGAATATGTTGAGATTGGTGACGCATTGACCGAAGGTCCGCTGAATCCGCACGATATATTGAAGACCAAGGGCATGCAGGAAGTGCAGCGCTACCTCTTGGCGGAGGTGCAGAAGGTGTATCGTTCCCAGGGTGTTGACATCAGCGACAAACACATTGAGATAATGATCCGCCAGATGCTGAAGAAGGTCAAGATCGAAGATTCCGGTCATACCTCGATGTTGCCGGGAGCCTTTGTCGACATCTCCCTCTTTGAAGATGAGAATCTTAGGGTAATTGAATTAGACGGCCTGCCGGCAGTCTGTTCACCGATGCTCTTGGGTATAACCAAGGCTTCACTGAATACAGATTCTTTCTTATCGGCGGCTTCTTTCCAGGAGACCACTAAGGTGTTGACCGAGGCGGCCATCAAGGGCAAGGTCGATTACCTGATTGGGCTGAAAGAAAATGTAATCATCGGCAAACTGATTCCAGCGGGCACCGGTTACCATACCTATCGGGATGTGCAGATCTATGAGGCAACCCCGGAGGAAGTCAAAGAACCTGAAGAGGTTTAAGTTGACTAGAGCCAGCCGTTGGTGATAAACTATTTAAGCGTGCCGACAAATATGATGCTTAAATACCTGGTTACAAGGCTTTTTAGCCAGGAGGAGGGTATCGATTGTCACTGGATGAACTAAAAGAATCGCACCGGGTAATCGGCAGTAAGCAAGTTAAAAAGGCGGTTATCTCGGGATTGGCCAAAAAAGTTTTCATAGCTGGCGATGCTGAACCCCACATTCTTGATTCGATTGTGGGGCAATGTCGGCAAAGCCAGATTGAATATGAAATAGTGGAAACCATGAAATTATTGGGCGATGCCTGCGGAATTGAAGTAGGATCTGCTACTGCAGCATTGCTTCATGATTAAACCCGGGGAAGGAGGTGCATTTATAAGTGCCGACCATCAATCAATTAGTAAGAAAAGGACGCGAAAAGATTGAAAAGAAGTCTACCGCGCCGGCCCTAAAGAGTTGCCCACAAAAGCGGGGGGTTTGTACGCGTGTATATACCACGACTCCGAAGAAACCGAATTCTGCGTTGCGCAAGATTGCCAGAGTAAGATTAACCAATGGTATTGAAGTAACTGCTTATATTCCTGGTATTGGGCACAATCTGCAAGAGCATTCGGTAGTGCTGATCAGAGGAGGAAGGGTCAAAGACTTGCCTGGTGTAAGATATCATATTATCCGCGGCACCTTGGACGCTTCTGGCGTGCAGAATCGCAACCAGGGCAGATCCAAATATGGCACCAAGAGACCTAAGAAAAAATAGGAGGGACGCGACATGCCTAGAAAAGGGCCTGTTCCCCGGCGAGACGTGTTGCCGGATCCCATTTACAACAGTAAACTGTTTACCAAATTGGTAAATCAAATCATGTGGGATGGCAAAAAGAGCCTGGCTGAAAAAATCGTTTATGGAGCCTTTGATATCATAGCTGAAAAGACCAAAAAGAACCCGCTGGAAGTCTTTGAGGAAGCTATGAAAAATATTACCCCCATCGTTGAGGTTAGAGCCCGACGGGTGGGTGGCGCAAATTATCAGGTACCGGTGGAAGTAAGAGCCAACCGGCGCCAAACCTTGGCTATCAGATGGCTGGTGGGTTACTCCCGTAAGCGCGGCGAGAAGACTATGGCTGAACGTCTGGCAGGAGAACTGATGGACGCTGCCAATAGCACCGGCGGAGCTGTGAAAAAGAGAGAAGATACCCACAAGATGGCCGAAGCCAACAAGGCTTTCGCTCATTATCGTTGGTAGGGTTGACAGAGAGTATGCGCGTGTTCACCAGAGAACACATCCGGAGGAACCTTGATGGCTGCTGAGTCCGACTTATATGCAATTAGAAACATTGGGATAATGGCTCACATTGATGCCGGAAAGACCACCACTACGGAGCGGATACTCTTTTACACTGGTCGGGTTCATCGCATGGGGGAGGTTGACAAGGGAACCGCCACCATGGATTGGATGAGCCAGGAGCAAGAGCGTGGTATTACCATTACCTCGGCCGCTACTGTATGCAATTGGCGGGAAAATGTTATTAATATAATCGACACGCCCGGGCATGTGGACTTTACAGTTGAGGTAGAACGGTCACTGCGTATACTGGATGGAGCTATTGGCATCTTTTGTGCCGTGGCAGGAGTCCAGCCCCAATCCGAGACCGTGTGGAGACAGGCCGATCGTTACGGGATTCCACGCATAGCCTATATCAACAAGATGGACCGTATCGGAGCCGATTTCTTCAGAGCGGTGGAGATGATCAAAGGTAACCTGGGCAGCGAAGCAGTACCGATTCAATTGCCCATCGGTGCAGAAGACGGTTTTACCGGAATGCTCGATGTGATCACGCAAAAGGCTTATGTATATGAAGATGACCTGGGGGAGAACTTCCGGGTACGTGAACTGAATAACGATGAAATCGAGCAGGTTGAGGTATATAGATCCAACCTGCTGGAAAAATTATCAGAACACGATGACAACATCTTGGAAAAATACCTGGATAATCAAGAGATCTCGGATGATGAGATCAAAGGTTCTTTGAGAATTTTAACTATAAGCAACACACTGGTACCAGTTCTATGTGGTTCCTCGTTCAAGAACAAGGGAGTACAGATGCTTCTGGATGCAGTAATTGACTATCTGCCCTCACCGCTGGATGTCCCGCAGGTGAAGGCTACCGACCTGACCACCAGGGAAGAGATCGAGTTGGAAGCCGATATAAATGGTGCCTTCTGCGCCCTGGCTTTTAAGATCGCCGTGGATCCTTACGTAGGCAAGCTAACCTACTTTAGGGTCTATTCCGGTAAGGTTAAGGCCGGCAGCATGGTAGTCAACAGCCGCAAGGACAAACGCGAGCGGTTGAGCAAGATTTTGCGTATGCACGCCAATCATCGGGAAGAGATTGAGGAAGCAATCGCCGGGGATATTGTGGCCGGAGTCGGCCTGAAGGAGACCATAACCGGAGACACCCTTTGCCACGATGATAGGCGCCTCAAGCTGGAGACCATAGAATTCCCTGAGCCGGTTATAGATGTAGCCATTGAGCCCAAAAGCAAGGCTGATCAGGACAAGATAGGCGAGAGCCTGATGCGCCTGGCGGAAGAGGATCCGACCTTCCGGACCCGCACCGACCCTGAAAGTGGACAAACCATCATCTCTGGTATGGGCGAACTGCATTTGGAGATCATAATTGACCGCTTGCTCCGAGAATTCAAGGTAAATGCCAATGTAGGCAAACCGCAGGTGGCCTACAAGGAAAGCATTCGCAGTAAGACCAAAGCCGAAGCGAGGTTTGACAAACAAACCGGCGGACGTGGGCAATTTGCCCATGTAATCGTGAATATGACTCCACTCTCCGAGGGAGAGGGGCGCAAGTTCACGGCCAAGGTGAGTCCCGAGCAGGTTCCCCATGAATTTATCCCTGCCGTCGAGATCGGCGTAATGGAAGCCATGGGGGCAGGAATCCTCGCCGGATACCCGGTGGACGATCTGGAGGTTACCCTGATCGGTGGATCTTATCACGAGGTTGATTCCAGTGAGCAGGCCTTCAAGATTGCTGGAGCCATGGCCCTGAAGGAAGGCTTGCAACAAGCCAATCCCATGCTGCTGGAGCCGATCATGGATATCGAGGTGGTCTCACCTGAGGAATATGTCGGTGAAGTAATATCCGACCTCAATTCGCGGCGGGGCAGGATTATCGGTTTCGAAGAGAACCGGGACAGCAAAATCGTCAAGGGCACCGTGCCCCTGGCCGAGACCTTTGGTTATGCGACCAGTCTGCGGTCAGCCAGCCAGGGCCGAGCCAGTTTCTCGCTGCAGTTCAAGGGCTATGCCGAAGTACCGGAGTCCAAAAGTAAAGAGATCATTGCCCGGCGCTACGGACTGCCCATACTTAGTTAGTACCAGAGTAATTAGCAGCAGCGTCTGCTGTAGACACAGATTAACACTGATTTTATGAATCGCGCTAATTACTGGGTTATAACCATTTAACTGTTGTAATTAGTAACAGGTGAATCGCCAGAAAACGTCTGTGTTCATCTGTGGCTAAATAAAATTCATCCGCAGCCCAACAAAACTAAAACATGAAAAGGAAAGGTGAGAGCGAAGATGGCAAAGGCGAAATATGAAAGGACAAAGCCGCATCTTAACATTGGGACAATTGGTCACATCGACCATGGCAAGACCACGCTGACCGCGGCGATCACGCTGGTATT
>Ga0209340_1001495_pt1 | contig 16462 bp, 7 predicted proteins | sample EPASupsiteSAE323_FD_187266 | JGI IMG/M metagenome (GOLD analysis project Ga0209340, IMG submission 187266) | Bioremediated contaminated groundwater from EPA Superfund site, New Mexico - Sample SAE3-23 (SPAdes) (version 2) | ecosystem: Environmental > Aquatic > Deep subsurface > Groundwater >... | reverse complement strand
CCTCCACAATTTGCAAAAAACCATAATTAATCAAAACCCAAATGTTGACAAGTTGGAACATAACCGCCAAAGACACGGAACCACGGCTATACAAGGCGTAAAAAAGGGCAAAAGGGATAATCAAACCGACACTATCTGAAAGATTCCGCAAAGTTTGTATTAAATTATCGACGAAAAAATACCGGCGCAAAGATTTTTGGGCATTTTCGAACTGTTTTCGATCAAAAGTTAACGGCCGGACACACTTTTTACTCACCCATTGCAACAAAAACTTTCTAAAACTTGCCTCTTTTTCTTCCCAAAAATATGTACTATTTTGGATCAATTTTTTCAAATATCCGAAATTTAGGGCAAAAACAATAGTAACATAAACGGCCAAAATGGCCAAAACTAAGAACGCGTACAAATGAGCTATCGAAAACAGCCGCGGGATAAAAATCAAAATCGAACCTAATCCAATGGTAAAAAATTCCACAAAATTTCCAAAATTCTGCGCCCGAAGCTTTGTATCTTCGCTAAAACGCTGGGAAAAATCGTACTGAATTTTTCGAATTTCCAAATTATTAAAAATCAAATTTTTTTCCCTAGATTTCAAAATGAAAACATTTTTCACAAACCTACGAAACGCGTCATTACCCGCAATAATGGCCGATAAAACAAGAAAAGTCAAAATCGAAAAAGTAATCCCAGATTTTTTGTCAATTGCCTGATAAAAATCGGCGTACCAATTATTCCTCAGAAAAATCAAATATAAATACAACCCAACCGAGGCCAAAATCGCCAACATTTGCATTTTATATTCGTTAATCAAATCAAAAATTTGTACAATTTTCAAATTTGAAAAAATCGGCCAAAAAATCGGCCATTTTCCATAAGTTTTTCTGACTTTTTTTTCTTCCATCGCCAAACTCCCACAGCCAAAACATTCTCTCAAAAACTTCCAAAAAATACCAGCCAAAAATTTTCATAAAAAAAACCACATCCAATTATTAAAATTTAGTAAATACCTAAAATTAACAATAATTACACTCAAAACCACGTTAAGAATTCGTTAAGAAATCGCGCCCGTCAAACGTTCTTTGGTAATTTTCGCCCCCAAAACGCTTATCAATTCAAAAATACTAGGCGCAACTTTTTCCTTAGTCAAAGCCAGACGCAAATGCGGAGCTACCTCCTTCAAAGTCGTCCCGTGGGCTGTGATATGTCTGTTCAAAAGCTCATTGACTTGATCTGGGGTATATTTTTGCCCAGGATTCAAATCCGCAATCAAATCTTCCACAAAATTTGTTTTCTCAATTTTCTCAAAATACCCGCCATTTTGGCCGTAAATATGAGACATTTTCAGCAATTCTTCCAAAGTCCTGGTCCGCGATTTCAACTCATCCATTCCTTCCAAAATACGCTCCCAACCGGCTTCATCAAACAACTCCGCCCCGCCAAAATCCTTCAATTTTTCCACCAAAACGGCATTATCCAACTTGCGCATATAAATGGAATTAACATTTAACAATTTCGGCAAAGAAAACTGGGCAGCCGAAGACCGAACATCCGAAATCTCAAAATCTCGGACACAATCGGCCATCGACATGATCTCTTCATCCCCTTTACTCCAGCCAAGGCGTACCAAATAATTCAAAATTGCTTCTGGCAAAAAACCTTGAGATTTATATTCGTCCAAACTCGTCGCGCCATGTCGTTTTGACAATTTGGCACCATCTTCGCCATGTATCAAAGAAACGTGAGCAAAATTAGGAATTTCCCAGCCGCAAGCTTCATAGATCTGCTTCTGGCGATAGGTGTTGTTCAAATGCTCACTAGCCCGGATTACATGGGTAATTTCCATATCATGATCGTCGACAACCACAGCTAACATATAAGTCGGCGTCCCGTCGCTACGTAGCAAAATCATATCATCCAAATGCTCGTTTTCCACGCTACAATGGCCCTGAATCAAATCATCAAATTCCGTCCGACCAGTCATTGGAGTCTTCAAGCGGACCGTATAAGACTTACTCCCACCTTCAGAACCATCCAAATCCCGGCACTTACGCTCATACCGCGGCGTCCGCCCTTCCTTGATAGCCAACTGTCTTGCTTCATCCAATTCCTGGGCCGTACAATAACACTTATAAGCCTTCCCAGCCTTGAGCAAATCCAATGCCACTTCCTGATGCCGAGCAATCCTGGCCAACTGAAAGACCGGTTCCCCATCCCAATTCAGCCCAAGCCAACGCAAAGTTTCGTAAATTTCGTCCACATATTCGACCTTACTCCGCTCGCGATCAGTATCCTCAATCCGTAAAACAAATTCCCCGCCACAATGACGAGCATATAGCCAATTAAACAAAACCGTCCGGACACTACCAATATGTAGCCCTCCTGTTGGCGACGGCGCAAATCTAGTCTTTACCATTCCATGATTATAAAACATCCGTCCAAAATAAACCAGAACTTCCGCAAAAAAACTCAAATTTTCGCAATTCTATAGAAAAATTAATGTTTTATTAATCTTTTAATTTCGATAATTTTACCATGAAAAAATTTACAAAAATTGTACCTTTATTTTTAGCAATCGGAATTAATTCCATCACATTGTCTTGCCAAGCAGGCAAAGAAGATTCTGCAATAGCACTTCCGCAAGACCAGCCGCTTCCTCAGACCAGTCCTACAACTGAGTCCGTAGTTGCAAATATTAACGAATTATTAAACCGTTGTGTTCTTGAAAACAATCACCAAACTGAACTTTCTGACCAAGAAATAGAATTGCCATTGTTGAAAAATTACCCGTCCAATCGTGAGGCATTTTTCGCCCAGTCCATCGCTTTTGAACTTTTCAAAATTTGGCAAGATACAATAACGAAAGAAAAAGAAACGGTTAAGCAGAAAGAACTAGATCAGAAAGAGACCTACGGGGACAACGCCTTTGAAGATTGTACAGAACGAAAACCAGAAAAAGCAATCGTAGTTCCGAAAAAACAAAACAAAGAAGAAATGGAAATTATCAAAGAAATGTCGGCCACTTTGTGGGGGTTTTTCATCGGAGTAAACAATAATATTCCGTATTTATGCGCGGACCAAGCTTATGATCACCTAGAAAACCTAGAACCTTTGACTCAAGTTGAAAGGACCAATCGGAAAACTCTCATTGATTTGTTGGACGAGTACAAAACTATAATTTATAACGAAATAGTTTTTAATAGAGCAGAACGAAAAGAGGAAATTGCGGCGAAAATTGTCCAAAAATATTCCGCTTTTTTTGAAAAATACAAAATTTTACTAAGAACAGCTGAAACAGAGCCTTCAATGACAGAATTAGATAAACAAAAAGTACAAAAAAATTCTACTTTATTAAAATTAAGTTACTGCCATTTTTACTCGAGTTATCGTTGGGAAAATCCTATTTTTCAACTTTCAAGATATGGATTTAGTCTTCTGATGTTTTGTATGGTTGTGTTTTTAGGGCTAACTATAGGCTTAATTGACGGTTTAAGATAAATAGTTAATTTTTCGAACTAATAAAATTTCAAATTATTAACCAATAAAATCTTTCAACTAAAAAATCCCGAGCAAATTTTTGTACGAGAAAATTTTCGTAATATTTTGGCTTTAATTCGTCAGTTAAAATTAATACTTTTTTAATTATTTTTAACAAAGATTACCACAAAGGATTTTTATTTATGAAAAATTTACGATTTTTTAAATTTTTAGGATCAGTTGCGATTTTTATTTCAATTATTGCTAAAAAAAAAGAAAGTATTTTTTCAAAAAACACTATTTTACAAAACCATCAAGCAAATTTTGAACTACTTTTTGAAAACAATCCTGAAACTGAAATTCAAAATCAAAACATTCCGACAACTGGACTTAAAAAATCGGCCCAAACAAAGCCAATAAACAGAGGAAAAAAATTTCCCAAAATTAACAATGATAAAATTGACAACAAATTTTTGCTTTTTCTTAATTTTTCCCTAGATTAATTGACAAAACAATGCAAATTGACTACTTTTCAAAAAAATGATACCATAAGACGTGAAATTATGAAAAAACTAACAAAACTCTTAACAATTGTGACAATTTTTAACTTTTTTGAAGCAAATTCGGTCACCGAAGAAGAGCTGTTAGCATTGCAAAACAAATCTACAAAAGAAGTATCAGAATTTGTTGAAAAATATAAAATTCAGGAAGCAAAAAAACTTTGGGAAATTTGCGCTGGAAGTAGAAAATTGAATTTAACTCCAGAAGAAACGGCCCAATTGGACGACACTTCAACAATTCCATTAATAGAAGTAAACAATCAAAGAGTGTATTTAACCATGATTTTAGCGGGGAAAATTTTGCATGAAAAAATAGAACGGGAAAAAAAAATACAACAAATTAAAATTTCAAAATATGGTGAAAAATCTTTGGTAATTTCTGGATCAAAAGATAAACTACAACAAAAATATGAAGAAATACTAAGAAAAATGTTGAAAAAAAACCACACTTCTAGCGATTATGCTTATGAAAATCCAACCAATAAAAAATTTTTTCAAGCAATATCTTATTATTTGGAAAATTTTAGGTGGTATACAAAACTCGAAAAAGAGCATATTGAAGAATTAAAATTAGAATTACAAAAAACTTGGTATCCTTTTTCAGTGATAAAAATATTTGAACATTTTAATTTTTTATTACAAACTTATTATATTTTATCAAAAAAATTTCACCAGAAAAAAAACGAAAATTCTGAAGAAACTTTTGTACAACGTATGAGAAAAATAACGCCAGAAACGGAAGCTGTTGAAATACTTCCAGCAATTGACCAAGAAGAAGAAATGCAAGAAATGGTAACTCAGTCAAAACTTATCGAGGATTATTTTGTCTCAATAGAAACAGCTAATGCAAATGAAAAAGATCCTTCAAAAACAACTGAAATACCTGACCAAAATTTAGATGAAAATTCTTTGCTATCTTTACAACTTTCAGAAGACGAAGACCTTTTTGCTGATTTAAAAAATCCAAGTGATTCAGAACAAGATCAATTACAGCCTGAGCCAGATCCTGAAACCAAATCTTCAAAAAACAAAACGAAAACTCAAACTATTCCTTCGAAAACTTCAACCAAAAATACTGAAAATCCACCTTCCAGGCAAGAAGAAACTACTACAAAAAACCCGCTTCTTTGTACTTTTCAAGACAAAGACTCGTACTTAGATGAAATTTTAGGAGACACTTTCAGAAAACATAATTTTGAGGAACCTTTACTTTCTCGTGAAAATAACTTTGACGATCTTCTTGGAAATATAGTTACAACTAACAACGAAAATGATACTTTTGAAAATCCTTTGCTAGCTCATCGAAAGTTTGAACCTGCGTACAAAGCTAATGCCCCTGAACCTTCTGAAGATTCTATTGAAAAAGTAGTTGAAGAAGTGAAAAAAGATATAAAAAAAGATTTGGAAAAACGAAGAATTTTAAAAGAAAGAGAACAAATTTTTCGTTTAAAACAACTAAGACCATTTATAACTCCGTACGATCCAGAGCCGAAAACTTCAGATAAAAAATTAATAATAGAAAATTTGGAAAATCTACAAATCAGTTTTTGTTATTTTTTCGGATTTCTTTTTTGGGAAGATGTTCCAACTTTTACCTCACAAAAAAATTGTTTTTTATGTATGTTATCTTTTATTATTTTTGGTAGTTTTTTTGTTTTTGCAAGTATAGAATTGTTACAAAAAATATAATATTAACACAAAAAATTTTCGAAAAACTTTTTTTATGAAATCAAGATCATAAAATCAAGACAAAAAAAATCAGAAACTTTTCTTAAAATTTTAACTGAAAAATACGAAACAATAATTTTACAATTCCACTTCAAAAAACAAAAAATTCTCAATCTTAAGAAACAAAGAATGAAAAAAAATTCCAACAATTAATGAAACTTTTGCAATAAAAATTCTCGTACAATTTCGAGAAATTCACTTGAAAAATCTTCCAGAATTAGAACCTACTTTTGATGAATTTACTAAGAACGCAATGGCTTTAAAAAATGAAATAAGTCTAAATAAAAAATTGATTCAAATAAGTTTTGGCGATTTTTTGATTAATCATTTTTGGCACGAAAAATCAACTATAAAAATTTTAAATCAAAAAAACATAATAATTTAAGCAATTTTCTGCGTATTTTAGTAATTATTATAACTTTTTTGGCCGTATTTTTAGAAATTCATTGAAAAATTTTTACAAAAAAAATAGTTGATTTTATATTAATAGATCAATAAAATATTCAAATATGAAGAAAATTTTTTTCACATCTTTAACCCTTTTTTTACTTATTTTAAAAACAAAAGCTCCCAAAAATACGTCGGAAAATCATTTGCCTTTTTCAGACGACGAAGAATTTTTTTCATTTCATTCTACAAACAATTCTGAACAAGAAGAAAAATTTTCGACAACTTCAATCTCAGTTCAATGCCGAAGAAAAAAAACAAATTCGGATTTTTTTGCAAATGCTGAAGAAAAAATAGAGAAATTATTTCAATTTTGCCGTTCAGAAATTCATTTTCCAGATATTTTTTTAAATAATAAAAAACTAACTTTTTCCAGAGAAAATAATTTTTTTATTGCAGAAATTTTGCGCGATATTTTGGCCAAAAAAGAGCTTGAAAACAATTCCGAAGATGAAATACGTACAAATCAAACTGATTCAGAAAAATATGTAATAGAAATTTTTTCCAATACAAATCCGATAACAAAACAAATGTTAGAGAATAAATTTTCAAACTGTTTTTCCAATCAAAATTTAATAGAAACTTTATGTCTTAATCAAGCAAAAAAAGATTTACAAAAATTTCAGGTGCAAAATTTTTTTGAATTTCAACATCTAACAAATCTTTCAAAACTTTTATCAGATTACAAAAATTTTCAAGACATTTTGGAAGAATATTATTCGCTTTTTTTAGAAATTCATGAAAAATTGAAACAATTTTCTGAAGCACAATTCCGCTCAGATGAAGAAGATGATCAAACTCCAAAACTTAAAAACGTACATTACATAAACCAAAAAGAGATTGACAAAAAAAAGCAAATTCAAGAATTTTTGGATTCCATTTTTCCTATTGAGGATTTTTTGCAGACAAATGAACTTCCAGAATCCAATCAATCTGATGAATCTACCGAAACTTCCAATACAAAATGTTCAACTCAAAAAAATATTCCTACAAAAAACTTTGCAACAAAAAAAATCGCAGAAAAAAATCTTTTAGCTTTAAAAAAAAGTTATTGTAATTTTTACGCTTTATATTTTTACCCAAAACAAAATTTCATGACAATAAAAAAACAATATTTATCAAAAATTTTCTGTGGAATAATTGGAATAATTGCTCTAGTTTTAATAATTATATATAGTTTAAAAAAGTAAAACAAAAAAATAAAATACAAAAATTTCGTCCTCACAAAAAATTAACTTTTTATTAATTATTTTTTAATAAAAATCGCTATGAAGGATAAAATTATGAAAAAATTTCACTATTTTTTTCTAGCCGGAATTGGATTGTTTTTTGAAGCAAAAGCAATGAGGGGAAACGATCAACATCACCAACCTACTGAAGAAAATCATACAATGCAAACAATGATGCGAACAAATCTTGTACAAAATCGAATGCAAGAAATTTGGAATCTTTGTGAGGAAAATCGGCATCCTAAACTTAACGAAACTTCTAGTAAATTATTAGAAAATCCAGGCAATTCGCCGTTGGAAATGACTGTAAACAAACAAGCTTTTCTTACCATTTTGCTTTCTCACCAAATTTTGCAAGAAAAATACGATCGTGAAAAAAAGCCTCTTGATGCCACGGAAGATAAGATAGCCAAAAAAATGCTCAAAAATAATTCAGGAATTGCATATGTTCTTGGAAATCCAATTTGCTCTGCTCTTTTAAAAAGATCTAAAGATTTTTTGAAAGACTTTCAAGGACGTACTGAACTCGAACGCCAAGAGAAAAAAAAATTGATAAAAAATTTGGAATTGTTAGAAGGATATGAGCTACAAACTTTGACAAAAAATTTACAAAAAACAGACACAAAAAATGATAATGAAACTTTGTTACAAATTTGCGAAAGTTTTTCGTTTTTGATCAAAAAATATGTTCAATTAGCAAGAAATTTACCAAGACAAAATTTTGAAACTGCGCAAACGGAGCCTACTTTTTTCGACCACATGAACGAGATCGCTTCCGATGCCGTTGAACTTAGGGTAGCTTCTGAAAACGAGCGAGCTCCAATTTTTGCCCGTAATTCTGATAATGAAAATTTGCCAGAAAACGCTTTAGAAACTGGCCAAAACGTACCTCAACAAACCCGCTCAGAACTTAATGACCCAGAAACTCCGACCACCGACGGGAAGCTTATAACAGAAAACAAAGAAATTTTGGAAATCAGTTTTTGTAATTTTTATTCGTACTATTTTTGGCAAGACAAACCTTCGTTAATTTCCATGACAAAATTCGTAATTACAATAGTTGTAGGTCTTTTAATAGCCGCAGGGGAAGTTTTTTTAGTGGCTTTTTTTGTTAAATAAATTTCAAATTTTTAACACTTTATTAACCATGCTCGTGAGTAATATTTAATATTGCGAGGTCTTTATGAAAAAATTTTCGTGTTTTTTTGGTATTGGAATTTCTGGTTTTTTTTATGCAAATGCACCGGTACAATTTTGGGAACAATCCTATTCTTCCATGCCGCAAAAAATGTCCGAACTTTTTGAATTTTATACAGAAAATTTACCAAAAAACGAATTGCCAAAAACAAAATCATTTCAAAATTTATCTACTTTGCAGCAAAAGGCCTATTTGGCGATGATGGAAGAAAGTCAAATTTTCGATTCAGAAAGGACAAAAAAAATTCTTAATTCCATGATTTCGAACGATTCAAAAACGAAAAAAAATTTACTAAAACTTGCAAAATTTCATATTAGCCAATTCGAATACGATCCCGATTGCGAGGCGTCTTTTAATAAAATTATAGAAAATTTGGACAAACTTTTAGCCGGAAATACGGAAAAAATTGTACTATTTGATACTTTTCAAGCTTTCGAATTTTTAAAATCTTATGTCCCAAAAAAACACCAAAATACACCAATAAAAATTGACCAATCAGATCAAAAAAAAGATTTTGAAATGAAAAAAATCGAAATTAGTACTAAAAATGAACCTATTTCGGAACAAAATCAAAATGACAATAAAAAGGAAAATTGTAATTCTGAAATTTCGCCCCAAAAATATCTTCAGGCCGCTTTTTGCGATTTTTATTCGTATTATTTTTGGCATGAAAATCGTACAATTTTTGGCTGTATAAATAAAGAAATATTTTCCCAAGCCATAAGTTGGTTAACTTGGGCCGGTTTTTCTGCAGGTATGTTTTGCGCGGGATATTATGGAAAAAGTTGCCAAAATTCAACCAATTATTCGGCGCAAATGGCAAGCATAAATTCCACCCAAGATCTTATAAATTTCCTGGAAAATGGCGCGTTTTCTCAGAGTCTACAATCCATGCCTGTTTGGCAAAATATCGGTACAACTTTAAAATCTTTTCAAAATTTTAGCAACATTTTGGACTTCATTCAGACCAACATAACCTCAACTCTTCCGCCCAATTTCGCTTCAAATTTTCTCGCAGAAATTGAAAATAATTATACAAAAATCCCAGCTTTATCTAGAATTAGTACGAATTTTCAAGGGAAATCCCCGAATTTTACCAGACTTTTCGACGCAATTCCAATTGTTGACCAAATTTTGGCTAGCACAAATGCGGTACAATTGGATTTTTTAACAACTAAAGCTAGCTCCCTTTCGACTGGAACAATTTTTTCGCGTACAAATTTTGCACAGGAAACAGAAAATTCTGAACAAAAAACAGAAATCATTTTTGACAAAGTGACACAGGCAGATTTTACCCAAAACTCACCTAAAACTCCTTCTAAACTAGCCCCTAAATTTGGCAAAAATTCAAAATTTTTCAGCCCACTTTCCACTTCAAATTCCCCTTCAAACGGCCTTACAAGCGTCGTCTTCGACCTTGGATATGGATTGTTCCTTCAAGGAATGCAACTTAGCTACCAATATAGCGCACTTTCGGCTTTAAACGGCATCTATTCTTGCCCATCTTCAGAAATATCATCAGTTTTATCGGCAATTAACTCCTCAAAAAACTACCCAACTTGCATACGAGACTTCAATTCATCAAAAGCAAATTTGACTTCCAGCGGAATGGCCGTCATTTCGAAAATTTTGGATAATTTCACCTTAAAAGATTGCGTTTCATATGGGTACGAAGGAGAAGGAAGCGATTCGGGTTCGGTATCATGCTCGAGTATCTGCGAACCAAACAACTATTGCCTAACTTCTTGCGAAAATTCCTATTTTAACTCACTTTTCACTTCTGCTATTTCAAATTTAACCGAACTTTTCAACGCCTTTACAAACGCCTATCCTGCCTCGAACTACGACATAAACACCCAGCAATCCGTGGGAGGATGTATACTTGGAAGCGGTTGTACACAAGAACCTGGCTTAAATTGCGGCTATGGATGCTTGTTCGATGCCTGCGGGCCTTATCAACAAGGAGGAACCTTCGCATCCGGAAACAACCTGGCCTCTTGCGGAAGCTGTTTCGGGTTTTGTAACAACAACACAGCGTGCGAAAACGAATGTTCCGATTGCTTATCTTTGCCTGCCAACTTTGGCTCGCCACAAAACTGCGCTTTTTCATTTTGTACCGAAATTTCAAACCAAACTCAAGCGGAAAACTGCGCCAATTGTATGTCGTACTGTCAATCAAGCGCCGGTTGCCAGGAAGCCTGCCTTTCTGCTATTTGCTCACAATTCCACAATTCCGCAGACATATTAAATTGCCAAAATTGCCTAAACGTTTGCGGATCAGATACAGATTGCCAATCATACTGCTCCTCTTCTAGCTGCACAAACTACTTCCAAACAGTTAACGACATTTATAGCTGCTATAACCAATGTATAATCCCAGGATATTGCCAAAAAGACAACAATTCAGGTTGCGTGACAGGGTGTCTATCAGATTGGTGCTACGAAACTTTCTTAACTGGAAATGGGAATTTTAATACTTTCTTTACAAATTGCGCTAGTTGTGGAAACGCCACTGGAACTTCCCCTTACCAAACCAAAAACGAATGCTCAAATTGCGTAGAACAATTTTGCCTAGATTCAGCCAACCAAGACTGCGCGGCCGGATGCCTTTTTGAAAACCGATGCCAAAACACAAATTGTACAAAAATGGCCGGAAATTGCTATTTAAAATGCCATGGAAACACAGACTGCCAAGCTGCTTGCTTTAACTGCTTCATGAACGTCCCAGCGCTACAATACACCTCCTGCTCTTACACTCCTTGTCAAAATTTCACTTCAAGCGATTCGATTCTACAGTGCGCAAATTGTATAGAACGAAACTATTGCTCGAGCCAAGATTACGATTGCCTAAACGCCTGCGCAAAGTCGTATTGTTATAACGATTTGGAAAAATTGAAAGGCGAAGTTGACAAGGTGACAAACTTTTTGATCAACTGCTATGGATGTCAAAATGCTACTGACGTTTACCCTTATACCGATGCCCAAACTTGCGCGGATTGCACAGCAAAATATTGCTCTTCTTCAGTCGATTATAACTGCTCTTCTGGGTGTCTGTTTGAGGATTGTCTTGCTTCTTGTACTTCACAAAATTGCACGTTAAATTGCGGAAATTGTATGAAAATTTGCGGATCAAACGAAAATTGTCAGGAAAATTGCAAATATTCTGGTTGCGCTTCTTTAACAAATTCGACTCAAATTTCATCGTGTTATAGCCAATGCATAGAACCAAACCTTTGCCAAAAAGACGATTTTAACTGTCTATCTGGCTGCTTAAATCCAAATTGCTACCAATATTTTTACAATCATTTAAGATCAAATTTAGGCTCAAACGAAACGACCTTCTTCTTCAGAAACTGCGAAACTTGTACCGAACACAAACAGGAAGCTTCCATAGACCTTTGCTTTGATTGCACAATGGAATACTGCCAAAATTTGCCTTCCAACTTTTCACTGACCAACTGCCTAAACGGATGCTCATTTTCAGAATGTCTAAACCCCGCAGATGCAACCTATTTGAACTTTTGCGGAATATGCGTTCTTAACTGCTATGGAAACTCAACTTGCAAAACTGACTGTACAAATTGCCTAAATTCCTGCATAAATTTCGAACCAATTCTTGGACAATCTTGGACTCCAAACAATGAAACTTCCTGCGAAAATGGCTGCCAATACCAAGAATGCTTAGGATCTGATCCAATAGAAATCGTCAATTGCGGAAATTGTATGAACATTTGCGGATCGAATAGAACTTGCCAAATTGGATGCCAAAACCCAACTTGCTCCACTCTGAAAACTAGCAACGAAATAACAAATTGCGCAAATAATTACAATTCTTGCCTAGATATTTGCAATACAAACTCAACTTGCTTGACGGGTTGTCAATATTGCCCATGCACCTCATTTTATACCGCCCCAGAAATCGCCAATTGCGGAAGCTGCATTTCCTCAGGATTTTGCCCTCCTACAGACTTAAATTGCGTAAAAAATTACATGAATTGCATTTCTACGGGAGCTTCCGTTTTTAGTTGTCAATATGTCAACTGCGCTTCATGTCCAAGTTTTAACCAAATTGATATCTGTAGCTATTGTATGAACTGGTGCCAAGGATCGAATTACGACACTTCTTCAGTAACTTGCTCAGCCGATCCCAGCGCATGCAATCAAATTTGCTCAACTAAAACGCCTTGCTCTAGTTGTACAGACATTAACCCGGAAATAAACGCAAACAATTGTTCGTACTGCTCATCTTGGTGCAGTTCCAGAAATCGGGAAATCCATTTTCAATGCAAAATTCAACGCGAAAATTGCGCAAATATGTGCCCTGAAACCGATATAGTCAACACTTGCGACGAACAACACCCAAAGTACGACGGTTGCAGCTCTTTGACGAACTTGGCAGAAATTATTAACTGCAAAAATTGTATGGCCAATTTTTCACAAAGCCCAGCTTGCCAATTTACCCAATGCTATAAATTAACTTCCTTAACTTCCCTTAACGATTGTGCCAACTGCGTTGATATTTGTAACCAAAATGTCTGCGGAAATTCTGCTTCGACTCAAGTACAATGCGACGAATGCATGCTCGGATGTTCTTACACAAACTGTCAAAATTGCTTTTCCGCAACCGATTCTTCCGGAAATCCTTACGGAGCTGCCGGGCTGGAAAATTGCGGATATTGCACAAATTGGTGCTTAAGTGAAGGACGTACAGACATCTCACTAGTCACTTGTTCAGCCCACAGAAACAGTTGCGATTCCGTATGTTTCGACTTCAAATTGCATCGTGTTATAGCCAATGTATTATAGAACCAAACCTTAAGACGATTTTGACTGTCTGGCTGCTCAAATCCAAATTGCTACCAATATTTTAAGATCAAACTAATTAATCATTAATACTTTTTTTACCGATTTTATGGGTAGAATGATCCATACTGTGGGGATTTTATGAAAAAAGTTTCATGTTTTTTTGCCATTCTAACTAGCGGGTTTATTACGATCAATGCCCCTTTAGAACATGGCCAATATTGGGAAGATTCGTATTTTTCGATGAATTTGCAAACGCATTCTATGTTCGAATATTACACAAAAAACCTTCCAAAACTTCCGGAAATTACTGACCAAAATATCTTGAAAAAATCTGTAAATTGCCAAAACGCTTACAGAGCAATAATGACAGAAAGTCAAATTTTTGATTCGAAATATACAAGGGAAATGGTCAACTTGATGTATAATAACAGGCCAGAAACTAAGCGAAAATTGCTAGAAATGGTTAAAATGCACATTGCTAAGTTCGAGCCATTGCCAACTTGTACGTTACAAGCCAAAAAAATCATAGAAAATTGCGACAAATTGATCCAACAAATCGAAGGGAAAAAGTTGCCTCATGGGCAAAGTTCAGAGCTTTTGATCCACGATATACTCGAATCTTTTGACCATTTGAAAACCCAAGCCCCAAAAAAAGAGCAAAATACCCCGAAAAAAATAGATTTGGAAACTTTAGCTCCAGGCAACGAAGGGCAAAATTCTGCCTCTACATCTCAACCTTCCTCAAGTGATGCCAAACAAGCCACTTCCGCTCCTGGTACTGAACAAAAATCCAAATCTTTTTGGGATTATTTGCCATTTTTCAAATCGGCCGACACAAATTCAAACCAAAATCCAAGCCAAAATCCCATTGCAGTTGTAACCAGTTCCGGACAAAATCCAGCCCAAACTTCTCCTCAGAATCCCGGACAAAATTCCACCCAAAATCCAGCCCCAATATCCGCTCCAAGTGCGCAATCTACTACTCAACCTCCCAAGCCTATAGCCTCTGAAAATCCGCAAAAATTGCCAGAAAAACCTAAGGCCAAAACTGAAGAAAAGGAATCAGAAAGTAGCTCTAGTGACGAAGAATCTTCAACTTCTGAAAGTGAAAGCGAAAAAGAAACTAAATCTTCAAAGAAAAAAGATGAAAAAACCCCCCCAAAGTTTGACAAAAAAACGGACAAAAAAAATTCCGAAGCAAAAACGGCTCAAAAACAGGCTCAAGTTCAGAAAGAAAGTGACACAAAATCTCAGCATGCTCCGTTTGGAAACGAAAATGGCCCAGAATCTGAAAAAAATTTGACTAATATTGAAGCAAAACTCGAAACCGACATAGATATGAGCAGGCAATATCTCCAGGCCGCTTTTTGCGATTTTTACGCGTATTATTTGTGGCAAGATTATGAGCAACCGTTCTTGAAAAACTCCCAGAATTGGCTATATATGGGGCTTGGAAGTGGTAGCGCTCTGGCTCTTGTCATAGCAGGCTTAATAGGTGGTTATTATTTGCATAATGTAATAACTCCGACAACTTGTAAGGACTATTTTTCGAGCGAAATATCGCAAATTCGGTCTACTAAAGATTTGGTCAATTTCATTGAAACTGGGAAATTTTATGAAGATATAAAAAACATGCCCGTTTGGCAAAATTTCGATTCATCTCTAAAATCTCTTACAAATTTACAAAGTCTTGCAAACTTTATACAAACGAATATCACTTCAGTTTTGCCAGCTAATTTCAGTTCGAATTTAGCAAAAGGGATAAAGGATATTTGGCATCAAACGCCGATTTTGGATAAGTTTAAATTCAATTCTAGTTTCAATTTTTCGGACCTAAATCAGACTTATTTTCTTCAGGAAATTCCACTAATTGACCTAATTTTAAACTACACAAATTCCGTAACTTTCGAGCTATTTTCTTACCAAAACTCAACAGCAAATCCGATCAGTTTTTCTCAATCCAGAAAAAATATAGCCCAGGAATTTTTGTCCAACCCACAGTACAACCCATCAAATCCAACTTGGAAAGAACCTAAATTTGCCACTTTTCCTTCTAAATTACCTAATAATCAACTTCATTCAACATACTTCAAACCAATGTCGGCAAACTCAACGAACTCGAGTAACACAACGACTGCTCCTACAAATTCACCAAACATTTCGCAACTTCCAACTAACTTAACCGAACTTATTTTCGATATAAATTCCGGAATTATTATAAAAAAACTAGTAACAACTTTCAATTATTCTTCCGAAGTTCCTCTACCAAGTGAGTATCATTGCGATTTTGACGAAACTGTCCAAATGCTAAGATTTTTATCAAATTTTGCTGAAATAAATGGTACAAATTTATCAAGTTCATCAGCTGCCGAAGTAGGTGCTATGATATCCGCTGAAGGTCAAGATTTTATATGTACTGACATCAATTGCACCCCTCCTGCTTGTGTAATGAGTTTGATGAATGACTCATTGAACGAAAATGCGACAATAAATAATATACAATTTTCCATCGATTCCTACGCTTTTGTAAATGAAACTTTTGACTTAGTTAACAATTGCTCTAACCCTTATAACCCTGTTTCATCTTGCGTTAACCAATGCTCGTCCAATGATACTCTATGTCTGGCAGATTGCGCGAATTGCTTGAAAACTTGCTCTAGTAACAGCACATGTTTGACAAATTGTCTAGGCTGCTTACAAGGCTGTGAAAACGTAAAATCTTGCAAAATCGGCTGCTCAATTCCAAACTGTACAACAACGTGCGAAACAAACTACACTTGCCTGGATGGATGCGGATATTGCTATGGATCTTCCCAAAATCAAACCGTTTTAGACCAATGTGAAATCTGCTATTCTTCCTGCGCAACTTTAAACGAAAGCTTCGTGACTAGTTGTCAATTTGGATGCAAAAACCCAAACTGCGCAAATTTGATCAATACAACTCAAATCATACAATGCGGCAGCTGCTTGACAACCTGCGGATCGGACCTAATCTGCCATGGACTCTGCGTCAACCCAAC
>Ga0209340_1001494_pt1 | contig 16468 bp, 26 predicted proteins | sample EPASupsiteSAE323_FD_187266 | JGI IMG/M metagenome (GOLD analysis project Ga0209340, IMG submission 187266) | Bioremediated contaminated groundwater from EPA Superfund site, New Mexico - Sample SAE3-23 (SPAdes) (version 2) | ecosystem: Environmental > Aquatic > Deep subsurface > Groundwater >... | reverse complement strand
AAAACTGCGCATCGACTCCCTCTTTATTGCCGCGTGCATCGATCCGATACCAGCCGTACTCTTTGAGAAAAACGGCATTCAGTCCATGAAGACAGTGTATCCCCTCTTTATACTCGCCGCAGCTGAGCCGCTGATAGCACAACGCGGTAGGGATGCCGTTAGCCCGTAGCAAAGCGGCCAACAAAATACTCTTGGCATAGCACCATCCCTGAGCTTGTTCGAGCACTTCGCTGGCTCTGAGTGTCGTTATCCCCTCTCCCGCATCCCCCGTATGGCGTATATCATCACGGACAAACTCGAAACATTGTTTGGCGATCTCGGTATCGCTGCTGCATCCTTGAGCCAGTTCGCGAGCTTTCGCGGCAACGATCGGATGGGTAAAATCGATGATCTCCGAAGAGGCTAAAAATTCTTCCATATTCATAGTGTCGTCTTTAATTTCCGTCCGCCGGAGATTTCAAATCCTTCGCGCTCGTAAAATGCCAATGTGAGATCAAATTGCGGTAATGGAGGTGTGGTTACTTCGATACGTTTCCATCCTCTTTGGTTCCCAAATTCTCTGACAGAGTGAATCAACATTTTACCGATCCCTTGTGATCGGTACGATGGTTGAACATAGAGTTCAGCCATTGTTCCCAAAGCCCCCTCGGCATACAATGCATACCCTTCATAGACTGTTACAAACCCTATAATCTCTTTCGTCTCAACATCGGAAGCGATAAAAACAAAATTTTTTTCAGTGACTATAAAATCGGCCAAGCGCTCTTTGGTCTCTTCTAGATCGAAATGAAACACATCGATCCCGATTCTGTCCATGATTTCCTGAAGCAATTCTCCCACCAGCACAGCCGTTTGCGCGGAATGTTCATGAGTAGCACGTTTTACAATAATATGGCTCATACAGTTTCCAATCCGAAATATTCTTTGAGTGCACTCGCATAATCGACTTCGAGTTTTTCCATTTTCCCCTCTTCGATCAGTTTCAGCTCGTTATCTACGAGGATTTTGCGTCCGCGCGGTGTCTGCATGATGGCGAGTTTCTTTTGGGTAAACACCGTATCGGGACTGGTGGCGTTAAAATAGTTAGCCAGTGTAAATTCGATCCACTCCTGATTTTGGAGGGCAAAGCCGTAAAGGCGCTGCCATTCCCCCTGCACCTGTGCACCGAGAACGTATTCTCCATCGATCCGTTCCAGCCGATAGCGATCACCGTCCTGCACCGTTTCACCCTCTACGATTTCCATCGGCGCGCGCAATGCGTATCCGCCGAATCCGCAGTCGCACAGATAATCGCGCCCATCGATGCGGACAATCAACACCATATGCGTTTTAGGACGGCGTGTCGGATAGAGCATGGAGCGTGCCCCCGCAAAATACCATTCAAATCCTATAGTGCTGAGTGCCATCGCAAACACGCCGTTTACCTCGTAGCAGTATCCGCCGCGCCGACGGTTGATGACTTTCTCCACGATATCTTCGGGAACCATCGAGGGGATTCGGCCTGCCTGCACCTCGGTATTTTCAAAGGGGATACTTCGCAGCTGTTGCTGCATCAGTCGGGTCAGTGTCGCAAGATCGGCACGTACGTCCCCCTCGTAACCGATACGGGAAAGATAGTCGGCGAGTTTAAAATTCGAGGCGGTCATAAGAGTTCCTATATCTGATAATGGGGAAATTGTGCTCTTTTTTCGCTTTGTATGCCGTTAAAGTGTTTGCGGAAATGATTTTAAGAAAACCAATGTAAAATGTTTAAAAATATTTCAATTTGTAAGGCTCTATCATGATATATTTTGATAGAAATAAATAGGCATAAAAATATGAGCACTGAACTTGTAACTCAAATTGTAATTCTGCTTACTGCGTTGGTGGGATTATACAAGGCTGCTACATATCGCCCCCCAGGTATTGTGGATTCTGACGTGAAAACTGGATCAAAAAGAGAGGCTCCTGCCATTTTTGACGCCCTTTTGAGTTATGCTGGAATTTTCGGTTTTATGCTCATAATGCCAGCCTTTGTATGGGCATTCACTGCCATAACGTCTCATATGAATAGTTCTTCATCAAAAAAGAAAGACCCCTCTCCTCAATATTCGATCACATACAAAGTACCTGAAAATCCCTCCACATTGGATCTAGAGCTAGTCGCAGCCTCACAAATTCCGTACGAAAACAACCGAGGTGATGCGCTGCAAAAGCTATCAGATCGCTCATTAGCGGCATGCCAAATCAAATTGGCAATTACAGCAGCATTGGCTATTCCATATGAAAATAGCCGTGAGGATGCATTATCCAAAGTCATTAATGTAATTCACAATGGCCAGTGTGAAAAGCCTAACAAATCAAAAGAGACCGATCAAAAACCTGCGACGGCTTTTTGATTGTTCATTGTAAACGTTGGGCATGATTTCCATAATAGATAGAAATTTAAAACTAATCATCAAGGAGCAAAAAATGAATCGTCCAATGACCTATGTCATCAAATATACTCAAGGTTCTGGACCGTCCTCACAAACAATCCGGGGGTGCAGCTCACAAACAGAGGCAGAAGCAAAGTTCTGGAGTCACTCTACTATCAAACAAAATCCAAAAACTAAGATTGTAGAGATTAGTTCATATCCAAGTTGATAACGCTTATCCATAAATGCCCAACAAATCTCTGCACACCAAGAAATATAGGGGTCAAGTGATACCTATAACTTTTCATTGCATCAATTAAATCTTATATCTAAAAGGACTATTTTTGAACAAAAAAGGGACATTAACTTTTTTCTGTGGAAAGATGGGAGCCGGAAAATCAACAAAATCAAAAGCCCTCTCTATCGAAAAAAATGCGGTACTTTTGTCTGAGGATGATTGGCTCGCATCACATTATCCCAATCAGATCAACTCTTTTGAAGATTATTTAAATTTTTCTGCGATTATCAAGCCATTTGTGAAATCACATGTGCAACAAATTCTCAATACAGGTACAAATGTAATAATGGATTTTCCCGCTAACACGGTGCGTCAAAGAGCATGGTTTAAGAAAATCTGCATAGAAATTGGTTGCGAACACGAGATGATTTTTCTCGATTTAAGTAATGAGCAATGCTTATCTCAAATCGCCAAGAGAAGAACTGAGCAGCCTGAACGAGCACAATTTGATAATGAGGCGACATTCAATCATGTCACTTCATTTTTTGAACCGCCATCGGCAAACGAGGGGCTAAACATAATAAAGGAAAATCACATTGAAACAGCACGCAGTAATTAAACAGATTGAAAAAGCCGATAGAGCAATCATTGAAGAAGATTTTGACACTCTCCTTGACATATATACCAAGGATGCAATATTAGTTGTTGAACCAGGACGAAATGCAGTAGGTAAAGATGCTATTAGAAAAGCGTTTGAAGCTATTGCCGTTTATTTTAAAAACGGTATGCAGGTCAGTCAAAATGGAATCGAGGTACTAGAAAGTGGAAATACAGCTTTAGTACTAGCAAATACCGTCATATCAGCTCCAAATATGTTGGAGATTACTCGTAAAGCAACATATGTTTTTAATAAAGATGCAAATGGAGTATGGTTATGTTCTATTGATAATTCGTATGGTCATGATATTATTGGCATATAGGGTCAGGTGATACCTATAACCTCTCATAAATAGTCATTGATTTTATTTTACAGATTTCGAATAAAGTGTATGCTCTACGCGTATGCCGAAAATAAATATTGGGATCGCAATTCAGCGATCATGTCCGTTGAAGTGTGTGTTTTCAGGACAAGATTTTTATTGTTTTTTAGCTCATCTTTGATGGCTGCAATCGTATCCAAAGCCGACCCTTTATTTTTGCTCTCCAGCGAACCGGACAACGTCTCTAACTGGCTTTTGAGTTCTTCTTGCTGTTGACTTATCTTGGTACTTCTTTTTCTGGTAGTGTTCGATTCTACCAATTTGGAAGCTTCTTCCAATAACGACTGTGCGGTGTCAAAATCACCTTTTTCAATCGCTTTTTTCATTTTGTCCATATAGGTATTCAATTGATCTTTGTCTTGTTGATAGGAATTGGTTGCGGTACTGGCAGCACTGGTTGCATTGTAAGAGTTATAAACTGATCGCATCATCTCTCCTTGGTATTCATTATCCCAAGCAAATCACATTCCTAAAGCAGCTTCTTTATTAATGGATCGCTACAATCTGTCTATATCGATGCATGCTTCAAAGTGTTATTGAGCTGTTGCATCGTATATTCGTCCATCTTTACAACTTTGACTGCTATAGAGTCTTTTATTTTGCCGCTTCTCATATCATCGAGCGTCCCCAAAATATCCGTTTTACTTGCTAACGCTTTTGTCTGTGCACTTGAAGCTCCGTTTTGCAATGCGTTTGACAACATTTTTTCGTATATGCCCAGCAGGTCAGTTTTTTCGTCGGTATTGATGCCGGTATAGCCATTGTATGCATTATCATTCAGGTTTTTTGCCAACGCCGAATAGCTGATTTTCATCATTTCCGCATCCGAAGAACCGATCATGCCGCTTTCGTACAGCTCATTTGCTAACGCCGACATATCGTTTGCACTCATATTTTGCGGATCGTATGCCTCTGAGAGTTCTTTGAGTTTTGTGTAGCTTGAGCTGGGTTTAAAAGATTCACTTGCTGGATCAAATTGATAATAGCTGTATGCGGTATGCTCCACGCCATCGGTCGGACTTTTCACCTTAACCGCCTGCGGAGCTTGATAAGTCGAATAAACGGCAGTTGTGTTGACGTTCATTTAAACCCCTTTATAGTTTTACAAAACAAGCAAAAACTATTCCTGAGTAAAAGTTCACAACGCTAAATCGATCGCCTTATCAATATGAATTTCTATCGAATCAAAAATCAGATATTTCAGCTCTTGCGAAGAAACTGCGCGTGCAAAAACAATCCCGCCATCACAGGGTGCTTTACGCCCTGATGCGAGAAAATTCTCTAAAGCGTACTGCTATAGGAGATATGTGACGTTCTTCCAGTAGAGCATCTACCTCTTCGAGGGGTTTGATATAGGTAAGTGAAACAATAAACATCGTTACACCTCTTTATCTTTGTCAATCTGTAGAATTCATACTTATTTATAATATCTGCCTATGCATTCTACAATATCGATTCTAATGACTGCCGTACCGTTGATCATAGCATCCGGCAATTCCTTCTCCATTAACTGCGGGGTAAATTTCTCGACAATCTTGGATAATGCTTCTCTCTTTTCGCTAAATTCTTCAACGATGATCGCATTTCCCTGCACAATGATGCTATTAAACTCGGTGTTGACATCACACGCCTCTTCTATGCCATCATACAGCAACGAAATCATTTCATCAATCTCAAAACATACTTTCGGATTTGACTTGATATTGTCTATTTTTTGCCCCTTAGGTAAACCGTGCACGTATATTTTGGTATCAGCGTATACAAAGTGCATCGGCAAAATATAAGGGGAACCGTCTTTATTCAAAGTCCCTATTCTCCCGACTTCAGCTCTTTTAAACAACGCTTCTATCTGCTCTTGCGTCAACAGATGTGTCTTGGTTCTATGTCTCATCCATACTCCTTTTTTTTGGTGAATTTTAGTTCAATAAATCACCAAATACAATCCAAATATTGCTCATTTCCTCCTCTATTTCAGCAAGATTTGGATTGCCAATATCTACTCGGAGAGATAAACTTTGACGAACCATTCAAAAAGGGGACGCGATGAGTTTTATACGTGAAGAGAGTTTATCGGTTGCGGATGCGGAAGTTTTCGCCATCATAGAAAATGAGTTCGACCGACAGTCAAAACATCTGGAAATGATCGCGAGTGAGAACTTTACCTCTCCCGCCGTTATGGAAGCCATGGGGAGCATTTTTACCAACAAATACGCTGAGGGGTATCCGAACAAACGATACTACGGCGGATGTCAATTTGCCGATCAGGTAGAACAGCTAGCGATTGATCGGCTCTGCAAAATTTTCGGCTGTACCTACGCAAACGTGCAGCCCCATTCAGGCAGCCAAGCCAACGGAGCCGTCTATGCGGCATTGCTGCAGGCCGGAGACAAGCTTTTGGGGATGGATTTACGCCACGGAGGCCATTTGACACACGGTGCCAAGCCCAGTTTTTCGGGGAAAAACTATCACTCCTTTACCTATGGTGTAGAGTCTAACGGCCGTATCGATTATGATAATGTTATGGAGATCGCAAAAATCGTTCAACCCAAAATTATCGTGTGCGGGGCTTCGGCCTATGCCCGCGAAATTGATTTTGCCTGGTTCCGAGAAATCGCCGATACCGTCGGAGCGATTTTGTTTGCCGATATCGCCCATATTGCCGGATTGGTAGCGGCGGGAGAACACATGAGCCCGTTTCCCTACGCCGATGTCGTCACCTCCACGACACACAAAACACTCAGAGGACCTCGAGGCGGTGTCATTATGACGAACAGCGAAGAGATAGCCAAAAAAATCGATAGTGCCATTTTCCCCGGAACACAAGGGGGACCGCTGGTGCATGTCATCGCCGCAAAAGCGGTGGCGTTTGGAGAAGTTTTACACCCCTCATGGAGGGAATATGCCAAAGCCGTCAAATCCAATGCAAAAGTTTTAGCCGATGTGTTGATCCGACGAGGGTACGAGCTTGTCAGCGGCGGAACCGATAACCATTTGGTACTCGTATCGCTGATAAACAAAACGTTTTCCGGTGAAGACGCAAGTGTGGCATTGGAAAATGCCGGTATTACCGTCAACAAAAATTCTATTCCTAAAGATCCCCGCCCCGCTACGTCTACGTCAGGGATCAGAATAGGCTCTGCGGCATTGAGCACACTGGGGATGAAGGAAAAAGAGTTTAGCCTTATCGCACATAAAATATGCGATGTGCTGGACGACATCGACAATACCATTCTCCATGCACAGATCAAAGAGGAGCTCGAAACTCTTTTAAAGGGTTTTAGAGTCTATAATAATGCAACCTATTAAAGGTGATTGTATGCACGATATCGAGACATTAAATCAAAATTATCAGCTTATTGCCAAAGCTATTACCTATATAGACACCCATTTTAAAGATCAGCCCTCGATCGATGAGATAGCTCGAAACATAGGGATGAGCAAATACCATTTTATGCGGGTGTTTAAAGAGTATGTCGGTGTGACGCCCAAACAGTTTCTCCACTCCGTGACCCTGAACTACGCCAAAGAGCATATCAAAGAGTCTAAATCCCTATTGGACAGTACGCTGGATATCGGGTTATCCAGTTCCAGCAGACTTCACGAACTTTTTGTCAATCTCATAGGGGTCACCCCAAAAGAGTGGCGGGAAAAAGGGAAAGACGTCACCATCACCTACGGTTTCGGCATTACTCCCTTTGGTGAAGCACTGATAGCCTATACCGATAAAGGGGTCTGTTATTTGGGGTTCATCGACAACAATAAAGAATCGATCTATAAACGATTTTGCGAGTTATGGGAAAATGCCAATCTGGTGCATGATGATCTCAAAGCCCGTACCTATCTGGAAAATATTTTTATTAAAAATAAAAAATACAATCTCTTGGTCAAGGGGACGAACCTACAGATCAATGTCTGGAAAGCGCTTCTCAATCTCCCTAACGGCGGGATAACGACCTATCAGGATGTCGCGAATTTTATCGACAAACCCAAAGCGGTTCGTGCGGTCGCCAACGCAATCGGAGAAAATCACATCGGCTATCTCATCCCCTGCCATCGCGTCATCGCCAAAAGCGGTGCTATGAGCGGCTATCGTTGGGGGATTGAGCGAAAAAAAATCCTTATCGCCTACGAATCAGCCGCCAAAGAGAACCCTATCACCTACCGAACGGCAAGCGTAGAAGACATTCCGACCCTTTGTCGCCTTTTAGATCAGCTCTTCTCCCAAGAGGTTGAGTTCACCCCCGATAGCGCAAATCAGACGAAAGCATTGAAAAAAATCATCGAAAATGAGCAGATCGGTGAGATATACGTCGCATCAAAAGATAACGAGATTGTAGGGATGGTCAACCTTTTGTACACTGTCTCAACGGCATTGGGAGAGAGAGTCGCCCTGCTCGAAGATATGGTCATCGATGCCAAACACCGTGGAGAGGATATCGGCTCATCCTTGCTCGAATATGTCCTCACACGCAGCAAAGAAAAAGGGGTGAAACGCATCACCCTTCTTACTGATGCCGATAATCTCTCGGCACACCGATTTTACGAGGGGATGGGATTTTCAAAATCAACAATGCTCCCCTTTCGAATCCAACTCTAGCATAAACACCGTAGGAGCTATTATGACCATCTGGCAACACGTACCTTTTGAAAATGAAGCGGCCATCGGCGAATGGGCACGTATGCGGGGTATCTCTTACCGTCTCATCCGGTGCTGGGAAAATGAACCGCTGGAAGCGGACGATCTTTTGATCGTATTGGGCGGTTCTATGAGTGCGAATGACGATCTGGATTTTATCCGAAACGAGATCGAGTTTTTACGCCGACGTATCCGTGAGGGCGGCAAAATATTCGGCATCTGTTTAGGAGCGCAGCTCATTGCAGGCGCTATGGGCGGATCGGTTTATAGCAGCAGTACACGCGAAGCCGGATGGCGCGATATTGAGACTTTACCTCATCCGCTCACTGTGGATTTAGCATCTAAAATGACCGTATTTCATTGGCACGGCGACACCTTCGATCTTCCCGAGGGGACACTTCGGATAGCGTCTAACGACGCCTTTAAAAATCAGGCGTTCGCTACTCCCGACGGACGTATCATCGCAACACAATTTCATATTGAAACAACCCGTGAAAGTATGAACGGACTCTTAAAGTCCGATAGCGCTTATCTCGATTTTGATTCACCGTATGTTGCTAATGCCGATACAATCCGAGCTGAAGCGCATCACATCCCTACAGCCAATAAAGCACTGTTTGAGTTGTTGGATCGATGGAATAAATTATAAATCATAGATAGCAGATGTCATAGTAGTTTTCTCTCAAACAAACATGTATCTGCAAGTACGTTCGGTAGCTGTTTTATAGAGTTTGAAGATCTCACCGATGTCGTCGGAATCGACAACGCTTATGTGCTATAATCCCCGACAATGAAAGGCTTTATTTTTCTTCTTTTAATTTTTAATCTCATTACGTTTTTTGTATTTGGGTATGACAAATATCTGGCACGTACCAACCGTCGACGGGTTAGTGAAAAAATGCTCTTGAATCTCGCCCTTTTCGGGGGAAGTATCGGAGCTGTTTTCGCCCAAAAAATCTTTCGTCACAAATCAAAAAAATACCGTTATACATTCTGGATTATTTTAACGGTTCAGTTTATTCTTTTTGAAGCGATCTGGTTTTTGTCCTCCAACGCTTCTCATACCCTGCAAAATTTTTTACTCACGTAACAGTCTTTCATCAAAAATCCTTTTCATCTTTGATCGCAAAGTTCGCAAATGCACCTTCGACACTCATCGAATTTTTATACTTTGTTGCCGTTAATCTCACCGCTTTTGTTTCCAAATTACAAACTGCAATACGAAAATTCGATCCCATAAAAGGTTCCACAATACAGATAATATTCCCCTCCACTTCGCGTGTTGCGTGTATTATCCCTTGCAACTGCCGAAAGAAATACTTAGGATAGCTCAGAGGAGTGATTTCGACGACCTCAGAATATCTTTTCTTATCCAATGTACTCGCAATAGTGGCAGCATCTTCATAATTGTCAAACTGTATGCACCAATCATCAAAAACTTTATTAAAATGGTTTAGATCTTCATCCAAAAATCCGCCTGCCGGCGATTGCAAAGCATAAATACTCACATAGCTCCTTTCGCTTTTCTCATATTAAACAAGATCACCGCCGCAAACGCCATCAGACATCCGATAAGGGTCGTCATCTCCAATGCCTCGCCGTATACTACCCAGCTCGATACGATCGCACCGACGGGGACGATAAACATAAATACCCCCGTGCGGTGTGCTCCCACTTTCCCCGCGGAGACAAAATAAAGCGCCGTGCTGAATGTCCCCGGAAGCACCCCGATCAAGACAATAGTGATCCAGAACGTCTCATCGTACGCTTTAAAATCAAAGGGCTGATACGGCAACGCGAACACCATATTGATAAACGCGGTGATGCCGAATACGACCAGCGTATAAAACATCAAATGGGCTCTTTTGGAGGCTTTTTGGGCGATCACCGTCACCAATGCCCACACGATGGCGCATCCGAGAAAATAGGAACTGTCGATATTTAAAAATGCGAACCCATCGAACGGAACGCGCAACAAGATCAACGCACCTAAAACACCGATGAAAAGCGCCCCGATCTGTCGGGATGAGACTTGCGTCCCCAAAAACGAGATGGAGAGGATATAGGTGATGATCGGGGCCAGCGATGTGACCATCGTACCGCCGTAACCCGCCTGACCGTGTGCAAGCCCCGCAAAGAACAGATAGTTAAACAGCGAAGTCAATGCCCCCGCTCCGAGCATATACAAAAAACCGATCCGATCCGTTTTCAGAGGCGTCTTTAAGAACCAAATGACGGGGATGATGCTGATAAAAGAGATCGCATAACGCCAAAAAGCGGCGACATGCGCGTTGGAGTGCTCCGCGGCAACTTTGCCCGCCGTCCACGCAAACCCCCAAAAGAGCATCGCGATAATCATCCATATGACGTATTTCGTCGTATTTTTCGTATTATCCATGTTTGTAACTCTCTATATACCCGATCAGACATTCGACACAATCAAGATAATCCTGCGGATCACCCGATGCCTTCACCGCCAAAATCGCCCCTTCCAATGCCGCCGTTGTAAAAAGTGCCAACTTTGCCGTATCGCAAACTTTTAGTTCTCCTGCTTCGATTGCACGGTCAAAAATCATTTTTATATGCAATCGAAACTGACTGTAAATCGATTTCATCGAAGTATTGAAATCCTCATCGATATTGGACATCTCCTGCACAATATTCGCGATGGGGCATCCGCGTTTAAAATCTCTCTGAGAGATATCCCGAAGCCCTTTAAAAAACTCTTCCAGATATCCGCTTTCAAGCGCAATGATTTTTCCGTATCTCTCAAAAAAACGATTAGATATTTTTTCTTCGATCGCTGCAAGTGCCATCTCTTTTTTATTGGCAAAATAATGATACATTGACCCTTTATGTACACCTGCATTGGCGAGGATATCGGCTAATGCGGCACCTTGGTAGCCATTAGAGTAAACCTCTTCATACGTTGCATCGATCAGTTTTTGTCGTGTATTTTCTTTCATGGTCAAATTATATCACAACCTCTTGACTATTTGGTCAAATAGATTTATAATGCCACTTGACCAAACAGTCAACATCTATCCAAAAGGATTTACTATGCCACTCATTCAGACCATTGAACCATCGGAAGCTAAGGGGGAGTTAGCGAAACTCTATACCATCATCGAAACGATGCGAGGGAGTGTCGGCAACAATGCAAAACTTTTCAGTGTCAGTCCGGAACTGCTGCGTCAGCAAATGGATTTCATCAAGTTTTACATGAACCATCCGACCCTCTCGATGCCGCTGCTCGCTGCTATTCGCATCATGGTTTCCAGTGGCGAAGAGTGTCAGTTTTGTATCGATTACAATACGGGGATGTTGATCAATATGGCGGGCTGGACGTTCGATCAGGTAGCAGAGATGCGCAAAGACCCTAAATCTGCGAATCTCCCTGACCGAGAAATAGCGATGCTATTATTGGCGATCAAAGCGATTCGAAACGCTCACGGTATCAATGCAAATGATTTGGACACCTTACGGGAAATGGGATGGGAGGAACGCGATATACTCGATGCGGTAAACCACGCTACGCGGATGCTAGCAACCGATATCATTTTCAATACGTTTAAAATCGAGAACTTCTCATGAATCGCAGAGAAGCGCTCAAAATAGCGGCACTCTTTGCCGCGAGCGGTGTCATAGCCAATACGGTTCCGATCAAAAGTCAAAATAGTAAAAAACGGGCACTCCTCGTCATCGATGTCCAAAACGAATATTTTACGGGACTTCTCCCCGTGACCTATCCGCACAACAGCACCTCCAACATCGTCACGGCGATCCAAGCGGCGAACGATGCGCATATCCCCATCGTCATGGTGCAACATACATCAAAGGCAAAAGCATTTGTAAAAGGGACACACGGATGGGAATTGCATGAGAGTGTTAAAGATACCAAAACGGCGCACACGATCGAAAAAACAATGGCGAGTTCGTTCGTCGGTACCGATTTGGAAGAGTGGCTTCGTAAAAACGACATAGACACCGTCGTTGTCAGCGGCTATATGACCCAGCACTGCTGCGATACAACAGCACGTTACGCTCATCATTTAGGTTTTAACGTCGAATTTCTTTCCGATGCGACAGGGACACTGGCATTTGGGAACAAAGCCGGTAAAGCTAGCGCGGAAGAGCTGCATCGGGTAACACTCGTAGAGCAGGCGTTTCGATTTAGCAATGTTATGAGTACGAAAGAATGGGTAGATACAATATCGGTAAAGATCTAAAGGCAGAATATGGGTACTCAGGCCGCATCACTAAACGAACTCGACAAAACTTTTATCGCAGAGCAAAAGATATTTTTTATCGCCAGTTGCAGTGGCAAAGAAGTCAATCTCAGCCCGCGTGGGTATGACTGCTTTCGTGTGATTGGAGATAATGAAGCGATATTTCTCGACTACGCCGGAAGCGGAAATCGAACCGCACGTGATATCGAAAATGACGGCGAAGTGACTGTCGTATTTTGCTCCTTCGGTCCAAAACCTCAAATCCTCCGCCTTTTTTGCAAAGGCGAAACGATCGATCGCAGCGACGAATCGTGCCGAAGTCTGTTTGATCCGGGCGACTTGCGCGGTATGAGACGGTTCGTCAAACTTCATATTTATTGTGTCGAACACAGCTGCGGGATGAGTGTCCCGTTATACGAATTCAAAGAGGAGCGTAAAACCATTAAAAATTGGTGTGCCAAAGATGCCGATAACGGTAAGGTGGACGAATACATCGCCGATCATACGATCCCTGTCGATCTAAGCGAGTACCGATGGAAATGATACTGCTAACCCTCCACTCATGGCTTCGCTGGTTAGTACTTATCAGTCTATTCTATGCCCTCTATCGCGCCTATAGAGGGTGGTTAAAGGGGAGTGAATTTAGCGTTTTTGAGGATCGCATACGCCACAACACCGCGACCATTGCCCATATCCAGCTCATCATCGGCGTGTGGCTCTACCTCATCAGTCCTATAACGACGTTTTTTCTCCACCATTTAGCAGATGCCGTCCATGTACGGGAGATTCGCTTTTTCGGGATCGAGCACAGCTCCACCATGCTGATCGCGATTCTCCTCATCACCGTCGGTTCAGCACTCGCAAAACGAAAAACTGCCGACACAGAAAAATTCAAAACAATTTCCATCTGGTTTAGCATCGCCCTTTTGCTCATACTCGCGGCGATTCCATGGGAATTTTCGCCGCTGGTCAGCAGGCCGTATTTACGAATACTTTGATATACCATTTCGAATGGTATATGAATTCATCATACACGATATGCTAAAACAGCAAAAACCAACCCCATAGCTAAAGCAAATGGGGTGTAAAAACGGGTGTCATAATATGCAAATTCAGATGATTTTATTTTTTTGAACAATCCGACCGCATTAAACTCTCCGATACCTCGGAGGGTAAATACCCCCGATAGAATCCATCCGCTGATAATAAAATAATCCCGAAAGAATGACGATGACAAATCATAAAAATAGAGCATATACGCGACAAAAGCGAATCCGAATAATGCCAGTCCAACCATAACCGCCGCTATCTTTCCGGGATTAATCAATGCTCTGCCATTCTCGGTAGGTATCGCTTGTTTAGCCGCAAATTTTCCACCCATAGCCCAATAAAAATGGAGCAACCCGACTAGTGATAATGCTAAAATTGCAAGTACAACAATTATGGTCATTTTATACTCGATTATATATGAATCTTACTATTTAATTCCATCAATTTCTTCAAAAGTATCAACAATCGGTTCTGATGCTAAAAGATCGGAAAACTTGTCGATTAAGTCTTTGAAATAGTGTGTGGAACAGTGATAATCAACTGCATCTTGATCCTTGTACTTCTCGTAGAAAAAATATTTCCCTTTGGCGTTTCGTGAACGGTGCAGTGTATAGACAACCGCTCCATCTTCTTCTTGCACTAGTGGAATCATCGCACGCAATACGTTCTCCAATTCTTCTTCTTTCCCTGTTTTTGCCTCTATAATGGCATTAATTATTATCATCGTTTTTTATCCTTTTATAAAATATAAATACACCAGTAACTAACAATTTCTAGCAATAGTGATAAATTCTTTCATCAATCCAATATCTTTGACACCCTCTTTTTCCACACCGCTTGAAATATCAATACCGAAAGGTTTTAAATCTCGAATAACCGAACAAATATTCTCTTTGTTCAAACCTCCCGATAAGATTATCTCCCCTGCGATCTCTTTGACCCAGTCGGGAAACTCCTCAAATACACCGCTGCCGATACTCGCATCATAAAAAAAGTAGCGATAATCCAAATCCGATGGCGGCATCTCTTTGGACGATAATGCGAGATTAGGAACTTGTGTGACCTCATATATCTGTGTATAATCGAAAAAATCAGCCGCCTCTTTGACATCTTCAAATGTCATTCCCACGACAAATGTTTTGATTCTGTCTTTTGCGTAGTTTGCCAGTTCAATCGCAACTTTTGGTTCGCAATAGCGTTTGCTTTTTGGATAGGTTACGACTCCTATCGCATCGTATCCGTATTCAATGGCTTTATCGATCTGTTCTTTCGTCTTTAGCCCGCATACTTTTATAAACATTTTGATCCTTTACAATAATGTCTTCAAAATCACCAGAGTATCGCCGTTTTCATCATTTACACTTCAAAGCTTTGAGCATTTGCAACAACAGCGCCGTGTTTTCTTCATAGATACGGATGTCTTGTTTGACTTTCATCAGTGTTAATGTCCCCTCGACCGATGAAACGATGAATTGCGCCATTGTATAAGGCTCAAATGAGCCTTCCATAATGCCTGTGCTCTGAGCTTTTTTCAGATTTTCAGCGATTAGGGTAATCCAACGATCCAAGATCGATTCGAGGAGAATTTTAAAATCCTCATCCAATGCGCTCATCTCCTGGATCATATGATTTAGCGGACACCCGTAGCGAAAATCAAACGGGCAATCCTGCATAATCGTCGCCTTCGGCAAAGTCGCGAATATCGCTTCGAGTGCGAGGATCGGATCATCATACCGATCAAAACAGCCGCCCCAAAAACGGTCGACGAACCCTTCACCGACGATACGCATCGATTCCAGCGCCAGCTCTTTTTTAGAGCCGAAATAGTGATACATTCCCCCTTTGGACGTACCGGCTTTTTTGAGCAGATCGTTGAGATTGCTCGCATTGTACCCCTCATGATAAAGCGATTCGAACATCGTTTGAATTAAAATGTCTCTCATATTTTCTTTCATGATTCAATTATATCATTTCGCAATGCTTTCTCAATTGCCTCGTAAGCTATATGATCGCCGATGTCTTTGCCGTAGTAAGCAATCTCAATTTTCCCCTGAGGGTCGATCAAAAAATCAGCGGGGAGCCGCTGTATCTCGTTTTCGATACTGCCGGGGAAGAACCCTCTCAAAAAAATCGATTTGAAGACATAGTGAGGTTTGAGGAGAAACGCTTTAAAAAGCCCCATCCATGATGTTTCTACGCGGTAAAGTTTATAAAGCTGCAAATCCGGATCGCCGATGATCGGATAGTTCAACGGCTGTTTACCGACATATTCGGCAAGTTTGTCATCGGGCGACTGGAAGACGGCAATCATCTCCAGCCCTAGTGAGCGAAAATGATCGTTTTTTTGAATCGATTCGTGAATCCTCAGATTACAAAACGGACAGGACGCATACCGATAAAAGCTCAATAAAACGTATCTACCTTTATACGATTCCAGATGAATGGCTTCGCCTTGAAAGCTTGTTACCTGAAACTGCGGGGCGACATTCCCGTATACTAATCGGCTCATCGATGCTCCTTTAGTTTATTCAATACGTTGATGATCTCTGTAGGTTCAGCCCGCTTACGAAAATCATCATCAATGTAGGCATAGCGGATAATTCCGTTTTGGTCGATCACGAATGCCACCGTCAAAGGCAACTCCTGTTTATGAACAGGATAATAATCATCCAATCCAAAACGCTCATCCATTAACGATAATAGCTTAGACTGAACAGTATAGACCAGATGATATTGTTTGGCTACGGCATTATCAGTGTCGCTCAGAAGATCAAAATCTATCCCATGGTCTTGCTGTGTCACACGCCCCATCGATTGGATCTCAGGAGCAATCCCAACCAGTCTGCCTCCGACATTTTTAATCGCTTCATGATACTGTT
>Ga0209340_1001493_pt1 | contig 16485 bp, 18 predicted proteins | sample EPASupsiteSAE323_FD_187266 | JGI IMG/M metagenome (GOLD analysis project Ga0209340, IMG submission 187266) | Bioremediated contaminated groundwater from EPA Superfund site, New Mexico - Sample SAE3-23 (SPAdes) (version 2) | ecosystem: Environmental > Aquatic > Deep subsurface > Groundwater >... | reverse complement strand
GCTTCTTCGGCTGTTTTTATTGGGTAGGTTGAATATGATTCACTATCAACGTTTAAGTCCTTATAGTCAACTTCTAAAATTTCTTTATCTTCTACTTCTGAACCAGAAACTAAAACAGAAATCGATGCTTGTCCTACATTATTAGATAATATTTCAAGATTATTTAATTTTGATCTGTAAAAATCTACTCTAGCCACATTTCCTTCTGATTGTGAATCAGCTGCAATTAAAGACCCATTTTGAATCTTCCAAAAACTGACTTTTTTCTCACCATTTTCCAAATCATCAGTAAATTTATCTCCAGATTCCAAATATGAAGACGCAATTTCAATAGCTTCACTTTTTGATGGCATTTTAGTTGGATTAAGTAACAATTGGTCTGACATATATGGATAAGCTAATTTAAAACTTCCTTCTAATACATTCATAGTCAAGGTTTTATTTAAATTACTGTTTTTAAATTCATAAACACCAGTTTTAATTTCAACAGGTTCATCAGTAAATTCAAATTTAGCAGCTGTTTTTTTATCATTTTCCAAAGCCAAAATACTACTACTTGATCTGTATAAAATATATACTCTTGCTTGATCACTAAATTGAGGTGTTGCATCATTTGGAAATTCAAAATAAAAATTCTTAGTCGTTTTTTCTTTTTCAGGAAAAACCATTGCTGGAAGTACTCCATATTTTTGTGTTGGTGCTACGTAAATTGGATGTGCTGCTCGATATATTTTATATCCAGTAGTAATAGACATCCATAAAAAAACCAAAAAAATTACTCCAATTCCACCATATTTAATTATATTTCTGCTCATGAAAGCAGTATGAGTAAGAGACATAAAAATATTCTACACTAAATGGTAAAATTAGCCATGTTAGATAATAAAATAATTCGAACTCGTATCGCTCCCAGTCCAACAGGGGAACTTCATATTGGTACTCTTCGCACCCTTCTTTATGATTATGCTTTAGCAAAAAAAAATAATGGCCAATTTATTATTAGAATTGAAGACACCGATCAAAAACGCTATGTTCCTGGTTCTGAAAAAAGATTATTAGAAGTGATTAAAGATTATGGTTTAAGTTGGGATGAAGGTCCTGATATTGGTGGTCTTTTTGGTCCTTATGTTCAAACAGAACGTTTGGAAATTTATAATAAATATATTAAAGAATTAATTGATAAAGGTTTTGCTTATTATTGTTTTTGTACTCAAGAGAGATTGGATGAATTACGTGCCAATCAAAAAGCCAACAAACAGATTCCTCGATACGATCAACATTGTCTTCATTTATCAAAAGAGGAAATTCAAAAAAATCTTGATAATAATATTCCCTACACTATTCGTCTGGTAATTCCCAAAAACGAAACCATAATTTTTGAAGATTTAATTCGCGGTAAAATAAAATTCAATACCAACGAAGTTGATGATCAAGTTTTAATCAAATCAAATGGAATTCCTACCTATCATTTTGCTGCTGTTATTGATGATCATTTAATGAATATTACTCATGTTTTTCGTGGTGAAGAATGGTTAACTTCTACTCCTAAACATCTTTTACTTTATCGTTATTTCGGTTGGGAACCACCACTTTTTGCCCACCTTACAGTGTTATTAAATCCAGATGGTAAGGGTAAAATGAGTAAACGTTCAGGAAGTACTCATGCTCGTGCTTTTTTGGATGAAGGCTATTTACCAGAAGCCATGTTAAATTTTTTGATGTTTTTAGGTTGGAATCCGGGTACTGAAAAAGAATTCTTTACTTTAGATGAATTTGTCAAAGAATTTGACATTAAACATCTTCACAAAAAATCACCTATTTTTGACAGAAAAAAACTTGATTATTTAAATGGTTATTATCTTCGTCAAAAAACAGATGAACAACTTTTTGAATTATTTAAAAAGTTTTTGCCGCAAGCTTCTGATGATCAAATAAAAATTTTAATTCCAGTTTTAAAAGAAAGAATAGTTAAACTTTCTGATTTATCGATACAAACAAAATTTTTATTTGAAGATGTTGAATATGACAGTGAATTATTATTAAAAAAGGGGACCGATCAAAGACTTGCTATTCAAATGCTTCAACAAGTAAAAGAATTGATTAAAACCGATTTTATTAATCTATCGGAAAAAATTATGAATCTAGTTAAAGACAACAATTGGAACATTGGAGAATTCTTCATGGTTTTTCGGGTTGCTATTTGTGGATCGGTTTTTACTCCACCAGTGGTTGAATGTTTACCAGCTTTAGGTCAAGAAAAAACTCTTCATAAATTAGATTTAGCTATTTCCAAATTATCCTAATTTTTTGTTACACTAAATTGTGTTAATTATATTACTAATTATTTTTGTCATATTTACTTCACCTGTTATTGCTACATCCGATATTCAGATTACGGACTATTCTGTAAAAACTCCAGAGTGGATACAGATAACAAATAGTTCTGGAAATTCAATCGATCTTACAGGTTGGTATTTTAAAGACAAAGATACAAATATCAAAACACTTGATGGTTGCATCTCTTCAAATTCAACAAAAGTTTTTGGTTATAGTGGTTTTCTTAATGATAGTGGTGATACTTTGATTCTTTACGATAAATCGAATAATCTTATCCATGAATTTGGAGTACTTACAATAAATCAAAAAGATCAACCAACCGGTACTAGTACTTGTATTATTCCAACCAATACTCCAACCCCTACCAATACCCCTACTAGTACTCCAACTCCCGATCCGGCTATTACTAATCCTTCAAGTGGTATTAGTCTTACCGAATTTATGCCATATTCTGACCCAGAATGGATAGAAATTTATAATAGTAATGATAAACCAATTAAATTAATTAGTTGGAAAGTTGAAGATAATAATGGAAATACAAAAAATATTGATAATTTATCTATACCAGCGAAAAGCTACGGCATATATGAATTAAAAGGTTTGATATTTGATAATAATGATGGTGATACTCTTTTATTAAGAGATCAAAATAATAATGGTATAGGTAATCCTTTCTCATACAGTAAAGGTTTAATGACAATAGAAAAATCCTGGTCTTTAATTAGTAGTCATTGGTGTCAAGCAAGTATTACAAAAGGTTATGAAAATGTTACATCTTGTTATATCGTTCCAACCTCAATTCCAACCCCAACTTTTACTTTAAGTCCAACTCCAACACTAGAAGAAACTCCTTCTATAGAACCAACTCCAATTATTACAAACACTCCATCCATTACTAATACACCAAATGGTTCTAATATTTCTTCTAATTCTGGGCTTGTTTTGGGTGAAACAGATAATCCTACAAAACAAAATTTTCTTCCTATTATTTTAATTTTTGGTGGAGCAATTCTCTTGATAAGTCCTGCCATAATCTCTAAAATTAAGAAATCATGAAAAAACTTTTAAAGTTTTTGCCAGCAATTATTTGGATGGGAATAATTTTTTATTTTTCTTCACGTCAAACCACAGGAATTGGTGGTGATTCTTATTGGCTTAGATTTTCAATTCTTAAATCTTTTCATCTAATTGAATATGCAATTTTATTTATTCTTTGGTTTGTAGCCTTAAAAAAGTTTAATTTATCATTTTTAATTTCTTATTTTTATTCATTTACTGATGAATTTCATCAATATTTCATTCCTGGTAGAACAGCTAAATTGCGAGACACTTTATTTGATTTAGGTGGAATCATTATTGGTTTTTTGATTATTAAATATTTATCAAAAAAGAATATACTTAAATAGTGAAATACTTTTGGAAACACTGGTTTTTACCTTTAGAAAAAAACAATCATCGTTCTGCTCTTTTGCGGACTAATACTTTATTAATTTTGATTGCTTTTTATCTTTTTAACCATTCTTTAATCAAATTTATTAGTGTTATTAAGCCTGGTATACTTGGTTATTCTTCGGAAATTACCGTTCAAAAAGTTATCGATCAAACCAATCAAAAACGACAACAACTCGGGTTAGTACCTCTAAAATATAATTCGCTTTTATCTGAATCTGCTATCAAAAAGGCTCAAGATATGTTTGCTAATAATTATTGGGCTCATACTTCTCCACTAGGTACTACTCCTTGGGATTTTTTCAAATCAGTTGGATACAAATATTCTGTCGCTGGTGAAAATCTAGCTCGTGATTTTTACGATACTGATTCCTTAATGAAAGCTTGGATGAATTCACCAACACATCGGGATAATATTATAAATTCAAAATATCAAGAAATTGGTATTGGTGTTGTTAATGGAATTTTGGGTGGAGTCAAAACAACTTTAGTTGTTCAGCATTTTGGTACTCCACTTGTAGCTGTTGCTTCTGATACAAAAAAAACTAATACAAATGAAAATTTAAATCAAGAAGTAACACTTCCAGCAGATTTTAATATACAAGAAACGACTTTAGATAATGATCAAGAAGTTATTTCTTTGCCTCAAACTCCCCAAGTTTTATCTCAACAAAAAAAACTCATTAATCCACTTTTGTTAAATAAAATTATTAGCGTAATTCTTTTTGGTCTGATTATTACTGTTTTATTTATTGATGGATTTGTTACTTTAAAAAATAATCATCACCGACTTACAGGATCAAATATTGGTCATATAGGATTTCTTTTTATGATTCTTTTATTAATTATTACCAGTCAACAAGGAGCTATTTTTTAGTATGATTATTCCTCCAGAGGTTAAAAAGAAGCCATTAGAATATCTTTTTTTGGCCCTATTTTTTATTATTGGTGTTTGTTTTTATCTTTTTGCTGGACTTTCTGATTCTAATCGTCGATTTATTGTTATTACCCTTGGTGCTGGTTATTTCTTTTGGAGCTTATATCACCATTATCATCGAGGCGATCTTAATCTTTCCATAATTGTTGAATATCTTGTTTTTATTTTATTTGGAATCGTTTTATTTACCGGTACGTTTTTCTAGTTGCCACTCTTTTATTTTTTTTGGATCACCACTTATTAGTACTTCTGGCACTTTATGTCCCATAAATTCTTGTGGTCGAGTATATTGAGGATATTCTTTTGTTCTGATTTTTTTACCATTAATTTTTATTTCTGACCAACTTTCATCGTGACTAGAAGTATCTTTACCCAAAACACCTGGTAGTAATCTAGTTACAGCATCAATTATTACCATAGCTGGCAATTCTCCTCCAGTCAAAACATATTCACCAATAGATATCTCTTCATCAATCATATAATCACTAATTCTTTGGTCAAATCCTTCATAATGTCCTGCCAAAATTATTATTTGATCTAATTTTGCTAATTCTTCAGCTTTTGCTTGATCAAACTTTTTGCCTCTAGCTGACATCATAATTATTCTCGTTTTATTTTCTTTTCGTTTTTTTTCTTTAATCTTCTCCAACGCTTTCCATACCACATCTGGTCTAATCAACATACCTACTCCACCACCAAAAGGTTTATCGTCAACACTACCATAATTATCGAGAGCCCAATCTCTTAAATTATGAATTTTTAAATCAATAATATTATTTTTAATGGCTCTCTTGATAATACTTTCATCAAAAGGAGATTCAAACATTTTTGGAAATAAAGTTAAGATATCTATTTTCATGGAATTATTTTATCATTTTTGAGTTATACTCTTTTTATATGACTATGAAAATTTCAAAACCTGTTGCTATTATCGTTATTCCTACATATAACGAAGCTGACAACATTGGTAAAATGATTGAGTATTTAAATACTAAAACATTTGTCGATATCAAAAATAAAAAACAAGGTTTGCAAGAAGATTGGCAAATGAAGATATTGGTTGTTGATGGAAATTCCCCAGATGGTACAGGAAAGGTTGTTGAAAAAGAAGCCAAAAAATATTCTAATACTTTTCTTTATACTGAAACTAGTAAAGATGGTATCGGTGCTGCCTATCTTAAGGGTTTTAAATATTCTATAGAAAAGCTCAAAGCTGATTTTGTTTTTGAATTTGATGGTGATTTTCAGCATCCACCAGAGACCATTCCTGTTATGTTGAAGGCTATGGAGGATGGTTTCGATTATGTTATTGGCTCTCGTAAAATAAAAGGTGGTTCCAATCCAAAAGGTTGGGGTTTTAAACGAGTTTTCTTTTCTGAAGTTGGTGGATTAACTGCTCGTTTTATGATGTTCTTCCCATTCAAAAACTTTTTTAAAGTTACCGATCCAACTACTGGTTTAAAAGTTACCAGAGTTAAAGGGTTTATCGACAAAATGGATATGGATTATAGCCATTTATTAACCAAAAGCTTTGGTTATAAACTTCAACTTCTTTTCCAAACTCTCAAAATGGGAGCCAAATTTAAAGAAGTTCCTCTTCAATTTCATGTTCGTAATGCTGGAGAATCAAAAATTGAATCAAAAACAGCTAAAGATATTTTCAGAGTCGCTTTTTTACTTCGTTGGCAAGATGATTTTACTCAAAAATTTCTTAAATTCGGTACTGTCGGTGGTGTTGGTTTTGTTATCAATACCGTTGGTGCCAAGTTTTTTAAATCCATTCTAATTACACCAGAAGCCAATATTAGTCTTTTAAACGGTCTTTGTAATGCTATGGCTGCCGAAATATCTATTATTTCCAATTTTACTTTTAATAATCTTTGGACTTTTTCTAAAGAAAAAATTACCGACAAAAATAAATTGGTTTCCAAATTCCTTACCTTCAACCTATCCTCAGTTGTTAGTGGAATAATTATCCCTTCAGTTGTTATTTCCATACTTACTACATTATTTGGAGATCATCTATTCCTTTATCAGATTATCGCTATTTTTGGCTTAACTATTCCTTTAAATTGGATAATCTATAACAATGTTATTTGGAAAAATAAGAAAAAATAACATTTATATAATATAATGCAGTTACTACTTACTATTACTAATTAACTAATCACTAATTTATGAAAGGAATTATTCTTGCTGGTGGTCGTGCCACTCGTCTTCGACCTCTTACTGCTATTACTTCAAAACAACTCCTTCCTGTTTACGATAAACCGATGATTTTTTATCCAATCGAGACACTTCTCAAAACTGGTATAAAAGATATTCTTATTATTATTGCTCCAGATTATTCAGGTCATTTTTTGAATCTATTAGGTGATGGAAAAGAATTTGGAGCTCGTTTTAGTTATGCTGTCCAAAAAGAACCAAAAGGTTTGGCTGATGCTTTTATTATTGGACAGGATTTTATTGGTGACGACAATGTCACTATGATTTTGGGTGATAATATTTTTGATCAAGACTTTTCAAATGAAATTAGAAATTTCAAATCTGGTGGTATGGTTTTTGCCAAACAAGTTTCTGATCCAGAAAGATTCGGTGTAGTTGAATTTGACCAAAATATGAAAGCCATTTCTATTGAAGAAAAACCAGCTCAACCAAAGAGTAATTATGCTGTCGTCGGTCTTTATACTTTTGATAATCGAGTCATTGAAATTGCCAAAAATCTCACTCCATCTCCACGCGGTGAAATAGAAGTCACCGATATAAATAGAACTTATCTTGGAAAAGGTGAACTTCAGGTAAATATTTTTGATACTTTATGGGAAGATGCTGGTACGTTCGAAAGTCTTTTGCGTGTCAGCAACATCATGGCCGAAAAAGCTAAAAAAACACAAGGCTAAAACATTGTATGAATTTTTCCCAAAATTTCATCAAGTCACCTCGGTTAGTTTCTCAACTTGTTAATAGTAGTAATTTAAATTCGGGAGAAACTGTTGTTGAAATTGGTCCAGGTAGGGGAATTATCACTCAAGAATTATTAGATAGTGGACTAAAAGTTCTTGCTATTGAAAAAGATCGCAATTTAATTTCAGAGCTTAAACAAAAATTTTCTTCATATTCTAATTTCACTTTAATTAATGATGACTTCCTTAGCTGGTCACTACCAAAAACTCCTTTTAAAATTTTTTCCAATATTCCTTTTTCCATTACTGCTTTGATAGTAAATAAAATTCTAAAATCACCAAACAAGCCCAGTGAGATGTATTTAATTCTTCAACAAGAAGCTGCTCAAAAATTTTCTTTGTCAAATCGTTTTAATAATCAAGATTCTATTTTAGTTGCTCCATTTTATGATTTAGAAATTTTAGGTGATATTGATCGAACTGAATTTATGCCCAAACCTCAAGTGAATATTGTTTTTGCTAAATTTACTCTTCTTCCAAAAATGTTAATTGATGTATCCCAATATTCTCAATTCCGTGATTTTATTATATTTGGTTTTAATCAATGGAAATCAAATATATTTGAAATCTACAAAAAAATATTTTCTTATGATCAATTCAAAAAAATTAATCGTCAATTAAAAGTAAACTCTTTAAAACCAACAGAATTAAGTTTTGAGCAATGGTTAGGTTTATTTTTAATTTATCAAAAATATGTCAGTGATATAAAAAAAAGATTAGTTTGGAGTTCTGAAAAAAAATATTTATCTAATCTAAAATCTTTTAATTAATTCTAAATTACCCTTTGATTTATTTTTTATTGAGAGGTATATTAAAGCTATATTGATAAAGCTTCAATATCACACTAAAATGTGTGTTTACATAAAAGAAGGGAGGCTGGTACTATTCAACAGATGACTATCTTGAATCCCCTGTATCCGGTAGACTGCTGTCTTATTAAGCCAGGCAAGCAGCCGAGCAATGTGGAGAACAATACCCAAGGTTTTCGTCCACCCTAACGGCTAGGTAGCAAATGCAGCCACGAACAAACAAGATTTCACATCGGTATAGTCCATTGAAAAGCTAACTAAAAACTTCATAAGCCACCTCTTTTTTTTAAACTCTCTCATTTTCAGAGAGTCGTGCCAGAGCGGGCAAGATTTCGTTTTTTACGCCTGCTAACGCAATTGGGGTTTGTGTAATTAAGTAAAAAAAGATTTTGACTGTTACAGCCAGTGACAACAAAAAAACTATTTTACCCAAAGCACAACCCCAATTCCCCTTTTAACCTAAGAATAAGTGTTTCAGCATTGTTTTAAATTGATAAAATGACTTTATGTTGTATATCAACAATTTTTCACTTAAATGGTTTTATAATTTTTCAGGATATTTAATATTAAGTCTATTGGTTATTTCAAATTTTCTTTCATTAACTTTTCCAATTTTTGGTCGAATAGGTACATATTGTTGGTTTCTAAGTTTTATTTATTTATTGATCTTTTTAATTAAGAGTTGGCAAACAATTTTTAAAATTAAATACTATCCAATTTATACTATTTTCGTATTATTACTTTTTTTAGTTTTTATTGTCAGATCAATTCCTACTATGATAGCCTTTGATGGGGAATCCACCAAAGTGATTGCTTGTAGCTTATCAAATATTAATAATGAAATTGATTATGGATATAATAAAACTTGTCTTTATGGCTATCCGGCAAGACAATACTTAATTCCATCCTTACCGTCACTTTTACAAAGAAATTTAATTAACCTAAATATTGGTGGAAGTATTTATCTGATTTTTGGATTATTAATTTTTTCTTCAAATGCTCTTAAATTTTTAAAATATTCAAAAAATGGTGACTTAATCACATCTATTAGTCTTAGTTTATTATTACATTTTCATTATTTTAATTATTTCGCTTTTACTTTTGAACAAAGTATCTTTCCGTTTTCGTTTGGCTTAATAATTGGTGGTTTGATTTTAAATTATTTAAATAAAAAAGATAAATTTCCCATGTATTTATTTGGTTTTTGTTTTTTTTATTTGATTTATTCTTATACTCCAAGTTTATCTTTAATGGTTTTATTAATGTTGATAATTTTTATTTTTTCAATACAAAGTTTTAGAAAAAAAGAACATAAAAATGGAACTATTTTAATGGCAATTTTATTAATATCTATTATTACTTCACTTACTAGTTTTAATTATCGGACCGATATAAATATTTTTAATAATCAATTACATAGTCAAAAATTATTAATGGATGATATATTAAAAGGTTTTTCTCATTTATTTTTAAAACCAGATGAAAATAGTTTTATTTCACCTTTTTTATTTCCTCTTTTTCCTTTATTAATTATTTTGCCAATAATTTTCTTCCCAAATTGGTTTTCATTAATTATTTTTGTGTGGGTATTATTGACCATAACCATATCAATAGTTGCCAAAGGTTATATATACTATCCTGTTTTTTTTCGAGTTCATAGATCAATCGTAACAATTCCTGTTTTATTAACTTACATAATTTATTTTTTTAATAAAAAAAAGCTAATCTTTAAAAATTTTATATTAAAATTATTATTAATTTTAATCGTTAGTTCAGGGATAATTTATTATTTTTCTGAAACAAAAGATAAATTTAAAATGGAATTATCAACATATTATGTAATTAAAGCAGTTCATCAATTAGAAAAAGAACCAAATAATTTAATTATTTTAGATGGTGAAAAAGATGATCTCTATTTATATCCGACTTTGATCAATTATTTTTTTCCAAAATCAACTTCAACTTTTTTTGAAAACGGTAAATATTGTAGTTTGCCGTCTGGTAAAATTTTTTTAATTTCAAAATCAAATCGTTGTTTTGACATTTACCAAAAAATATTATCTTCAGATTTTGAGTGGATTCCATTACCAAACTACAGTGATTTAGAAAAAAATCTATATATTCTTCATTTACAAAAATAATTTTTTGTTGCTCCGCATGGATTCGAACCACGATTAGTCGGTTCAGAGCCGACTGTCCTACCATTAGACGACAGAGCATTATTCTTTCAATACTTGGCTCTTAGTCCCTTTAGGGACGACAGAGCATTATTTTCAATAGAGCATTAATGCCGTTTATTATACTATTTTAGTCAAAATAATGTTATAAATAGGCATGAAACCAATTGAAGAACTCATGAACGAACTAAATCTTAATGAAGAACAGGCTCAAGGCGTCAAAGATTATATAAATGAACTTTTAGTAAATTTACTTGAAAGTATCAAACAAGACCATATCAAAAACTTCGACGAAACCATCAATAATCTCAAATCTAACTAAGGCTATATTTATCTTTTTCATCTCCAACAGTAGTTGTTTCTCCATGTCCTGACATTACTTCTGTTTCTTCTGGTAATTTTATTAAATTTTTTAAACTTTCAAATATTTTTTTAGTCGATCCATATTTAAAATCGGTTCTACCCCTATCATTTTTAAATAAAGTATCGCCACTAAACAATAATTTGTTGTTTTTTGAATAAAAACAAACCGATCCAGGTGTGTGCCCAGGAGTCTCGATTACTTCCAAAAATTCCTCACCAAAATCAATTCTTTTTATTAATTTTAGATCTTTGTCAATTTTTATAATATTTGGAGGTACATCTTTAATTTTTAAAAAATATTTAGCTGTTTCGTCTTGTCTCTTCATCAAAAATTCATCATCACTGTGTAAATAAATTGGCACATTATAAATTAATTTAATATCCAAAGCTGCCATACTGTGATCAAAATGGCCATGTGTCATCAGCACCCCAATCAATTTTATTTGTTTGTTTTGGATCTCTTCAGAAATACCTTGGCCATCATCTCCAGGGTCAATAACCACACCAAATTTAGTTTTATCATCCCAAACAATATAACAATTTGTTTGTAGGTCTCCTACAATAAATGCTTCCCATCTAATCATAGGTTATAATAACTTATATTTATGTTAGAAAACAAACCTGTCTCAAAACGCCTATTTATCGGCAGTCTTCCTTATCGGTTTACCGAAGGAGAACTCCTCACTCTTTTTATTCCTTATGGAAAAATAATTTCTATCAGGATTATGCACAATCGTTGGGGCAAAAGCCGTGGCCTTGGTTATATTGAATTTGAAAATTTGGATGATGCCATTAATGCTAAGAAAGAATTACATAATCATCAATTAGAAGATCGCTCTATTATTGTCGATTATGCTCAGCCTGATCCTTTTTTAACACCAGAAGGGCAAGCACGTCATGAAGAAGCTCTTCAAAAACACCCCAATCGACGTCAAACCATAAATTATTTACCTCATCCTGATATGGACACAGACGAGTATCAAAATCGTCGTTTTCAAGCTCATTCAAACCCATCTCCATCATTTTCAAATCGTCAAGAATCCAGACCAACATTCAATCAACAAATTTCTCGTCCACCCAAAAAATACAAAGGTGGAAAACCGGTCTTCAATTCTTTAGGAAAGTCCATAAATCGAAACACTACTGGTGAATATGTCCCCAAATTTTTTCCAGATCTATCAGATAAATCTAAAAAGAAATATATCCCTGCAAAAGGCCAAAAACCTGAATATAAATCTAGTTCACCCCTTCATGTCCGTACTACTGTTTTCAAACAACGGGTGTTTGGCTCAAAAGTTGGAGCAAAGTTTGCCGCCAAATCAAGGAAAAAATAAGTATGTCTTTCGAAAAGAACATCAAATTACTTCGTTGGCATAATTTTTTTATTGATTTCAGTCTTTGGGGTCCATTAGCTATAATTTACTTTTCCAAAGTATCTGGATCTTATACTTTAGGACTAAGTATTTTTTCTATAGTTATGATTTTTTCAGCTATTTTTGAATTACCGACTGGTTTTATTTCTGATAAATATGGTCGTACTAGAACTTTAGTTTTTGGATCATTTTGTTTTTTACTCGGAGCAGTTTTTTATGCCATTGGTATAAATTATTGGTTTCTAGTTGCCGGAGCTATTGTTCAAGGTCTAGGGAGAGCTTTTTATAGTGGCAATAACGACGCATTATTATATGATAATTTATCAGTAGCCAACAAAATCGATGATTTAGCAGAATATAGTGGAAAAATTGGTTCAATGTCACAAATAGCATTGGCTATATCGGCTCTTTTTTCTAGTCTAATAGCTTTTGTCTCTATTTCTGTATTACTTTGGATTTCTGTTATCCCTCAATTAATTTGTTTAATTTTAAGTTTAAAAGTTGTTAGTGTTGACACTACCGAAAAAACATCTGGTAACATTTTTATTCATATTGGTCAGGCTTTTAAAAATTTTATTTCTAATTTTAAAATTAGACAACTAAGTTTAGTCAGTATTATTAGTTTTGGTATGGGCGAGGCAGCTTGGCAGTTTAGGTCAGCTTTTGTTAATACTCTTTGGCCAATTTGGGCTGTTGGTTTTGCTCAAGTATTATCAAATATTGGAGCTACTATTAGTTTTAAATTGAGCGGCAGAATAATCAAAAAATATACTGCTTTTAAAGTTATGTTATTTGAAAAAGTTTTTTCTAGATTAATCGACTTAACTGCTTTAATATTTCCAGGGGTTTGGTCTCCGGCAATTATGTCTCTAACTTCACTTATGTATGGCACTAGTGAAGTTTCTTCAAACAAATTATTTCAAAAAGAGTTCACTCACCAACAACGAGCTACTATGGGTTCATTAAATTCTCTTTTTGGTAGCATATTTTTTGCTATATTTGCCATTATTTTAGGTATGTTTGCCGATAAATTTGGAGCTCGAAATGCAATTTTAATGAAGACTATCTTAAGTTGTCTAATTTTTATTCCTTTATATCGTTTTTACAAAGCTGATCATGTTAAATAATTTTTTATCCAAATCAAATATCATTGCTCTTTCGCCGATGGATGGAATTACTGATGAAGCATTTCGTCTAGTTCAATGTCAAATCGCCAAACCAGATCTTCTATTTACCGAATTTATCAGTGCCGAAGGTATTAGTCGTGGTGGTATCAAACTTTATGATACTTTATTATTTTCTTCCCAAGAAAGACCGATAGTTGGGCAATTATTTGGTAAAGATCCAGAAAGTTTTTATAAATCAGCTATCATTTTATGCGAATTAGGATTTGACGGCATTGATATTAATATGGGTTGTCCAGCCAAGACTGTTACCCAACATGGTTCGGGTGCAGCTCTAATAGGTAAACCAGAACTAGCTGTCGAAATTATTCAAAAAACCAAACAGGGGATTGATGATTGGTTTTCTGGCAAGGTTAAAATTTCTGATATTGGTCTCAATCAAAAAACCTTAGACGTAATAAACAAAAATAAAAAATATTCTCAAATATCTGCAACTTATCATCTACGACCTACCGTCTCGGTTAAAACCAGATTAGGTATTACCCATTCAATAATTGAAGATTGGGCTTCAATGTTATTAGATCAAGATTTAGATTTTTTGACGATTCACAGTCGTACTCTTAAACAAGCTTATGCTGGTACAGCTGATTGGTCAGAAATTCAGAAAGTAGTTAATTTAGCCAAAAATACTAAAACTAAAATTTTTGGTAATGGTGATATTCAAAACAGAATCCAAGGAATTGAATATTGTCAGAAATATGGAGTAGATGGTGTTTTAATTGGTCGTGCTGCTGGTGGTAATCCTTGGTGTTTTTTAGACCATATTGCCAGTACTAAGGAAAAATTTTCTGCCATGTTATTACATGCTCAAATATTTAATCAAGTTTTCCCTAATCGTGATTTCGATAGTTTACGTAAACATTTTTTGCTTTACACTACTGATTTTCCTAATGCAAAGTCGCTCAGAATGAAACTTGTTAGATTAAACTCAGTCAAAGAACTTTTGTCTCTTGAAGATGAATTCCAAGATTGATAAAGTTAAAATTATGCCAGACGAAAATAAAGTAGCAACTCTGCTCAACATCGAATCCCTTATTAATAGTGCCAATTCAAAACTCAATGACCTAAGTTATGAAGTCAAAGAGTACAAAGCCATGCTAGATGAAATTCTAGAAAACAACACTGAATTCCAAGAAGCTGAAAAAGAAGCTAAAAAATTGGCCAAACTTAGAGCTGCTGCTCGTCAGAAAGCTCTAAATATACCTGCTGCCAAAACCAATATTGATAAACTCAAAGAAACTCAAACTCAACTAAAGGAAATCAAAATTGCCTTATCTGATTATCTTTCTCAATATGTTTCTCTTTCTGGTACTAATCAAATTGAAGGTCCAGATGGTGTTGTTCGTCAAATAATTTATACCGCTAAACTAGTTAAATCGAAATAATAGTTTATAATCCTTCTATGGCACAAAATATTAACCAATCAGATTTTCAAAAAGAAGTTTTAGATTTCAAAGGTAAGGTTTTGGTCGATTTTTGGGCACCATGGTGTGGTCCTTGTCAAATGCTTGGACCTGTCATTGAAGAAATTTCTACTGAATTAAAAGATCTTAAAGTTGTCAAAGTAAATGTTGATGAAGCTCAAGAAGTTTCTAGTAAATATAATATTACTGGTATTCCTACTGTAATTTTATTTAAAGATGGTCAAGTCATCGAAACTATAGTCGGTTTTCGCCAAAAACAAGATTACTTAAATGCCATAAATAAGGCATAAATTGATGGATTTAAATCAACTAAAAGCTTTTATCAAACAACAAGATCTTCCTGATTTTCGTTATCGTCAAATAGTTAAAAACTATTATTCTGGTCGTTATCAAAATTTTGATCAAATGACCGATCTTTCCCTTGATTTACGTGCCAAATTATCAGCTCAAATGTCTTTACTTTCTGTCGATGAAGCCAAAAATATTGGCGACCAGTCTACCCAAAAATCTCTTTTAAAATTATCAGATGGTAACTTAATTGAATCTGTATTAATGGATTATGAAGATTGGATTACTGCTTGTGTTTCTAGTCAAGTTGGATGCCCACTTGGGTGTAAATTTTGTGCTACTGGCCGTATGGGTTTAATAAGAGATTTGACTGTTCAAGAAATTGTTGACCAAATCATTTATTGGAATCAAAAAATATATCCAACCTTTATCGGTCGTGTTGTTTTTATGGGAATGGGGGAGCCATTTTTAAATTGGGATAATTTGGTTGAAGCTCTAAAAATTATCAATTCTCCTGACGGTCTAAATATTGGTGCTCGCAAAATTAGTATTTCAACTGCTGGTGTTACTGATAAAATTATCGACTTTACCAATTTAGATACCCAAATCAACCTTGCTATTTCCCTTCATTCAGCCGACCAAAAGTTTAGGGAGACTATCATGCCCATTGCTCGTAAATTTGATTTAATTGAGCTAAAAAAGGCATGTCTTTACTATGTTAATCATACTAACCGTCAACTATTTTTTGAATATGCTCTAATGAAACAAAACACTAGTCAACGTGATGCCAAATTATTAGCTGATTTTATTCATTCTCATCATCTTTTCTTTTTAAATTTAATTCCTCTAAATCCCGTTCCTGGAGGTATGGACCCCGCCAGCAAAGATCAACAACAAATGTTTATCAACTATTTAGAAGATTACCGAGTAGATTTTTCTCTTCGCCGATCCTTTGGTCAAAATTTTTCCGCTGCTTGTGGTCAACTCGCCACTGAGTCAAAATAAACATTTATTGGACAAATTCGGTTTTTTTCTGATATACTGACAAACTCATTTATATCCGCCTTAGGCGGAAACTGATAAACTAAATTATGCTTATTGATGAAGTTCAAATTTTAATTAAAGCTGGAGATGGTGGCAAAGGTATCGTCCACTTCTATGCTGACGCCTGGCGACCCAAG
>Ga0209340_1001490_pt1 | contig 16502 bp, 16 predicted proteins | sample EPASupsiteSAE323_FD_187266 | JGI IMG/M metagenome (GOLD analysis project Ga0209340, IMG submission 187266) | Bioremediated contaminated groundwater from EPA Superfund site, New Mexico - Sample SAE3-23 (SPAdes) (version 2) | ecosystem: Environmental > Aquatic > Deep subsurface > Groundwater >... | reverse complement strand
ATCGCCCATTAAATACATTTACCTTCAATTAATAATAATATACCGGTGAACATTTTAACAATAATATTTTTAAAATGTCAACTTATTTTATTATTTTTTTAACCTGCCAATCGTATCAAAAAAATTGAATAGCAAAATTTCTTTTTTTTTATTGAATTTTAAATAAATTTCGGTTATAATTACCTGATATCTTGAAAACGATTGAATGTCTTATCAATATGAGGTTAAAAATTGTCCAGAATAACCGAAATAAAAAAAATCGACGATAAAAACGAACGTTATGCAGCGATAAACGACTTATCTGTAAACGGTCTCGATTTATCCGAATTACAGGAACTCATAGATTTTTTTTCCGACGCTTACTGGCCGATTCGCGAAGCGGCGGCTAAAAAACTCGGCTCGCTCGGCTCCGAGGCGACCGCTTATCTTGCCAACGCCATTTCGGCTTCAAACGACGACGTCAGGTTCTGGACGTCTCAGGTGCTTGCCGGCATAGCGGACGAAGCGGCAATAAAGCTTCTTATAAGCTCGTTCACATGTTATGAAGAAAACGACATTAATTTATATTCCGCAAGGGCCCTCATAAAAATAGGCGCAAGCGCGGAACCTTTTTTACGCCAAGCGCTCGACTCGCCCAACGACCTCATAAGGCTATACTCCCTTTATTGCCTGGGTGAAATACGTTCGAACAAGTCGCTTTCGCCGATACACAAATTGCTCAAAAACGATCATAATTTCGCAATAAGAAAAAACGCGGCTATCGCGGCCGGAAAAATACACGATGAATTATCCATAGAACATCTCATAGAGGCTATATCCGACAAGTCATGGTACGTGAGAGTGGCGGCGGCGGAAGCGCTCGGAAAATTCAAACGCGGTTCCGACATCCTTGAATTATCCTGCAACCCTGGCGGGCAAAAAAAAGACTTTACCGAAAGAATCGCCAGCACCCTTCTTGCATCGCTATCCGACACGGAAGCGCGCGTCCGCGAAACCGGCGCTAAAGTCCTTTCTGAAATGGGCGAAAAATTCGCAACGGACCATTTATTGAAATTGCTTGAAAATTCGAATTCCGAAGGCGAAAAGCTCATAGCGATAAGAAGCCTCGGCGACCGGGCGGCAACGGACGCCGTAGAATCGCTCACCAGGCTTTTGCAATCTACCGAATCGCGCGAATTAAAAAAAGAAGCCATTAAAGCTCTCGGAAAAACAGGCGGAAAATCCGCCACGGAAGCCATCGCCAGATACGTCATGTCTGAAAACACCGACATCGCAACCATGGCTATTTTTGCCCTGTTCGAAACACGCAACCCCGATGCGCTATCAATGCTTTCGGCGCTGCTTGAAGAAAACCGCGAAGAAATAAGAGCGGCTACGCTTGCGGCGATTTCCAAAAACGACTATTTCGATTTGCGTCACTATCTTTACACCGGCCTCGAAGATTCTTCATATCTGGTCAGACGCCAGGCTTTGCTTTCGCTTTATAATTTGCTCGGCGACGAAATAATATCCGAGGCTATTTCGATGATAAACGATTCCGACGAATTCGTAGCTTCCGAAGCCATATCGATCGCCGCTAAAATTAAAAACCCCGATGCGATTCCGGCAATTTCAAAGCTTATAGAACGCGGTTCAAACAGGCTGGCCTATATGGCTTTTCAATCACTCGCCGACATCGGGCCCGACGCGGAATACGTAATATTGAAAAACCTGTCGTCTTCAAATAACGACATATGCTACTGGGCCATCGGAACGCTTGAAAAAATTGGGTCTCCTGCCTGCGTAAGGCCTCTTCTAGATGTCATAAAAAAACATTCCGGCAGCCAGGAGGTCGTAGAACGAGCGCTTAACGTCCTTTTGCAATTCGATTTCGAAATAGACGACGAATTTTTCATTGAAGTTTTAAATAATCTCAAAAGTTCACAGGATAAAGCTATCGAATTAATCGGAAAATCGCATAACCCTGAAGTGGCGCTTAAAATTCTTCCGTATCTTTCCGATCGTGAAAAACAGGTCAGGTTTCAAATGGCTGTCACGCTTGGACGCCTTAAAAGCAGCAATGAAAAAGTTATAAACGCGCTTATAGAATCTTTTAAAGACCGCCACTGGCCGGTCCGCAAAGCTTCGGCGGAGGCGCTTGCCGCCATCGGAGAAGACGCAATTAAACGGCTTATAGCCGTACTGGACGCCGAACGGGTGAATGCCGACGTCGTTTACTGGTCGCTGCGCGCTCTTTCAGAAACCAGATCGGAAAAAGCTATCGCGACCTATAAAAAATACATCCAAACCGTCGGAGCAGACGTAAAGAAAATTATAATAAAAGGATTGGGCAAGATCGGAAACGACGAATGCCTCGATCTGCTTGTAAGCCATCTTAACGATAAAGACCCTGAAATAAGGTTTCATACGGTTAAATCGCTTCGCGGCTGCAAGAACGCTAAACTCGCATCGCATCTTATCGAAAAAATGAAGGATGAGTATGAAAACGTAAGATCTTTCGCGGCGATCGCGCTCGGAAATTTTAATTCAACCGAAGCCATAGCAGCCCTGAAATGCGCGCTCAACGATCAGAGCCACTGGGTCGTAAAGTATGCTAAGGAATCTCTTGCAAAACTAATGCGATAATATAGTAACCAGCTCAGAGGAGGCCCGGACAAGCAATGCTCGATTTAATCAAACAGGAACAAATTATTAACGAAATACTCACGCAGGTAAGCCCCCATAAAATACAAAACGCGTCTAAAATAAAATTCAAGATAGGCCGGCTTACCAACATTACCGAAAAAGTACTGTTAGACCTTTTTATAAAAGCGGTCGGCCATAATAACCTTCAGCCCGAAATGGCGATTGAAATCGAATGGATACCGGCCAGGCTTAAATGCAACCAGTGCCAGCGCAGCGTCGAATCAAAATATGTCTGCCCTTCGTGCAATTCCGAAGACCTTAAAATAATGTCCGGCGAAGAGTTTTTTGTTGAAAAAATCTATTATTAATTTCCCGAAAACCTCGAACGGTAAAAGCAAATGTGCTAAGTATCCGCCGGCGGCGTTTCACTAATTTATTTACATTAATTTTTTTTTATAAAATTATTGACAATTATGCCAATGTTTTGGTATAATTAAACGATTTTTATTCAAAAAATAAAATATATGAGGAGGTGTCCATAATGTACGCAATCATTTCAACTGGTGGAAAACAATACAAAGTCGCTCCTGGCGATCGTATTCGCGTAAACAAAATCGAAGGTGAGCTTAACTCGACTATCAATCTTTCCGAAGTATTGATGCTCTCCGATGGCACGAACGTTACAATCGGCCAGCCCAAAGTAAACGGCGCCAATGTCGAAGCGAAAATAGTAGCCCATGGCCGCGAAAAAAAAGTCGTAACGATGAAATTCAAAAAAAGAAAAGACTATTTCCGTAAAAGAGGCTTCAGAGCTCACTATACGAAAATTGAAATCGGTCAGATCAGCGGCAAATAGTCGTCGGTCTCTTGACGTCATATTCGGTGAGGCTTTTTTGATAAAGATCATTTTCAATTATGACGAAAATCGTATTCTGAAGCGTTTCGAATTCAGCGGCCATGCCGGTCGCGAACCCGCTGGCGAAAACGTCACATGTGCTGCAGTATCAGCTCTGGCATTGACTTTTTCACGAAGCCTCGTCGGGCTTCTGAAAATAAAATTGTCAGGTGAAATAAAAGCCGGCGAAATCAGGTTGACGTTAGACGAAATTGCACCCGAAGTGCGAAAAGACCTTTCGCTATTGACCAGCAGCTTAAGGCTCGGACTGGATTCGATAAACGAAAAATACGGAAACACAATACAAATTATTGAAAACAATAATTCAGGCAGGTGAAAAAAATGGGTAAAAAGGCTGTATCGGCTGTTAACGGCCGTGATTCTCAGGCAAAACGCCTCGGCGTTAAAAAATTTGACGGCGAGATAGTTACCGGCGGAACCATATTGGTCCGTCAACGCGGAACACATTTCCACCCCGGCTTAAACGTAGGCCGCGGCGGCGACGATACTTTGTTCGCTAAAATTAACGGCAAAGTTGAATTCAAATCGTTCGGCAATGGCAAACGTCGCGTAACGATAATTCCGACCGAAACCGCAAAGGCGTAGTTCGATTAATTTGAGTTGTTCGCCATGCGCGTAGGATTATTCGGAGGCACTTTCAATCCTATTCACAACGCACATTTGCGTCTTGCGGAGTGTGCGTTATGTGAGCTCGGATTAGATAAAATATTTTTTTTGCCGACGAGCCTTCCGCCGCACAAAGATAACACGCAAATCATCGATATATCCCATAGGAAAAAAATGGTTTTCCTTGCAATCGAGGATAACCATTTTTTTGCGTTCTCCGATATCGAAGCGCGCACAAATAAAATTTCATATACTTTCGAAACGATTTTAAACTTCAGGGAATCGACTTGCTGCGATGAACTTTATTACATCAGCGGTGCAGATACTCTCCCTGTTTTTCATAATTATAAAAATTACGAAACGATCCTTAGCAACTCGAAACTCGTTATAGCGCCACGGCCCGATTTTTTCACCAAGGCGCCGATACGGCCGGAAGTCTTAAATGCGACGGTATTTCTTAAAACTTTCGAACACATCGACATTTCATCATCCCGAATCCGTTCGCTAATCGCCGAAAGAAAATCGATACGCTATCTCGTGCCGGAACCAGTTTACAATTACATAAAAAACAAACGCCTTTACGTCCGTTAGGTAAAATATTCGACCGAAGTCCGTAATCGCGGCAACAACATAAAATTAATAAACGCTTTAGGTGGGGAAAAATGTTTATAGATGAATCAATAATCACTATCAAAGCCGGAGACGGCGGCAACGGTTGCATCAGTTTCAGAAAGGAAAAATACGTTCCAAAGGGCGGACCGGACGGCGGAGACGGCGGCGGCGGCGGAGACGTGATATTCGTAGCTAGCCATGACATGCAAACGCTGCTCGACTTTAAGTACAAGCACATTTTTCAATCGGAGAACGGCGAGCACGGACTCGGTTCAAAAATGCACGGCAAAAACGCCAAACCGCTTTATATAAAAGTTCCGCCGGGAACCGAAATATACGACTCGAAAACCGGAAAGCTGCTCGCAGATTTAAACATGGACAAGGCACATTATGTGGCGCTTGAAGGCGGGCGCGGCGGACGCGGAAACACGCGTTTTACGAGCTCTCTTCGTCACGCTCCGCGCTATTGTGAAATGGGCGAAGAAGGCCGCACTCTCGAAGTAAAGCTCGTGCTGAAATTAATAGCCGATATAGGGCTTGTCGGCTTCCCGAACGCCGGAAAATCGACCATACTTTCAAAAATATCGAAGGCCACCCCGAAAATAGCCAATTATCCTTTCACCACGCTTTCGCCGAATCTCGGAGTGGTAAAACTTGCCTACAATAAAATATTCGTCGTAGCCGACATTCCCGGAATAATTGAAGGCGCGCACGAAGGGGCCGGGCTCGGCAATAAATTCTTAAAGCATATCGAACGCACACGCGGGATCGTCTACGTAATAGATATGACCGGCTTCGAACGTTCCGATCCGCTTTCAGACCTTAAAACGCTTCAAAAAGAGCTCAAGTCTTACTCGAAAAAACTAGCCTCGCTTCCGTTTATAATAGCGGCCAATAAAATGGACATACCCGATTCGCAAGACCACTACAAGGAATTTATAAAAAAATTAAGACGGTTAAAAGCGTTTAAAGAAACTGAAGTCGTTGAAATTTCAGGTCTTTCGGGTTTGCATATGCATGAATTCACCGAAAAAATGTTCGAATTAAAACTGAGTTCCGAAGTAATTAAAGAACCCGAACCAAACGAAATAGAAGAAAAAATTACTATTAATTCCAAAAATGCGAACGGCGCGCAATCGCTGGGAACGCCATACGCGCAAATAGAAGCGGGAAGAAGACGCCGCGCAAAAAGATCGGCGGTTAAAGTCGATAAACTCACGACCGGCAAATATAGAATAATCTGCCCCGAACTCGAATCGGAAGTGAAAAGAATCAATTTCAAGGCCGACGATTCCCTTTACTATTTTAAACACATGCTTAAAAGGTATATGATCGACAAGTGCTTGAAGAAGGCGGGCGCAATAAGCGGCGACACCGTTTACATAGACGAACTCGTATTTGACTATCAGGATGAATAATGGCGATTTTACAAATTTAAGAATATCGATAATCGAGCGGCTTCGACATGATCTCCCGGCTCGCCTTTACGCCCATTCGCGAGGCGTAGAGGCTTGCGCGTGCCAGATTGCGGCAATGAGCGGAAATTTCAATTTAATAAAAAAATGTTCGCTGGCTGCATTATTGCACGATTATGCCAAATGCCTCCCGCTTGAGCGAATGCTTTTTATAGCTCATAAAAATAAAATCGCATACCCTGAAAAAGCCGAAAGTAACGCCGGATTATTGCATGGCTACATTTCGGCTTTTTTAGCGCAAAGCGAATTTTTTCTTAAAGACCGGCAGATATTGAGCGCCATAGCGAACCACACGCTGGGTAAAGCTAAAATGAATTCAATTGAAAAAATAATTTTTATTTCGGATTATATAGAACCCTGCCGTACATTTTCGTCGGTAGAAGCCCTCAGAAAAAAAATCTTTTCGCACCTGATTGCCGCGGGAGACTTAAACCAGGCTCTCTTACACGTAGTCGAAGATAAAATCTCCACGCTACGCAAACTCAAAATTAACATCGACATCACCATTTTCAAACTGCGCGATTCGCTTGCCGGCATCGTAAAAATATAAAACCCGGACATAAAAAATATTGATTTATGCGGCAAAATATGTTAAAATTTTTTTTGCCAATTTATTGAATATATATTAATAGTAGGAGCGCAAAAGGTGAACATTAACTTTTCAAAGATAAGGCTTTATTTATTTTCTTTTTCTCTTTTAATCATGATTTCCGCGCCGGCGCATTTTATCACGGCGGCCTTAGCCTACGAAGCTGACCAGAACCCGGACATGAAATTTGAAAATCAAGTCAGGCAAATCGTTTCGGAAGAAATAGAACGCGCGTTCGAAAAATATTCCGGACCGTCCAAAACCATTTTAAAACCCGAAGATTTAAAAAACACTCTAATCCCATCGATAACGGATCAGGTAGTTAAACGTTCCCTGGCGCTTATCACAAGTTCGCCGGCGGCCGCCGAAGCGCAAACCGGCGACAACGCAATGACGCTTCTTAAAATAAACGACAAAAACATCACGGCAAACGAAGCCATAGAAGAATATATGCGCCTGCCCCAAAACTCGAGGGTATTTTTAAATACCGTCGAAAAACTTAAAAGTTTTCTTGGCGAAGTCGTTCTCGTAAACCAGATCGTTATAATGGAAGCCGAAAAAAAGAAAATCGCCGAACGCGATGAAATACGCATCCAGCTCGAAAAAGCCGCGGAAAATCTTATGATAGAAACTTACTACAAGCAAATCAAGGAAGAAATATTAAAGTCTGTAACTATCAGCGCAGCGGAAATCAATTCATTTTACGAAGAAAACAAGGCCGCGCGTTTTCAGATCAAAGATTGCGTGACATTAGCCAACATTTTCGTGAAATTTACCTCCGAAGATTCAAGCTCGGTTCAACTGGCGCGAAACAGAATTGAAAAAGCGAAAATGGAATTGGACCTCGGCTCAAAATTCGAAAAGGTCTGGGAAAAATTTTCCGACGACCGCACTCACAAAAATGGCGTCCTTGGAACATTTCGACGCGACATGTACAATAAAAACTCGGTCATAAACGAAGCCTTTTCACGCAATCTCGGCGAATACACCAATATAATAAAGGGCAATAACGGTTTTTATATTTTAAAAGTGCTTGAAAAAAACGACTCGAAAACAATCCCTCTGACTGACGCCAAAACAATAATCGAAGATGAGTTAAAAGCGAAAAAAGAGTCCGACAAACTTGAATCGTGGATTAAAAACGTTAAAGCGAAATATAACATTAAAATTTTTCGCGAAAAAATAGGCGGTTCAGCCGACACCCTCGAAGTCGCCCATCCGGCGGGCATCATAATGACCGATCTTAGCTTAACCGAAGGCGCCGCCGCAAACGAACCCAAGATTAAAGAGTCTCCAAACGGCGCCGCTCAACCGGACGAGCCGAGCGACGATGAAGAAACTTCTTTTGCCGCTAAAAAGAAAGCGAACAATAATTCTAAAAAGAAAGCGAACGCCAAAAAACAAAAAAGCTTAAAATCGAAAGATAAAAAAAATGCGCAGAAAAAAGACCATACTTCTTCTGACAAAACCGCTGATGCACCTTCATCAAAACTTTCCCCGGCCGCATCGAAGCCCGCCGAAGATTTAAACGAAGTGCTGGCGGAAGTCGACGGCTCCAAAATAACCCGCCTTAATTTTAACGAAAGCATATCGCAGCTTCAATCGCCTCAAAAACTCGATCTTACCAAAGCGAGCGAGCGCATAGCCATATTGGAAAAAATCATAAACCGCATAATCCTAAAAAAAGAAGCCACTCTGGCCCAGGTGCAGAATTCGCCCTCTTATAAAAAAGAAATGAAGGATATCGAAAACAAAATACTTGCAAGGGCGTTGATATTCGAAGAAATAACGAAAAAAATAGCCGAACCGACGCCAAAAGAAATAAAGGATTTCTTTCAAAAAAACAATCGTGAATTCAGAGTGCGCCACATATTAATATCGGTTAAAAATCCGGCCGATAATGCCGAAAAGGATGCGGCCCGCGCTAAGGCGGAATCGATCCACGCCAGGCTCGATACCCAGGAATTCGCTCAGATGGCCAAACAATATTCGGACGACGTTTCAAAAACCGAAGGCGGCCTTCTGCCTTACTTTACCTATGACGACATGCCTGAGCCATTCTCAAACACTACATCTTCGTTAAAAAACGGCGAATATTCAAAACCGGTTTTAACGAATTTCGGATTTCATATAATCAAGCTCGAAGAAATCAAACCGCTCGTTTTTAACGACGTAAAATCAAAAATACGCGACCGCCTTATCAGCGCCGTTCAAAAAAAGGCGCTGTCAGGCTACATAGACTCTCTCAAAAACCAATACCAATACCAATATTTCGATGAAAATATAAAAGCGACGATCGACAAAAAAATGTTCCAACTTTAAGTAATCGCTAAAAATACCGAAAGCAGGTCACAATGAACGACAGAAAAGAAATATTAAATAAATTCGACAAGTTTTTAAACGTCATAGCGAGCCTTCGCGACCCAAAAACCGGCTGCCCATGGGACCGCGAACAAACGCTCGACACAATGAAAGATTTTTTTCTCGAAGAATGCTACGAACTGCGCCACGAGCTTGAAAAAGGCGATCATCAAAAAGCCGCAGACGAGCTCGGCGATATAACCCTGCTCGTTTCGCTTTGCGCACAGATCGCATCTGAAAATAATCATTTCGATATGGGCGACGTACTCGACGCCATAACCGAAAAACTTATAGAGCGCCATCCGCACGTATTCGGCGATGTAACCGTAAAAGATTCAGACGACGTAACGAAAAAATGGGACGATATAAAACGGAAAAAAAGCAGGAAAAATATCGGCGACGACCTGCTGATGAGTCTTCCGCCAATGCTATGGGCATACAAAGTTCAGAAAAAACTCGCCAATATCGGCTTTGATTTCAAAAACGCCGACGAAACGCTTTTTAAGGTAAAAGAAGAATTCCGTGAAATGATGGAAGCGGTCAAATCTTCCGACAAAACTAAAATCGAGAACGAAATGGGCGATTTATTTTTCTCGATGATAAATCTTGCGCGCCATCTTTCAATAAACCCTGAGGCGGCATTAATATCGACTATCTCAAAATTCATCGACCGCGTAAAATTCATCGAAGGCAACTCTGAAAAACACTATGGCAGAACATTCAAAGAGCTAAGCATGCCCGAAATGGATAATCTATGGGAACTTTCCAAGAAAACTAAAGTCATGGAGGAACACAAGAAATGAACGTCAGCACCATAAAAAGTTTTATCAAGTTTATCAAAGAAAGCCGTTATAACGAATTCTGCATGCGCGATGGCGATGTCAGCCTGTCGATAAAGTTTAAAAACGACGCCGAAAGCCAAAAAATACAGGGCATATATAACGTATCCAGCGCAGCCAAAGGACGTACGGAAGACAGCGCCGCTCCAGCTTCGGCGGCCAATGAGAAAGAGAACGAATTCATAAAAATCATAACCGCACCTATAGTAGGCCGTTTTTATTCGACGATGACGTCTGAAAAATTCGAACCGATAAAGCGCGGCGATTTCATCAAAAAGAAACAAACTCTTTGCATGATAGAAGCGATGAATATAGAACACGAAATAAGTTCGCCCTATGACGGCGTTATGGAAGAAACGATCGCCGACGACGGATGCCCCGTAATGTACGGACAGCCTCTTTTTAAAATCAGGCTCAGTCAATAGCGCGCATTTTTTTCGCGCCAAAATTCAAAAACCTACATTTAAAAGGCGGGATTCATTTTATGATAAAGAGAATATTAATAGCCAATCGCGGCGAAATAGCGTTAAGAATAATCAGGGCGTGCCGCGAACTTGGCATCGAAACCGTGGCGATATATTCGGAAGCCGATTCAGAAAGCCTTCATTGCAAGCTTGCCGACCGCGCTATCTGCGTCGGACCGCCAAATCCCAAAGAAAGCTATCTTTACGTTCCGAACATTATTTCTGCGGCTGAAATCAGCGAGTGCGACGCGGTTCATCCAGGCTATGGATTTCTTTCCGAAAACGCCGATTTCGCCGAAATATGTAAAAAACACCAGCTTATATTCATAGGCCCCGAACCTAAAATTATAACTTTAATGGGCGATAAATCGGAAGCGCGCGCCACAATGAAAGCCGCAGGAATTCCTATCGTTCCAGGCACTCCGCCATTAAATAGCATCGAAGAAGCCCTGAGCGAATCGAATAAAATCGGCTATCCGCTCATCATAAAAGCATCAGGCGGCGGCGGCGGCAAGGGAATGCGCATAGTCAGAAGCGACGACGAATTAAGGCGCAACTTCGAAATAGCTAAAAATGAAGCGCGCATGGCATTTAATAACGACGAAGTTTATATCGAAAAATATATTGAATGCGCACACCACATAGAGTTTCAAATAATCGCCGACAACTTCGGCAATGTCGCGCATTTAGGCGAACGCGACTGCTCGATACAACGCAGGCACCAGAAACTCGTCGAAGAATCGCCTTCGGTATTTTTAACCGAAGAGCTCAGAAAAAAAATGGGTGAAATGGCCGTTAAAGTCGTAAAAACCGTAAAATACACCAACGCCGGAACCATAGAATTTATAATGGACGAAAAAAAGAATTTTTATTTTATGGAAATGAATTCTCGAATTCAAGTCGAACATCCGGTCACCGAAATGGTTACATCGACGGATCTTGTCAAGGAGCAAATTCTTATATCGTCCGGTCAAAAACTTTCGTTTACACAACCGAATATCAGATCCAAAGGGCACGCCATGGAATGCCGCGTCTGCGCGGAAGATCCATTCAACCATTTCATGCCTCAGGTTGGAAAAATCGATCAATATATTCCGAGCGGCGGACCTTTCGTAAGAATCGACACTCATGTTTATTCCGGCTATAACGTTTCACCGCATTACGATTCAATGATAGCAAAAGTTATAGTCTGGGGCAATAACAGAACCGAATCGATATCAAGAATGAAGCGCGCCCTCTCAGAAATTAAATTCGAAGGCCTTACGACCAACGTGCCTTTTTTCTTAAAGCTTCTTAACGACGAAAAATTTATAAAAGGCGATATATCCACCAGTTTTATCGCCGAGATGGGGGTATAATACTTGAGCGAACCAAACCCGGAAGAACTCGAACGCATTAAGCTTGAAGAAATTAAAAAAATTGAAGAAATAGAGCGCGAAAACTTTGAAAAGAAAGAAAAGCTTCAGCAAGAACTGAAAAAACTTCAAGAGTCAAAGCCGGGCGCGAAACCGGTTACTCAATCCGAAGATTTTGACCGAGTGCGCGAAGAAATAAGAAGGCGCGAAATGATAGCGCGCGGATTCATTCAATTCGAAGGCCAGTGGGTTCAGCGCGAAGAAGCCGAAAAACTTCTGACTGAAAAAGAAGAGAAGCAGCGCCTCGAAGACGAAAAAGTCACCAGGGCGAAGCAGCGCAAAATCGAACGTGAAAGAAGCGCTTACGAAGAGCTAATGGCCGCCAATATTATTCACATAAGAGTTTATTCGATTCTGACATACATAGGCCTTGCATTAAGCCTTATCGGCCTGACTTTAAGCATCGTCGCAACGAACGTAAAATCGCTTATGACCGCCTTCTTTTTTCCGGGAATGGTGGCGACGCTGGCAGGGCTCATAGTCCTTGGAATGTTTTCTACATTTTTAATAGATCTTGAATCAAAACTTATGGAAAAAGCCTTCTTTGTCCTCGACGGAGAACGCTTCGAATTCGAAGACGAATCGGAAATTAAAGATCCGGCAAGAAGGGCGGCGCGTGCAATGGCACGCCACATGTACTCGCGGCTTAGAAAAGAAGAAAATTCATAAAACGGAGAAGAAAACCAGGTGCAAGCAGTTACGGCGCCAAAATATAAAGGCTTTTACACGGTAAGCGAAATAAACAAATATATCGCCGATCTTTTCGCCGCCGATTCGGAGCTTACATATATCAGCGTAAAAGGTGAAATTTCAAATTTCACCAATCATCAGTCGTCCGGACATTATTATTTTTCCATCAAAGATAATCAATCGAAATTAAACTGCGTGATGTTTAAAAATTATAACAGGCTTTTAAAATTCGTGCCTCAAAACGGAATGTCAGTAATAGTAAGAGGATATATAAGCGTTTACCAGCAGCGCGGCGAATACCAGATATACGCATCCGCGCTCGAAAAAGAAGGCACCGGCGAATTATATCAAAAATTTCTCATTCTCAAAGAAAAACTCGAAAAAAAAGGATATTTTGACGCCGGACGGAAAAAAAGCGTTCCATTATTTCCGAGACGCGTGGGCATAGTAACCGCTCCCGAAGGTTCCGTGGTATGCGATATAATCAATATCCTCAGCCGCCGCTTTGCCAATATGCCTATTTTAATAGCGCCGGCATATGTCCAGGGGCCGCAGGCCGCAGCGTCGATTTGCACGGCGATGGGGCTTTTAAATCGCACTCCGGATATCGACGTTATAATACTCGCCAGGGGCGGCGGCTCTCTCGAAGAGCTCTGGCCCTTTAACGAAGAAGCCGTAGCCGATGCCATATATAACAGCAAAAAGCCCGTTATTTCAGCAATCGGCCATCAAACGGATTTCACGATAAGCGATTTCGTCAGCGACATGCGGGCGCCCACCCCTTCGGCAGCCGCGGAACTGGTGGTATTTTCAAGGGAAGAAAAAATAAGCCATCTGAATAAAATTCGCGAAAGAATGACAATAAACATTCTTAATGCGCAAAAACTGGCGAAAAATTCGCTGATATTAAACCGCGAAAAACTGGCCGCTTATGCGCCGGAAAAACAGATTGAAAATTACAGGCTCCATCTCGACAGAATAGAAAACCAGATGAGCTCGGCGTTAAAAAAACGGGCCATGGATGCGCGTTATGCATTAACGGCTCTTTCCGCTCAAAAATATTTGATGAAATTAAAATACCTCATTGAAAAAAATAACGATCGTATTGAAAACATAAAAAAACATTCCACATCGAAACTCACCGCAAGGCTAGCGGCGGCCAAATCGAATATCGAAAACACCTGGCTTCGCTTCGCGGTGTTCGATTATAAAAAAGTGCTAGAAATCGGATATTCGCTTATAAAAAGCGTTAAAAAGATGAAAATGGTCAAATCAAGAAAAGAGCTGGCCGCAGGCGACAAAATATCAATAAAATTTTACGACGGCGAGCTGAACGCAACGGTAGACGATTAACGGAACACGGCTATAAGACGGTTTACAATAAGTATTATCAACGGGCTTATATAAAAATTATCGAAAGGGTAGTGATCATCATTATGTCTCAGGCTAAAACAGACTCCAGGGCCGCTCACGACAAAAATAACGATCTTGCGGACATTAAATTTGAAGACGGCCTGAAAAAACTTGAAGAAACGCTCGAATCACTCGAAAACAATGAGCTTTCGCTTGAAGATTCGATTAAAAATTATGAAACCGGTTTAAAATATTATAATTTTTGTAAAGAAAAACTCGACTCGCTCGAAAAAAAAATAGAAATTCTCATGAAAAATTCCACCAGCGGCGAAATTACGCCCGTCGCATATACGAGGCCGGAAATAGAAGACGCAGGCGGCGAGCGCCGGGAATTAATAAAGTAAAATAGAAAATTATCTTAAAATTCATTAAAGAGGCTGATTCATTTATGTATATTGATTACAATGAAAATATCCAGGAAATTATTAAAGAGTATAAAAACGCCATCGACAAATATCTCGACACCGTGCTTCCGTATGAAAAAAGCATGCCCAACAAGCTTCACGAAGCGATTCGCTATTCGGTTTTCGCGGGAGGCAAAAGAATCCGGCCAATCGTTACGATGCTTTGCTGTAAAATGCTCTCCGGAAATATGGATGACGTTTTGCCAGTAGCCGCCGCAATAGAAATGATACACACCTATTCGTTGATACACGACGATCTTCCGGCTATGGACAACGACGATTTCAGGCGCGGAAAGCCGAGCTGCCATAAGCAATTCGGCGAAGCCATAGCGATACTCGCCGGCGACGCACTGCAGAGCAAAGCTTTCGAAATTCTCGCGCGCGCCCCGAAAACGACATCGATAAAACCTGATTATGCGAACCTCATAATCGAATGCGTTGCGCTGGCTGCCGGCAACGCCGGAATGGTCGGCGGACAGGCTATGGACATATTGTCGAACACCGCTTTAAATACGGAAAAAAATATCTCCGAACTGCTTTTATACGAAATACATAAAAGAAAAACCGCGGCGCTTATTTCGGCCGCCGCTAAAACCGGAGCGTTCGTCGCCCGCGCAAAAATAAGCGAAGTTAATCTCGTCGAAGATTTCGGCTCAGCGCTCGGATTGCTGTTTCAAATATCAGACGATATAATGGATTCGACCTCCACAATGCAAGAGCTTGGAAAAACCCCCGGAAAAGATAAAAAAGACAATAAGCTTACATTCGTTTCGCTTTTTGGAATGGATAACGCAAGAAAAAAAATGTCCGAATTTTTACTCAGGACGAAAGCGCTTTTAGACGGTTTTGGTGATAAGGCGACCCCATTGAGAAATCTCGCAGATCTGCTGGCGGCGAGAGTAAAATAAACCGCCAGAAAATAATTTAAACGGCGCCGGCCTGCGATTGCGGCTAAATGCGGCATTAACATATCGCGAACCGGAATAAATTAAAATCTAACGCTTATATGGCTTGAAACGAGAAATTCATGAGTATTGTAGAAAAAATAAATTCAGCGGACGACTTAAAAAAATTAAGCTATAACGATCTAAACCGCCTTTGCAGCGAAATAAGAAATATAATAGTCGAAGTGGTTTCTAAAAACGGAGGCCATCTTGCCTCCAGCCTCGGCGCTGTCGAACTGATCGTAGCGATACACAAGGCGTTCGACTTAAGCCGCGACCGTTTTATATTCGATGTCGGCCACCAGTGCTACGCTCATAAAATATTGACCGGGCGGCTGACGCGCTTTGACACGATAAGGCAATATGGCGGATTGTCCGGATTTCCCAAAATAAGCGAATCGCCATACGACGCATTCGGAACAGGCCATTCTTCGACTTCTATATCAGCCGCCATAGGCTACGCCGCAGGACGCGACATTAAAGGCGAAAGCCATTATGTAGGCGCCCTTATCGGCGACGCATCGCTTTCTTCGGGAATGGCGTTCGAGGCGTTAAATCATCTCGGCCATTTAAGAAGCCGCGTCATGATAATTTTAAACGATAATGAAATGTCAATTTCGCCTAACGTTGGAGCACTTTCGCTCTACCTCGAAAAAATAAGGGTCGGCTGGGTATATAATAAAGTCAAAGAAGACATCGAAGCCCTTTTGAAAATGATACCGATATTCGGAAGCAATGTGGCGAAGTTCGTCGAGCGCGTAAAATCATCGCTTAAATATCTCGTCGTTCCGGGAATGTTATTCGAGGAACTCGGAATAAAATATCTCGGACCAGTCGACGGCCACAATATCGAGCAAATCGTCGCCACAATACAAAACGCTCGCGATTTCAACGGCCCGATCCTCATACACGCCATAACGAAAAAAGGAAAAGGGTTTTCACTCGCCGAAGCCGCCCCCGAAAAATATCATAGCGGCGGGCTTTTTTGCATCGAAACCGGCGAATCGCCGAAACCTAAAACGCCCGGATATACCGACGTGTTCGGCGACACAATCGTTAAACTGGCTGAAACAGACGATCGCATTGTCGCAATAACCGCCGCAATGTGCTCCGGAACTGGCCTCGATAAATTCGCCGAAAAATTCAATA